>ODAI013755932.1_pt1 | contig 19346 bp, 13 predicted proteins | sample 1539321 | NCBI WGS metagenome assembly ODAI01 (sample SAMN02144231, study PRJEB22623) | gut metagenome | biome: sheep rumen | host: Ovis aries | place: New Zealand
CACAGGCTTCGCCACCAACAAGTACGAGGTGGCCCCCGCCGGGCTGCTCAAGGGCCTGCGCTCATACACCTTCCTCGCCACCATCAACGCCAAGAGCCTCACAGCCATGCCACGCATCTACGACTTCGGCTCCGGCTCGGGCAACAGCCTCTTCCTGCGCGCCGACGCCCTCTCGGCTGGCATCAAGTACAATGGTGGCACGACGACCATGGTCACCAGCACCACCAAGCTCAAGACCGCTACCGACTACAAGCTCGCCGTCTCTTACGACGCAGCCTCGCGCAAGACCACCATTTATATAAATGGTGTCGAGGACGTCAGCGGCACAGCCAACCAGACTGAAGCCTACCAACTCGAGGAGATCGCTGCAGACACCCGCAACTACATTGGACGCACGCAGTGGTGGGACGGCCAGTACGCCGCCGACAACCAGGACTTCTGCGGCACCATCAGCGGTCTGCGTCTCTACGACATCTGCCTCACGCAGAAGGAGATCTGCGAGCTGCAAGACATCCCTTTTGAGCAAAAGGAGCTGCCCACTGAACTTGTCAATGGCGACTTCGAAGGCAATTACAGCGTGCTTACTGGTAGCGGTGTCAGCAGTGATCGCGCCATCTACGTTCCTGAAGGCTGGACCGTGGATCGCGCCAATGGCGACGCCAACGACCTAACAGCCCTAAAAGACGGTGACAAATATTTCAGCAACTTCTTCGGCTCATTGGCTAAGCCCGAGAGCAACGGTGCACAGACCTATTGGATTCGTCAGAACTGGGGCACACCCACGTTGACCCTCTCGCAGGAACTGCGCCTACCCGCCGGAAAGTACACCCTGACCTGTGACATCTGGAAGAGCGGCCTCGGCGGCGATGCCTATGTCAACATACAAACCGAAGGCGGTGCAACCATCAAGTCTCAGACTATGGAGAACAAGACCGAATGGCAGCAGCTGAGCCTCGACTTCGAGAGCGACGGCGAAGCTTCAACAACGATTCAGCTTGTGGCCACCCACACCAGCGCCGGCTCCGAAAAAATCATCGGCTGGGACAATGTCGTTTTAACCTCGAATGAGACTGTCGGCATAAAAACTATTAATAAGACCTCTGCTAATTGGCCCCTCTATGATTTATCCGGACGACGCATAACCTCACCTGAAACTGAAGGTATTTACATTCACGAAAACAAGAAACTCTACATACCAAAGAGATAAACTTTATGGATGACAAGATTGTGATGCAGGATGGGATTACCCATCACCTGAATAGGATGTACCAAGACTGGTTCTTGGATTATGCTTCGTACGTAATCCTTGAACGTGCCGTACCTCACATCAGCGACGGTTTCAAGCCTGTTCAGCGTCGAATCCTTCACTCCATGAAGCGTATGGACGACGGACGCTATAACAAGGTTGCCAATATCGTAGGCCATACGATGCAGTTCCACCCGCACGGCGACGCCAGCATCAAAGATGCACTCGTGCAGCTGGGGCAGAAGGAATTGCTCATCGACTGCCAAGGCAACTGGGGCAACATCCTTACAGGTGATGACGCGGCTGCTGGCCGTTACATTGAAGCACGCTTGTCGAAATTCGCTCTCGACGTTGTGTTCAACCCTAAAACTACCGAATGGAAGCTATCATACGACGGGCGCAACAAGGAGCCCATCACTTTACCCGTGAAGTTTCCACTTCTGTTAGCCCAAGGAGCTGAAGGCATTGCCGTTGGATTGTCATCCAAGATTTTACCTCACAACCTTAATGAACTCTGCGAAGCAGCCATAGCCTATCTCCACAACGAGCCGTTCCAGTTATACCCTGACTTCCCTACAGGAGGCAGTATCGATGTTTCAAAGTATAACGACGGCCAGCGTGGCGGCAGCGTGCGCGTGAGGGCCAAGATTGAAAAACGCGACTCAAAAACGCTGGCCATCACAGAAATCCCGTTCGGTAAGACAACAGGTTCACCTCAGAAGCCATCACAATTCATCGACTCCATACTGAAAGCAGCCGAGAAAGGCAAGATTAAAGTACGCAAGGTGGAAGACATGACGGCTGCAGGCGTAGAGATTCTCATCCACCTGATGCCAGGCGCATCGTCGGACAAGACTATCGATGCTCTTTATGCCTGCACTGACTGCGAAGTGAGCATCTCGCCCAACTGCTGTGTCATCGACGACCGCAAGCCTTGTTTCCTCACGGTCAGCGAAGTTCTACAGCGCTCTGTCGACAACACAAAAGAACTCTTGCGCAAAGAACTGCTCATACGTCGGGGCGAGTTAATGGAAGCCCTTCACTTTGCATCACTCGAGCGTATCTTCATAGAAGAACGCATATATAAAGGCAAACCATTCGAGAATGCCAACAGCACCGACGAGCTGTGCAACTACATCGACGAGCGTCTGACGCCATTCTACCCTCAGTTTGTACGTGAGGTAACCAAGGACGACATACTCCGCCTTCTGGAAATTAAGATGCAGCGCATAGCCAAATTCAACAAGGACAAGGCCGACGAAGCCATAGCCCGCATGAAAGAGGAAATAGCCAACATCGACCGCGACTTGGCCAACATGGTAGAAGTGACCGTTGAATGGTTCAAGTTTATACAAGAGAAGTATGGCAAAGACCATCCACGCCTTACCGAAATCCGCAGCTTTGACAGCATCGAAGCCTCAAAAGTCGTAGAAGCCAACCAAAAGCTCTATATAAACCGTGAGGAAGGCTTTATAGGCACCTCTCTGAAGAAGGATGAGTTCGTATGCAACTGTTCTGACATCGACGACGTCATCATCTTCTACAAGGATGGCACCTACAAAGTTATCCGCATTGGCGAGAAAGTATTCGTAGGCGAGACAGAACGCTCAAAAGCCGAGAAGCGCAAATGCCAGATTATCCATGTGGCCATCTTCAAAAAAGGTGACACACGTACCATCTACAATTGCGTCTATCGCGATGGGCGCGACGGAGCCTACTTCATCAAACGCTTCAACGTTACCAGCATCACCCGCGACCGTGAATATGACCTCACCCAGGGTAAGCCTGGTAGTCGTGTGGCCTACTTCACGGCCAACCCCAACGGAGAAGCTGAAATAATCAAAGTAACATTCAAGCCCGTACCTAAACTCAAGCGTGTCTCACTCGACAAAGATTTTAGCGACATACGCATTAAAGGCCGCGCTTCCATGGGCAACCTTCTCACTAAACTGGATGTGGAGCGCATCGGGCTCAAAAGCCATGGGGCAAGCACCTTGGGTGGGCGTAAAGTATGGTTTGACCACGACATTAAGCGCCTCAACTACGACGACCATGGCCAATACCTCGGCGAGTTTCACAGCGATGACAGCGTACTCGTAATCCTTGACAATGGTGAGTTCTATCTCACCAATTTCGACCTAAACAACCATTACGAGCAAAACATCCTGTTCATCGAGAAGTACGACCCAGACAAGGTATGGACTGCTGCTCTTTACGATGCAGACCAAGGTTACCCCTACCTTAAACGTTTCTCTCTTGAAGCCACAACACGCCACCAGAACTTCCTTGGAGAACGCGTGTCAAGCCCGATTGATATCAGCGAAGCGGCCAAGAACAACGTCAGCACCCTGTTGCTACTAACCGACACAGTATATCCACGCCTGCTTGTCAGTTTTGCTGCTCCCGACGACTTCCGCGAGCCTATAGAGATTGATGCAGAACAGTTCATCGGGCAAAAGAGTTTCAAGGCTAAAGGCAAACGCATCACAACGCTCGCTCTTGCTAAAATAGAAGAACTAACGCCCCTGCGAATGCCTGAAGCTGACGAGGACAGAGAAGCCGAAGAACCTGACGATTCAGCAGTCAGCGACGAAACAGAGGGCAACTCCGAGCAAGAGCCTGTGATCGAAGTCACCTCTGACGAGGGGCTCAATGAGACAGGCACAGAAGACGAGGCCCTGACACATCCCAGCCTTGACCCTGAGACAGGCCAATTTAACCTTTTTGACTGATGCACACGCTACGCCCGATTATATGCCTCATTCTCTTAGGTCTGGTAGCTTGTACTCCAGTTGCAGCCCGGTACTCAAATGAGCTTTTTACCGACTCATCCTGCAGCAACACCCTTGGTACAAACATGCATGTCACCACCCACGCTACGCTTTTCGGAACTGGACGCGTGAGGTTACAAGACACCTACCTTTCACCGCTCGACTATAGTGGGCCGCAACTTTTCATTTTCCGAAGTCTGGAACGGTCAACAAGGCTTCTCGACAGCAAGGTTTTGTTTCACGGAGAATTTCGCGCAGACATATCCTCGACACAGCCACACAAAGAGAATGCTACATATCTCGGCGGCACTCTTGGCTACACAGCCGCTTGGCTATATGGGTGGACCTTAAGCCAACGATTTAAGCTATGTGCCGGACCACAACTTGCAGGTTTAGTCGGAGGTTTATACAACACTCGCAACGGCAACAATCCAGCCCAGGTTTATCTGGAAACGAACTTAGGTGCTGCGCTACAACTATCCTACTCCCTACGCATTAAGCACTACCCTATTACCATAAGCAACCAATTGGGCGTGCCCTTGCTTGGAGCCATGTTCACTCCTGCCTATGGTCAAAGCTATTACGAAATATTCTCACTCGGCCACACCGACCATAACATACGCGCCACGCACCCATTCAATGCACCAAGCTTCAGCGATAGGCTCACGGTAGACTTTCCTTGTCGTAAATCTATCCTCCGCATTGGCTACCTTATCGACATACGCCAGAGCGATGTCAACAACCTCCGTCGGCATGCTTACTCACAAGCATTTATGATTGGTTGGGTGCGCAATATTTGCATCATACCACCCCTCCGCTATGAAGCAACACGCTAACATCTCGCCAGCCATCATCGAGTATGTCGAGGCCGAGATTATCCCTCGCTACGACCACTTCGACAAAGCCCACCGACGCGACCATGTGACAATGGTCATCAGCCAAAGCATGCAGTTGGCCAAACAGCTCAACGTCCGTCAAGACATGGCTTACGTCATAGCAGCTTACCACGACACAGGGCTGTGCGAAGGGCGAGAGCATCATCATGAGGTTTCGGCACAAATCATCAGGGCGGACGCCCGTTTACGCGATTGGTTCACCGAAGATGAAATTGCCATCATGGCCGAGGCAGCCGAGGATCACCGTGCCTCCGCTGGGCATGAGCCCCGCAGTATCTATGGGCGTATCGTGGCCGAAGCCGACCGGTTTATCGACCCGCACACCGTCATTCGCCGAACTGTCCAGTACGGGTTAGAACATTATCCACAACTAAGCCGCGAAGAACATTTCCAACGCATGCTGAGCCACCTGCACGAAAAGTATGGCCGTAACGGCTACCTCCACCTCTGGTTCTCCGATTCGCCCAATGCCCACCGGCTGGAGATGCTTCGCCAAATGATGCTCGACGAAGCTCTTCTCCGACAACTATTCAATCAGTTTTTCGAAACAGAGCAATAAAAAGGCGGCTCAACCTATAATGGATGCATAAGCAGCTTAGGGCAACCAACCAAAAACCACAATATATATAATGTGGTTGCAATAAGCGAATCTATCAACATGATATAATATCTATTGAAAAGAAAAGAGAGGACTTGCATGTCCTCTCTTGAATCTCCAGCCTTTTCCGCTGTGTCGTTTGGGATTTCTGCCCGTCCCGACGTTTCCAGGATTGCGGCCTTCTGTTCTGAAAAGTGATCCGTTTGGGGCTCGAACCCAAGACCCCAACATTAAAAGTGTTGTGCTCTACCAGCTGAGCTAACGGATCTACCTAATGCGAAAACGAGCTTTAATTCTCATTTTGCGGCTGCAAAGGTACAGTCTTTTTATGTAGTACGCAAACTTTTGGGCAACTTTTTTGCGTCTCAGCCGCAATAAGTGGGCACAACAGGTGTCAGCCGAATGGATTTTCCACCTTTTCTTCAAGCACGAAACGCTTGTAATACGATATTAGCAATGTTGTGAGCGGCAGAGCTATGATAAGGCCAATAAAGCCCAGCAACGAGCCCCATATCGACAGCGAAAGCAGGATCACAGCAGGCTTCAGTCCCATAGCCGAACCCATTATCTTTGGCACAAGCACCATGTCTTGAATCATTTGTACAACCAGCACTACGATTACGGCCGGCAGAAAAATGAACCAGAAATTCTCACCCGTATCGGCCGCCTTGAGCAAGGCAAGAAGCATCATGGGCAAGAACCCCAACGTTTGCAGGTAAGGTACCAGATTAAGGAAGCCCATGAACAGGCCTAAACCAACAGCCATAGGGAAGCCTACGATGAGGAAGCCTATGGAAAAGAGTATCCCTACACAAAGTGCTACAAGGCCTTGACCGCGGAAATAACTATTCATGCCATGCTCTAAGTCGTCTACGAGCTGCGACGCAAACGGACGGGCACGTTCTGGCAGTAGACCGAACCAACCGTCGCTCAGTTTCTCGTAGTCCTGAAGAATGAAAAACATGTATAAAAGCACAATCAGCGACCCCACGATGCCGACAGCAAAATCGAAAGTCTGATAAATCAGTTCCCATAGCTGACCCAGCAACGACTGCACGGCATCCATAAAGCTTTTCTCTTTCACCAGATCCACAATATCGGCTTGATATTTCGAACCGTATTGGTTGAGAAAATCCTGAATATAAGGTATTAGGTTCGTTCCGCCGAGAATACGTTCTGAGTACTTGGCAAACAAGCCATTAGCCTTAGAGAATTCCGAGATAATAGGCGGAATGACTAACAACAGAGCCCCTGTGAGAACAGCAATCACGATTACCAGTGCCGCGAAGATGCTGAGCGTGCGGAAACGCAAGTGGCAGCGATATTGCAATAAACGGACTAAAGGATAGATGAGATAAGCGAGCAGCCACGCTATGAAAAAAGGCAACAGTACGTTGCTGAGTTTATTGATAAGGAACCCTATAAGTACCAGCAAAAGCACAATGAGCGTTCCTCGGATAAAGCTATCGAATGTAATAGGTTGCTTGAGCATTAATCTATAATTTGAGATGAATATTGTCAACTATCTTCATTTGGCCTGTAACGCTTCGGCATAGCACTGCCTACATAGAGGTTCGTATTCGTGGGTCTCGCCCAAGAGCACTTGTTTATCGCCTGCAACAATACGGTGGCTAACGTAGGCAAGGGCACCGCAACGAACACAAATGGCATGCACCTTGGTCACCTCATCGGCGATGGCACAGAGCTTCGGCATAGGCCCGAAAGGCTGACCGCGGAAGTCAAGGTCGAGCCCTGCCACCACTACGCGTATACCACGATTGGCCAACTCGTTGCAGACGTCTACGATCTGGTCGTCAAAGAACTGCGCTTCGTCTATCCCGAGCACATCGCAATCTGACCCCATAAGCAGTATGCTGGCAGCACTTTCCACGGGCGTTGAAGGAATGGCCTTGCCCTCGTGGCTGACGACGTCTTCTTCGCTGTAGCGCACATCTATCGAAGGTTTGAAGATTTCCACCTTCTGTTTTGCAAACATGGCTCGTTTGATACGCCGGATGAGCTCCTCGGTCTTTCCCGAGAACATAGAGCCACACACGACCTCCACGCGGCCGCGGCGCATAATTTCACCGTTATAGTCTCGTTCGCTCCTCATTTGTTTGTTTCTGTATTTTGTGTCAAAAGTACGGTTTTATTGTATTTCAGCCAAAGAAAACGGAAGAAAAACCAGCCCCAAACGCAAATAAAATATAAAAAGACAAAGTTTAATGCCTAATCTTGAACCATTACATGAAAAATAACTATCTTTGCCCTATGCTATATCTCGTACCAACGCCTGTAGGCAACTTGGAAGACATCACGATGCGCGCGCTCAGAGTGTTGCGTGAAGCAGATTTAATACTTGCGGAAGACACCCGCACGAGTGGTCTGTTGCTTAAGCATTTCGACATCCACAAGCCCATGCTCTCCTATCATAAATTCAATGAGCATCAGACTGTGGAACGGATTGTCGAGCGTCTGCAGACGGGCGAAAACATTGCGGTAGTAAGCGATGCCGGCACTCCTGCCATCAGTGATCCCGGCTTCCTTGTAGCCCGCGAAGCCGTTCGCGCCGGTGTGGAGGTAAGTTGCCTGCCAGGTGCCACAGCTTTCGTTCCAGCTTTGGTAGCCTCAGGCCTGCCCTGCGACCGCTTTTGCTTCGAAGGCTTTCTCCCGCAGAAAAAAGGGCGCCAGACGCGAATCACACAGCTGGCCGACGAGACCCGCACAATGGTATTCTATGAATCACCTCACCGCGTTGTGAAAGCCTTGCAGCAATTTGCCGAGATTTTCGGAGAAGACCGACCTGCTGCAGCCTGCCGTGAAATTTCAAAGGTCCACGAGCAAATCGTCAGAGGGACGTTAGCAGAGGTGCTTGCCCACTTCATGGAGAACGAGCCACGCGGCGAGTTTGTCATTGTGGTAGGTGGCAAACAGGCGTAACACTACTATTCAAAAAAACAAACTATCTTGAAGCAACATATTTAATTCAACAGCAATATGAAAAAGATTTTTCTTGTGCCCTTGTGTCTGCTGACACTGGCATCTTGCAACGAATTCGGTAAGACCAACGAACGAGCTCAGATGGAGCGCGACTCTTTAATGCAACTAATCGACGAGAAAGATGTAGAACTCAACGAAATCATGGGTTCTGTAAACGAAATCCAAGAGGGATTCCGCCTCATCAACGAAGCTGAAGGCCGCATAACAGTGGCCAATGGCAACCCTGAGAGCTCCTCCTCACGTGAAGTCATACGCGAGAACATGCAGTTCATCCAAGAAACTCTACGTCAGAACAGAGAGAAGGTGGCACAATTGCAACAGCGCCTGAAGACAACCACTGTCAACGTAGAGAAACTCACAAAAACCATCGAGAACTTGTCGGCTCAACTCGAAGAACAGAACGCACACATCCAGGAATTGCAAGCTCAACTTGCAGAAAAGGACGTCCAGATTGCTGAGCAGGGCGACCAAATCAATTCGCTCAACGAAAGCGTCACAAATCTCGAAGCCGACAACCAGCAAAAACAGGCCACCATCACCGCACAAGACAAGGATCTCCACAGCGCATGGTTCGTCTTTGGCACCAAGGCTGAGCTCAAAGAGCAAAAGATTCTCCAAAAAGGCGACGTGCTGAAATCAAACAATTTCAATCGCGACTACTTCACCAAGATTGACACACGCATCGACAAGGAGATTAAGCTCTACAGCAAGAGTGCAGAGATTCTCACCAATCACCCTGCCGGCAGCTACGTACTGGCCAAAGACGCCAAGGGACAATACGTACTCCGCATCACCGATCCGAACAAGTTCTGGGGGGCAAGCAAGTACCTTGTCATTCAGGTTAAATAAACATTAATAGGATTTAAAGATTTTATGTTTCAGGGAAAGTCTTAGCGCCTTGAGCCCTTTGGTTACTACTGGCATACCTAATCCTTAACATAGAATCATTAAATCATACGCATGAAAGAATTTGTCATAACAGAGGCTAAAGCCGAAACAGCGATACTCGTAGCGCTCATCACTCCACTGCAGAATGAGCGCCGGACTAATGAATACCTCGACGAACTGGAATTTCTTGCCACAACAGCTGGTGCCGTTACCATTAAACGCTTCACACAACGCGTTGCAGGTCCCAGTCAAGTGAGCTACGTGGGCAAGGGAAAGCTCGACGAAATACGTGCTTTCATCCAAGCCGAAGAGGACGCCGAGCGAGAAGTGGGAATGGTCATCTTCGACGATGAGCTCAGTGCAAAACAGCTACGCAACATTGAACAAGTGCTGAGAGTAAAGATTCTCGACCGCACATCGCTCATCCTCGACATCTTTGCCATGCGGGCACAAACGGCCAATGCCAAGACCCAGGTCGAACTGGCACAATACCGCTACATGCTACCTCGTCTACACCGTCTATGGACTCACCTCGAACGTCAAGGTGGCGGTTCAGGCTCGGGTGGAGGCAAGGGCAGTGTAGGCTTGCGTGGACCAGGTGAGACGCAGCTGGAGATGGACCGACGAATCATCCTCAACCGCATGAGTCTCCTCAAACAGCGTCTGGCCGATATCGACAGACAGAAAACCACCCAGCGCAGCAATCGTGGGCGATTGATTCGTGTGGCGCTCGTTGGCTACACCAACGTAGGCAAGAGCACGCTCATGAATCTATTGTCCAAAAGCGAAGTCTTCGCCGAGAACAAGCTGTTCGCCACCTTGGATACTACCGTTCGCAAAGTAATCATTGAGAACCTTCCCTTCCTTCTGTCTGATACCGTAGGGTTCATTCGGAAACTGCCTACCGACCTCATTGAAAGCTTCAAGAGCACGCTCGACGAGGTGCGTGAGGCCGATTTGCTGGTGCATGTCGTAGATATCTCTCCCCCCGACTTCGAAGAACAAATCAAAGTGGTCAACAAGACGCTTGCCGATCTCGGCTGTGCAGACAAGCCCCAGATGATTCTGTTCAATAAAATTGATGCCTACACCTTCGTCCCCAAGGACGAGGACGACCTCACACCAGCCACGCGCGAAAACATGTCGCTACCCGACCTCATGAAAACATGGATGGCGAAGATGAATGGCGACTGTCTTTTCATCAGTGCGCGCGAACGTGAAAATATTGATGAGCTCAAGCGTGCGCTCTATGACAAAGTGCGTGAACTACACGTACAAAAGTATCCCTACAACGACTTCCTCTATCAGAACTATGATGTCGATGAAAAATTATAAACAATAAAAACTACCATACATGGCAAACAAACCAGACTTCAAGTACGCCCCGATGTTCCAGCTGGGCGAAGACAAAACACAGTATCGCCTCCTCTCGAAGGAGGGCGTGACCACCTCTGAGTTCGAAGGGAAAGAAATCGTCAAGGTCTCGCCCGAAGCCCTGACGTTGCTGGCTCAGCAGGCTTTCCACGACGTGGAGTTCATGCTGCGCCGCGAGCACAACGAGCAAGTGGCTGCTATCCTCAACGATCCCGAGGCTACTGAAAACGACAAATACGTTGCCCTGCAGTTCCTGCGCAACGCGGAGGTGGCTGCCAAAGGCATACTTCCCTTCTGCCAGGACACCGGCACCGCCATCATCCACGGCGAAAAAGGTCAGCAAGTGTGGACGGGCTTCGAGGACGAAGAAGCTCTTTCGCGCGGTGTCTACAACACCTTCACCGAGGACAACCTGCGCTATTCCCAGAATGCTCCCTTGAACATGTACGACGAGGTAAACACACGCTGCAACCTGCCCGCACAAATCGACATCGAGGCCTGCGAGGGCGCAGAGTACCGCTTCGTCATGGTGGCCAAGGGTGGCGGATCAGCCAATAAGACATACTTCTACCCAATGACCAAGGCTACCATCCAAAACGAGGGTACGCTCATTCCCTTCCTCGTTGAGAAGATGAAGAGCCTCGGCACCGCTGCCTGCCCGCCTTATCACATCGCGTTCGTCATTGGCGGCACATCGGCAGAGAAGAACCTCCTCACGGTCAAGCTCGCCAGCATCAAGTACTACGACAGCTTGCCCACCACCGGCGACGAAACAGGTCGTGCTTTCCGCGATATCGACCTTGAGAAGAAGTTGCTGAAGGAAGCACACAATATTGGCCTTGGCGCACAATTCGGCGGCAAGTACATGGCCCACGACATCCGCGTCGTCCGCCTGCCGCGCCACGGTGCATCATGCCCCATCGGCATGGGCGTCAGCTGCTCGGCCGACCGCAACATCAAGGCCAAGATTAATCGCGACGGCATCTGGCTGGAAGTGATGGACAGCAACCCCACAGAGCTCATCCCCGAAGCACTGCGTCGTCCGGGCGAAGGCACCAAGGGCATTGAGATAGACCTCTCGAAGGGCATCGACGCTGTGCGTGCCGAACTGACCAAATACCCCGTATCGACCCGCGTCAACCTCAAGGGTACTATCATCGTGGCTCGCGACATTGCTCATGCCAAGCTGAAAGCACGTCTGGATGCAGGCGAGGACATGCCGCAGTACTTCAAGGACTACCCCGTCCTCTACGCAGGTCCCGCCAAGACGCCCGATGGCTATCCTTGCGGATCCATGGGGCCGACCACGGCCAATCGTATGGATCCCTACGTTGACGAGTTCCAGGATCACGGTGCTTCGCTTGTCATGATTGCCAAGGGCAACCGCTCGCAGCAGGTGACCGATGCCTGCCAGAAACACGGCGGCTTCTACCTCGGAACCATCGGCGGCGTGGCTGCAGTGCTCTCTCAATCCAGCATCAAATCTATTGAATGCGTCGAATATCCCGAACTCGGCATGGAAGCCATCTGGAAGATTGAAGTCGAGGACTTCCCTGCATTCATCCTTGTCGACGACAAGGGCAACGATTTCTTCAAACAGTTAAAACCGCTGTGCTGCAAGAATTAATACGAATCGCTCAATTTATACACGTGTCTACAATGGTTCCCGCTCCATCTGAAGCGGGCACCATTTTTAATTAACCACGACAAGCACCAACTGATACCTATCACCATAATGAAGAAATTCTTTTTCACCCTGATTATAGCCTTCTCTGCAGTCGTCTGCAGTTGCAGCGACGATGTTGCCGTAACACCTGCCAACAAGGACTATTTCACACTTTGGAATTCATGCGAAGCTGTTACCGCCTTACAGGACTACATGAAGGACATTACAGACCCGTCTTCAAAGAACTTCATCAAGGAAGAGGATCGAATTGCCACCTTCGACATGGACGGCACCTTCATCGGCGAACTCTATCCCACCTATTTCGAGTACAACCTATTGGAATATCGTGTGCTGGACGATGAAACATACAAAGACATTGCTCCAGACGATGTCAAAGAGACAGCTCAGGAGATTCGCGACTTCGTCAGAAAAGGCCAAAAGCTCCCGTCGCACTTCGACCTGAAGCATGCCCAGGCCGCAGCAAAAGCCTATGCAGGCATGACGCTTGCCCAGTTCCGTGACTACGTTAAAGCGTATGCAGCCAAACAGGCAAACGGCTTCAGCGGCATGACCTACGGCCAAAGTTTTTACAAACCCATGCTCCAAGTTTTCGACTACCTGAAGGCTAATGGCTTCACCTACTACGTCGTTTCCGGCTCCGACAGGTTTATATGCCGCGCCCTTGTCGACGACATCGGCATCGAGCCCAATCGCGTGATTGGCATGGACGTAAAGCTCCGCTCTTCCAGCCAAGGCTCTGAGGCCGGCGTCAACTACACCATGGGCAAGGAGGAGGACCTTGTCCGCACAGACGAGCTTATCATCAAGAACCTGAAAACCAACAAAGTGCTTCAAATCACCCAGGAGATTGGCAAAGTTCCCGTTCTTTCGTTTGGCAACAGCAGCGGCGATTGTGCCATGCATAACTATTGCCTCAGCAATCCCACCTACAAGTCTGCGGCCTTCATGCTCATCGCCGACGATGATCTCAGAGACCATGCCGACCGAGACAAAGCACTATCTTTAGGCACACAATGGCACGAAAATGGCTATCATGTCATTTCCATGCGCGACGACTTCAAGACCATCTATGGCGAAGGCGTAGAGAAAACCGATTTCACATTCCCCGTTGACACACGGGCACTCACCGAGTGGCAAGCCGGAAAGACGGTGACAGACGAGGAAATAGAAGCTTTCGGAGGCATTGACAAATGCTTCGCAGCCGAACCTATCCCTGATAATGTGTGGAATCGCATGCAAGGAAAGACCTATAAAGATAACCCCTACATCGGACGCAGCGACCTGCGCCACATCCGTGCCCTACATTGGGACTACGACCAGAAGATACATGTGGGTGAAATGATTTGCAACGTTATGATTGCCGACCGAGTGGCACGCATCCTGCGCCAGCTCTATGATGCAAAATACCCCATCCAACGGATGCTTTTGCCGGACGTCTACGATGCTGACGACGAGACGCAAATGCGCGACAACAACTCGTCGTGTTTCTGCTACCGCTCTATTGCAGGAAGCACCAAGCTCTCTAAACATGCCCGTGGGCTGGCCGTAGACATCAATACGCTCTACAATCCTTACTACAAAGACCGAGCTGACGGCACCCGATTCATTCAGCCTGCCACGGCAGAGGAATATTGCGACCGCACAAAATCCTTCCCTTACAAGATTGACCACAGCGACCTCTGCTTCCGTCTCTTCACTGAGGCTGGCTTCGAATGGGGCGGCGACTGGACTTCATGCAAGGACTTCCAACATTTTGAATTGATAGAGGAATAAAGCGAAGACATTCAGCTCAAGTCATCTGCAACGAAAGGTCGGGCGGTCGTTTATGCTCCAGCCTAAGGCTTGATTCTTTAGCAAAGCCGGCCCACTGGCAGATACATTATTTCCAGACATGCGACTACGCTTAGCCGCGCAGAAATAAAACAAGTTGTTATACCTTGAAACACCTATGTTCGTTGGCTGATGAAGCTAACGGTTTCCAGGTAAAACAACTTGTTTTTTTCTGCGCGGCTTTCTTTTTTTCCTTTCTGAACCGGCTACAAGAGCATAGCCACCTATCGGCAAAGGTCTATAGCGTTCATCAAAAGAGGTCTGCTTGCGACGCCTTTTGTTCACTAAAAGAATGAAGCCAACATCCGACGTCGAAGTCATTGAGTCGGGTTCCTTAAGCGGTTTTGCTTGGATGCAGGCCGCAACTCATACGGGAACGAAGTTCGTTCGATGAGCATGGAACGTTCATTCGATGGTCATGGAATGATTGTTCCATGCGCATCGAACGAACGTAGCAGTTGGGCGCATGTAGCAATTGTGCTGAAAGAAAGACCTGAGATGGTCGTTTGCGGCACAGATACTGAATAAATGCAGGGAAGAATTGTGCTGAAAGAAAGACCAGAGATGGTCGTTTGCGGCACGGATACTGAATAAATGCAGGGAAGAATTGTGCAGAAAGGAAAAACTGAGATAGTCGTTTGCTGTACAGATACTGAATAAATGCAGGGAAGAATTGTGCAGAAAGGACGGCGAGAAGTAGGCGGCAGAGAAGGGCCAACGAACAAGGCATTTGACAAAAAAATGCAGAATCCTCAGCGATGAGCTCAGCGATGAGGATTCTGCATCTAAACCATATTTATTCAAAATAGAATACGAGCGAAACCATCTTCGACCGGCCTCTGTCGATGCCTTTAGTGAACTTAAGCAACGACTCGTCAATCAAATCCTGGCGGTCGTGAACGATAATATCACGCAGGCCGAAAGAGAAACGCAGCTCAGGGATGAGCTTGAAGTAAGGCAAATAGATGTCGCAACCCATTCCCAGCTCTACGAAGCAGTCGAAACGGTCGGCGAGTATGGCATTATGCTTCTTGGTCGTCAGGTCTACCGACGGGGCCACGCCTGCCACAACGTAAGGTCGGAAGTTGTTGTAGCGCGGAGCGGCTGCCTTCAGCAGCACAGGCACCGAGATGTAGGTCGACTTGAGGTTCTGTGTCGTATCGCGACCGCTCACCTGCTCGTGCATTGAAAGGTGCTTTTGTCCGAAATAGATGGTAGGCTGCAAACGTAGGCCAAGGTATTTCGAAAGCCTCAGCTCGCCCAGCACACCCACCGTGAAACCTGGTTGAAAGTTATCCACGTCCGTGTACCATTGCTCGCCCGACTCAGGGTCGACAAACCCGTTGTTCTTGAGCTCAACGTCCATCATGTTGATTCCCACGAAGAAGCCGTAGTGCAGGAAACGTTGGTCAAGGTATGGCCGGTTCTGAATACGTAACTCCTGTGCCCGTAGCCCTACGGCCACAGTCACGAGCATGAGCAATATGGAAACAACGCGTTTCATCTACGGTTAAATAACGTACAACCCGTGCGTTTTATTGCCTAATGCTTTTCAGTTTCAGCTTGGCTGCCTTCAGTCCATCGGCCTTAGCCGTAATGGTGACCTCGCCAGCCGTTGTCTTCGAACGCACGATTGCAAGTGCCCTGCCGAGGAAGAGCTGTCGGTGGTCTGTTGCCGTCAGTTCATCGCTATAGTGGTTACCGCTCGATACCGCAGCAAGGCTTGCTGGTCCGCTCACCTCGAAGCGTACGTCAGCATTTGCTGTGGGCACGACACGGCCGCGCTTGTCCACCGCTTCAACAACGACGTGGTTCAGATCCAACCCGTCGGCACGCCAGAAGGAGCTGTTGCCCGAGGCTTTCCCTTTGGTGTCGTTGTTCAAATCAGCTCGCAGGCGCAGTGCTACGGCTTCGCCAGCCGTCTCTTCGCGGTGGCGGGCCACGACCTTTCCGGCAGTGCGTGCCACGGCCTCAATATATCCGGGTTCGTAGGTCAGCTTGTCCCAACGGATCTGATTGCGCAGCTTCGGATTGCTCCTGTCGTTCTGCTTGCGGCCAAGGCTCTTGCCGTTCACGATCAGTTCTACCTCGTCGGCATTGGTGTAGACCGTGAGGTTCACATCCTCGCCGGGAGTGCGTGTCCAGTGGTCGGTCAGCTGTCGGATGCGCTGACTCACGCCGTTCCATTCGATGTTGCGGCTCTGTTCCTGGAAGCAGAGATGCACCACGGGCTCATCTGAGAAGATGCTCTTGGCCAAATAGGCGTTAGGTTTCGTCGTCAGATCGATATAGAACACGCCTTGGGCCCAACCCTTTGCAGGCCATCCCTGGCTCTCGCCGAGGTAGTCGATAGCTCCCCAGTAGGCAAGACCTATCACTTTGTCGAGGTTCATCTCGTAGAAGTTAGGTCCCATGGCTGCCGTCGTGGCTTCGCTCTGGTAGAACATCATCCAGGGGAAGCGGCGGCTGTCGCCGGGGAAGTACATATATCTATAGTTGTAGGCCGCGATGTCGGTCTCCATGACCAAGGGTGCGGGCAGCGAGTCAGTCAGCTGATTGCGGCCTCGCGGGTGCATGGCTACGGTAACGGGGCGTGTGCTGTCGTAACGTTTGAGCAAAGGTTTCATCATGCGATAGGGAGTAACGCCCCAGTCGCCGTAAGGGATATTCCAGTAAGTCTGCAGTTCGTTGCCCAGACTCCAGAAGACGATGCTCGGGTGGTTGCGGTCACGACGTACCCATTCGGGCAGGTCGTGTTGCCATAGTTCCGTCCAAGGTGTGCGTCCTCCACAATACTGTGTCAGCCATTTGTCATAGAGTTCATCCACGACGAGTATGCCCAGCGAATCGCACATGTCCAGCAGACTCTCGCTGTAAGGGTTGTGGCTGGTGCGGATATGGTTGAAGCCGAAGTCCTTCAGCAACCTCAGACGCTTCTCTATGGCCCGAGGATAAGCAGCTGCGCCCAAAGCTCCGAGGGTATGATGGTTTGCAATACCTTTTAGCAGCACCTTCTTGCCATTCACCTTCATCCCATATTCCGGCGAAAACTCAACGCGGCGCACACCGAAGCGCGAACTTACTACATCGAGCTCCTTGCCTTGCTCATCTACGATGGCCACCTCGGCCGTGTAGAGGTAAGGGTCGTCGGTGCTCCACAGGTGAGCTTTTGGCAGACAGATAGGCTTCAGCTGATATTCGCGTGTACGCCGGTTGGCGGCGAAGCGGTTCTCGGTTGTCTCGTCGTAAACCACCTGTCCACGCTGGTCGCGTATGCGCGTACGCATGCGCAATAATTTAATGTCACGAGCCAGACAGGTAGCCTCGGCCTGCACGAACACGCTGTCTGCTCCGTTCGTCGTAATATAGAGCGGATGGCGTGTGAAATAGACGTCGGGGGCTGTCGTCACTACGTGAACGTCGCGATAGAGTCCTGCGCCCGTGTACCATCGGCTGTTCTCGGGGCTGCGCGTGTCGGCCCGCACGGCCAGCACGTTGTTGCCGTCCCAGCGCAGGAGCTTGGTCACGTCGGCCTCGAAACCGAGGTAGCCGTAATCGGTTTTTCCAATCAACTGCCCGTTGAGGTAGGCATCACCGACGTAAAGAATCCCTTCGAAATCAATGAGCACACGGCGGCCCTGCCATGCAGAGTCGGCTCGGAACGTCTTGCGATACCATCCTATGCCCATCTCCTTGAAGCCACGTGACGACAGACGGCTGCGGATGTTAGCGCCCGGGTCTGATGCATCGGGACGTTCGTCTGCCGAAGGCGTCACCCACGGTTGCTCAATCTGGAAATCATGTGGAAGGTCTACGTGGCGCCACGAGCTGTCGTCGAAGCCAACAGCCTCGGCACCGGCCACGTCGCCGGCATGGAAACGCCAATCGAAATTAAAGAGTTCTTCCGTACGAGGCTGACCGCTTGCGACTGAAGCCATTGCCAGCAGAATGGAGAGCAGAAAGGTACGTGCCATAATGATGTTTGTCGTTAGTCAAAAGGTACTTAAAAAAGCAAAACGCGGAGGTGCTGAGAATTATTCTCTGCGCCTCCGCGTTAACTTCTATGTTTCACTTTTCTTGTTGTAGCGGGACTCGGGATTGAACCGAGGACCTCATGATTATGAATCCAACGCTCTAACCAACTAAGCTATCCCGCCATTAACAGGTTGTTTTTCAAATTTACGGCTGCAAAGGTAATAAGAAAAAATGAGATGTGCAAATTTTTAGCAACAAAAATATGTTTTTTATAAAACCTTTTCTCAAAAAAGGCTTCGAGCGACCTATTATTAGTACCTTTGAAAGCTACAGAAGACACACTTTTGAAATATGGCATGGAAGAATGACTTAGGTAAGTGGGGAGAAGATTGCGCGGCGGAATACATGGAGCAGCACGGCTGGTACATTCGCCATCGTAACTGGCAGAAAAAGCATCATGAGATAGACCTCGTGTGCATTGACGAAGACTCTACTATACTTCTCTTTATTGAAGTCAAGACAAGAGCATCCGAGATATGGGGTAAACCAGATGACGCCATAGATTTCGAGAAGAAGAGCAACACCATCAAGGCAGCAAAGGCATACATCTTGGATTTCCACCTGCAGCATCTGGAAGTAAGATATGATACCATCAGCGTTGTCGGAACCCCTGAAACCGGATGTGACATAATACATAAGGAAAATGCGTTTGATGTTGAGTCACAATACGAATATTACAGGAAATGGCATAAAAGAAAAAATCCCAAATGGAACATAGGAGTTTGGAATAAAAATCCCTGAAGCAACTACTGCTTCCACTCCCATTTCACTCCCATTTTTAACTCCACTTTTAACTCCCTATTAAACTCCGCTTTAAAATATATGGCAAAAAATATAACCTGGGAAGAACTGCTGACATCCTTGGAGGCTGCAAAGACGCATCCAAGAGATACAGCATGGGATATATACTGGTACCTAAAGAATAACCTTCAGGAATGCGGTTCGCAACAGACGCGAATGCTTCTGGCAACATACACGAAGATTCCCCTTGAGCATCCTTCCCTACTCCACTCATGCATGC
>ODAI012162314.1_pt1 | contig 19344 bp, 15 predicted proteins | sample 1539321 | NCBI WGS metagenome assembly ODAI01 (sample SAMN02144231, study PRJEB22623) | gut metagenome | biome: sheep rumen | host: Ovis aries | place: New Zealand
TCCCACTTACGCTCGGAAGTAACAGGCTTCAAGAAGAAGAGCTTACCAATAGGAAGGTTCATAGCCTGAACACTGACGATATCGTTAGCAAGGAGCTTAGCGAAAGTACGACGGATGATAGGGAAAACAACAGTCTCGAAAGAACCGCTGTTATCAGAAGCAGTAGCCTCAGTCATGAGGTGCTTTGCCTCGTTCTCGAAGAGGATAGCCATATTCTCTTTGAGATAGCCATCAAGACCGGCAGTAAAGCCGATACCATCCCAACGCTTCTGGATTTCCTCACGGATAAGTTTCTGGGTATCGTATGCAACGTTACCAAGCTTACCAGATGTTAAAATACTGTTTTTCATATTCAATTTTTATTGTTTTCTTATTTTATTGTTAGATTAGAGATTGTTCATTCTCTTAATCATATCGAGAGCGTAATTGATGCCTTCGTCATCATTTTTATAAATAGCGTTCTCGTTGATATTTTTTACAGCAGATTCGTTAATATTCATAGGCTTGTCGATTGCGACACCACTCTTCTTAACGGTTTTGAGTTGCTTGTTGATAGATTCATAAAGGGCATTACTCTGTTCAACAGACTTAGCCTCATTGCTGAATCTCTTGAGAATGTCATACTTCTCCTGCTTGGAGGTAGCGTTCTCGAAAACAAGTTTAACAACGTTTCCGATGTTATAGTTAGTCAAAACAGCCTCGTTGAGGGCCTTTCTGAATTTAACAAGTGAAGATTTCAAAACCTTGTTCTCTTCTTCAATCTTAGCCAATTTCTTCATGATACCTTCGTTCATTGCTGTACCATCACTCATGTTGCCTTCCTTGTCATTATGACGACGGCGATGTGGTTCATCGTGAACCTCATTACCAGGATTAAGCCTCATAGAGTTCTCATCAGCGAAAGTTGCACCTTCCTCCATAGGAGCATCCATTGGCATACCATCTCCGCATTCATCAAAAGTAATCTCGTAAAGGTCACCCTCTTCCTCGTTTACTTCACCTGCATAAGGTTTGCCTTTTGGTTTTGAAGGGCCTGCCCAAGGTTTCTCCTTACCATCAGGAGCACCAGCATCCCAATTGTTGGTTTTGTTAGGTGTTGTTGCATCATAAGGCTCTTTGCCTACTACAACATCTTTGTCCTGATAGTTATCAGTGTAGCCAAGATTTTCTTCTTTCATAACTGGTTTGTTGTTAAATGTTATTTCAAAAACAGGTTCTTCGTCTTCTGTTTTTACCGCCTCTGGCTCATTATCTTCTCCGCCGTTGGGGTCAATAAGATACTCTGCGCCGGACTCATTATCTTTGAGTTCAATTTTGCCGTCCTGCTGTTTGACAACTACATTGTCCTCATCACCCATGAGTTTCCAAACCTTAGCAAGTTGCTTAGGGTCATCCACGCCTGTCATATCATACTCGCCATCACCAACCTTGTAATCATCGAAACTAGACCATTCATCATCTTCACCTTCAGCGGGTTCATCCATGTCACCGTCGGTTACCTCTGGCTCAGAATCGTCAACAGATTCAACATCATCTGTTTCTTTTCCTTCACCGGGAACCTCATCAACGGTAGGTACATCGTCAGTTTCTGGTTCTGTTGGTTCGGCCTTATCAGCATCATCAAAATCATCCTCGCCAGCAGCCTCTCTAAGATAAGATTTGACTGCATTTCCAAGAATTGATTCAATAGTATCTTTTGTTTGTGCCTTCAATGCCTCGGAAAGCATTTCAGGGTCTAAAACATTTTTATTCTTATTTTCGCTCATAATTCGAAAACTTATTAAACCTTATTTTTACAATAAATATGAAATAGAAATGAAAAAAACATTTTTGTTGGTAAAAATATCATCTGTAATGGATTATATTCGTGTTTTTTCACATCTATTTTATAAGCCAATCGTTAAATTTCTCTAATTTTTCAAGTAATGTATTTTTTTCTGGTGCCTTCGATTCAACATATTGTTGTAGTTCTTCCTTATTTGTTGATATCCAAGCATTCGGAGTACTAGGGTCACTGACAACATCCCAACAAATCAATTCATAATCATCACCGACCATATATTTTCCATAACGCTGTTCGACAGAACCAACACCTCTGGAAGAAACGCCTATTTTCAAATTGTTCAATAAAAGGTTGGCCACCTCATCCGCTGTAGTTGATACAATACCAAATCTCCTGAATCCCTCTGTAACTGGAATTTCTATTTTTCCAACCAAAGTATGTCCTTCCCAATGCAGTTCAATGATATTCATACCAATCCTGGAAAGGTTGATACTTGAATCCTCCGGGTGGTTTGTTTCTCCGTAACCTCTTCTGTCACGAATTTTCTCCATATATTTTTCCACCTGGGCTTTAAGAACTGCTTCCGGGTATATTCTTCCGTTTGCGTTCTCGATATCAAATTTCTGGAACACAGCATCTACAATGAAAGGCTTAGGGACATTCCACCCGTCTTCAAGTCCTTCATTTAGTTTAATGGATTCATAAAGTTTCTTGTTGTCCCCGGATTCCATGGAAATATATCCGTCGTTCTCAATAAGAAGCCCGGTGCCAGTAGTATTTTTCTTTATTTCAACTAATTGCATTTCAACAAACGTTTCTTTAATAAATATTATATCAAATCTAAATCCTCAGGTGTCAGATATTCATCGGAAATCATATTTTTATCCATATTTTTCATTCCGAGAGCATCTTCAAAGTCGTCATAGTCAATCTCATTAACAACCTCGTCAACGATAGACATCATCATTTCCTTTCCCTTTTTAGTTCTGCCGAAAATCTCTTCTATGAATTCACAAAAATCATTACCATTTAATTCTGAAACTTTTGTAAATAACAATGGAAGATATTTCATATCCATATCCCCAAGGGTATTCGAGAACAGGTTCCACATTTCCGGACCGAGCAATGTATTCCAGTATTCAGATTCAACATTGTCGGTTTTTTTCATAACATATTCTGCGGATTCTTTTTTATCTGGGAGACCGTGTGAAGAAAACAGTTCCATAAATCCTTTAATTGATTCGCATAGAAGCACTGGAAATACAGTCCCAAACGATTCTATGAGGGTCCTCTTTCCTGGCCCGCCTATTTTAACGGTGACCATACCGGCTTGATATTTGTCCTGTTCTGTGATTTCAGGAACTGGTGATTCATAGAGGATGATGGAATTCAAAGCCGTATAGTTGGAATACAGCCTTGGTAACTCACTATCTATTTCATATACATCACCGATAAATTGTTTTGGTAATTTTGAATACTTCAACCCCATCCCTACAGTAAGGGCATTTATTATCTGCCTTTTATAAACGTCGGTTTTTAATGATTTCATCTCACTGATTGAATCATATTCCATATTCGGGGAGTCCTCCGGTTTAACCCTCAAGTTCCTTTCATGGGATGATACTTCCTTTACCAAGTGACATTTGAAGGTAATGGCCCCGTTAGGTATTGAAAACATCTTATTCACAATATTGAAGCACAATTTCTCTAATGTCTTGGTGTTCTTCTCCTCCAGTTCTTGGCATTTTGTTGTGACATTTGACAACAATATTTTTTTATCATTAAGAGATAAGTTGAGAATATCATCGCCTAGTCCATCTTTTGCCGCGTCATATCCTTTCATTGCCATCATATGTTCAAAAGAAAGCCCGTCGGTTGGTGGAAATGCCGGATTATCCACAAATGGTGTTTTGTGGTTATCCAGCATATCTCCAAGTTGTTCATTTACGTCGTTTGCTTTGAACAACTTATCTGCCATTTCTTCCGTTATAAAAATCTTTTTTGGCATATGCTTTAACATTTTCACTGAGATACTTGCGTCTCATTTCCATTATATCCTTTTTTGAAAACCTAGATTCATTGGTAACCTCTGCACCGGCATTCACCGCATCGGCCCTGGCTTTTGAAAGTTCACCCTGGTCAGCACCGTTCGCTGGAACAACAATATTGGCATTAATCCCCTGGTTTTTAACCTCAGTTGCTGTGTCGTTCACCTTATCTACATCAGTTGTTATATTCACAGGTTCTTCTTCGTTGTTACCATTATTGAAAGAACCAAGATTGATACTTCCATCGTGCTGTTTTGCGACAGAAAGAATCCTTGGATTTTCCATTGCATTGTTTACATCATATACAACGCCCTCAGCAACGAGTTTATTCATCTGTTCAGTTGTTATTTTTACCGTCCTTTTCATAATACCAATATAAGTCTTTTATTTGAATTGTGGAGGGATAAATGGGTATGTTCTCTTATTCATTTTCACAAATTTTGAATAATCAGCATCCCTTCTTGAATCATCGTCCTCCGTGTTGTTAATTGCCTCTAACAGTTTCTTGAATTGTCCCTTTGTTACTTTTAAAGAACGTTTTTCTTGCATTGGCTGTTCCTGCCCGCCCATATCCGGGGATTGTTCTTCACCTTCCGGAGCATCGAGGGCTGGGTCACTTTCAACATCTTCTGTAGAAGCGTCTTCCATCTGGTCGTCACTTGGAAGTGGTGTCTCTTTTATTTTTTTAATAACTTTCTTCCTCTCTCCTTCATCCATCCCTTTGACGGCTTGTTTTACAATCATACCAATAACATATTTGTCAAGGTCAAGATTCCCTGGGTTCTGTTCATCATAATCTTTAAGAGACTGAGAAAGTTTTCCAGTCAATTGCTGTATGAAGTTCTCCGGGTCCGTATCCTCATCAGCCTCGACACCGGCATCAAAGTTTCCGCCAAACTGGTCTTCAGGCATCGCGTTAGGGTCGGCATTAGGGTCTCCCGTCATATTAGGGCCCGCCATTGCGTTAGGGTCGCCAATTCCAGCAGCGTCTTGTATGGCGGGGTCGTCAGGCATGGAGCCAGCATCGGCCACACCACCAGGACCAGCCATCGCCTCCGGCTGCATCGCCATGCTTTCATCGTTTGCCGGTGCTGGTTGTTGTGGTAATCTAAGGAATGTTTTTTCGTCAACATCCTCACTTATCATTTTCTTTACGCTGTTGAAAACCATGTCCGTAAGAATGTTTACAACCTTGTCCGTATATGGGGCACTGGAGCCAATCTGTTTTCCGAAAGGCTCCTGGGATTTTGCAGAATCATCGTTCCAATCACGAGCACCGTTAGGGGCAACTTCGTCATTGTCCGGATGTGTCATTGGTTTTTTCCTGTACCCGGGGTGTTTTCCGAATACGTTCAGTTTTGTTACTTCTTCTTTAACTTTCATAACCCATTTATAAAAATGAAACCCACCAACTTTTTAATTGGTGGGCTGATTATTCAATTAGTTCTGACCACCCTTTAAGTGCTTAAGAACTTCTTTTGTTATTGTATCAACAAGGTCGGTATATGGAGCACTTGACCCTATTTGTTTTCCAAATGGTTCCTCACCCTTTGTTGACTCATCATTCCAGTCACGTGCACCATTTGGAGCAACTTCCGTGTTTGCTGGTGTGGTCATAGGTTTCTTGCGATATCCCGGGTGGTCGCCGAAATTGTGGAGAACTGTGGTATCTTCACGGAGGCTTCTTCTACCACCAAAAGCTGAACTTGCGTCAATTTCCTCATATCCGCCTCTAATATTCTTGCCTCTTCTCTTGCTCATATTAGCCGCTTCCTCTCTCTTGTTAAGTACCTCCATTGGAAGTGCTGCGAATGACTGAAGACCAGCAATATCTTCAAGAAGTGAAACCCATTCAGTTACAACGTTATTGAGTGTTTTTGCGTATTTTGCGTCTTCACTGTATCCAAGACCCTGAATGTACTTAATCACACCGCGCATTGTATTTTCTTCCTCTTCAAGCATTGCACCGTAGTTATCATCCCATTCAAATAGGTCGTTAACGAGTTCTTGAAGTTCCTGCGTTGACATTTCAGGGAATCCCATTGCAAGAAGGCTAGGACCAACAACGTAATTCACATTCTCTTCTTCATCATCTTCACCATTCATGTCAGTGTTTAATGGAAGTTCACCATCTGGGGTGATAATGCATTTAGGAGTATCTTTTGCGTCTTTATAACCGTAAAGATTTCCATTGTCATCATTGCCCATAACATTTCTGAATGGAATATTGTTTCCAGAAAGGAATTTTTCAATCATCTCAGGATGTACGCCAATCATAATTGCGAGATTGTTTTTCGCGTTCTGGAGAGTGTAGAGAGCGTGACGGAAAATATCAACAACCTTCTCAGTGTCAATATTCAACTCACTGCCAATCATCTCAAGTTCCTGCTGTGCTTTGGCTACACGAGCACTAGCGTATTTCCTAGCCTTTTCATCAGTTGCCTTCCAAGCACCACTTTCTGTGTAGTCTGCGTTCGGGTCGTCATTAAGGCCAAGTTCATACTTGTTCTGGAGGTAGTAATCACTTTCAGGGTCGTAGTCAACCTGGTCAGGATTTACATATGATGGTGCGCCCTTTCTTGGGTCCAAAGTTCCTTTCTTACTAATGTTTGGTTTTCTCGAACCTTTATCCATATACTGTGAAAGTGGAGACGGGGATTTGAAATCACTGTCAGCCGTAGGTCTTTCAGGTACGCCATACATGAAATCGTCGTCGTGATAATATTCCCTATCGCTATTTTTTGAATCCTTTTCATCAAACATCTCTTTAAGAATAGACTTTGCGACAGACTCAGAAATTACTTTCATTTTCTTACTTTTTGAGAATTTACCAACAATCTCATTTACAACATTATCAATGACATCAGCTGAAAGGTTGTTTCTGTCAACACCACTCATATCATCAATGCCAGCAATTTCCTCCCCTTCACCAGCAAGGTGGCTTTCCTGGCTATCTGGATTAGATACGCCATCTGATGGCATCAAATCTTCCTGTGCTGGAATTTCGCCATCTTCTGTTGGTCTTGCCATATCATCAAGTTTTGCATCAAGGTCATCGTCAGGGTTATCGTCAAACTGTGAAAGGAATTCGTCGGCTTCAAGGTCACTGCCAGCATCTAAGCCGTCACCAAGTTCTTCTGGCGAAAGCTCATCGGAACCATCACCAAGGTCACCAAATTCTTCAGCACCGAGGTCAGGGTTCTCTTCCGGGAAGTGTGTTTCCTCTGCATCAAGACCCTCACCAATAGCACTATCAAAATCCATATCGGCCTGGCTATCATATGGTCCTTCCGGAATTTCATCTTCATCATAGTCAGGGTCATGGTGGTCGCCAAAAGACTCGTTAACCCTTGCAACCTTTCCACCACCTGGGTTCATCGCCGCAACAGCGTTCTTTGGAACATACTCCGCTTTCTTTGTGTAAGTGTCACCAGGGGTATTTGAATCCTGGGTAGGGAGTTTGTCAGCCTTCTGCATATCATCACTATCAACAGTTCCATCCTCTTTGAAAGGGCCGCCCTGCTTTTCGTGATTCTTTGCGTTTTCCTTATTATCGCGGTTTGCCTCATATTTTGCAGCATCCTCGAAAGGTCCACCGATGGTCGTCTTGAACTCAGTTGTCTTTGGGGCCTCTGGAACACCGATATTCTTGTCACCGATTCCGCCCTTCTTGTTCTGGTAGATAACGTCGATGTTTTCAAGAATCTGGCGATGACGTGCAATATCTTCCTTCATCTCCATCATGCTCTCATCCATGAAATCAGCAGAACGCTTCATCTCGTTGATTGGTATACGTTTACCGTGGTCCTCGTTAAGTGACATAAGACGCATATCCATATCCTTCACAGCATCGGCGTATGAAGAATATGCGCAATTCTTTCTGTTAAGGAATCCACCAATGTAATCGAATGATTCTGTGAGGTTTTCCTTACCTTTCTCACAAGATTTAATGTAATATTTTGTACCTTCAGCAACAATACCGTAAATTCTTCCGTCAGCACCCTCTTTCTGGTTCATGACAGAAGTATATTGGCTCTTTTTGGATTCGTTTTTCATCCCGTAATCCATGAGATGCTTCATATGAGATATTTGCTCATCGTAGAAATTTGCCATAATCGTTAAATATTTTTTCTTATAAATAGTTAAATGAACTTAAAATGCTATTTAAGTGAATTCATTTTATCATATGTTTTGTCTCTGAGGTTAAAAAGTTTATCAAGATATCCGTTTCTCCTGAGTACCTTGAAAACCAGATTGTCAGTATTCATCTCATCCTTTGTCGTGGAGAGGCTTTTTTTCCTCGTAGATGTTATGTCGTCAATCAAATCAGATGAACGGTCATATACTTTCCTGTTTTTGTATTCATCACCGTCACTTTTCTTTTCAGCATCTTCTATATTTTCAATGCTGGTCATTATATTTGATGCTTTCTTTTTGATGGAAATTGAATCAATGTCTTTTTTCGTGAAAACATCCCTTTTAGGTTTTTTAATCCACTCATTCTTGTCCAGTGAATATACGGCGGATGAAGCGTTGTCAGCATCTTTATCCTGGACATACAATTCAACTGGATATCCAAAGATGCTTATTTCATCGTGTGTATCGTTCCACTCTTTCTTTTTGGACTGGAAATAGTTTTCAACGAACTTCTTTCTCTCATCTACTTTACTATAATCAATCACGACGTGTAAGTCAATATCAGAGTACTTGGACCAATTGTAATTTGCTATGGACCCAACAACAATAGTATCTTCCGGTTTAACCCAACTGACATCAAGAAACTCAACAAAATCCTGTGCTATGTCAAGAAGTTTCAACCTTACCCTGGAATCCATAAGGCCATTAACCCAGATTTTAGGATTTAGTTCTTTCTGTATTTTGAAAGATGAAAGGTCAACATCATTTTCTGTTGCCTCATTGAGTTCATCCCACTTTTCTATATTATCCGGGTCACGACGTTTTTTAAGGGATTTAAGTTTTTCCGCCCAATTGATTGATTCTTTTAGTGTAAATGGCATTGTTCCAAAATACTTTCCGCAATCTTTACACACATAAACAGGCTCCCCATGAATTTGGCAAACAACCTTTCCTCCACATTTATCACATTTTTCTGGAACCACTTCGCCTTTATCGTTTTTAATAATTTTCTTAGATTCGTTGATTTTTCCGCTTTTCTTCAACTCTTCCGTCCATTCCCTGAAAAGAATGTTCCCTACGTGATATGCCTCGCCCTCCAGTTCACGGAGACGGTCATCATCAGCAAGGTCCCCGCCGTGTCCCCAATCCATATGCGCATCCTGAAGATTTTGCATATGATGTACCATTTCATGGGCGAAACTACGGAGAATATCTTTTATGTGCCTTCCGTTTATGAATACTACAACCTTACGCTCATCCGGGTCATAATAACCCGTTCTGATATTCATCCCATCCTGTGGCTCCGAATTCAATTCAATCGCCGGTCTTGGGTTTATCCTATATTCATGTCTTTCAAGGAAATCAAGATACGACTCAATGTATTTGTGGATATCGGAATCAAAAGCGTCCTCACATATCATACCGGCATCCCCAACAACATGAGAATACCCAAGGTCGCCACCGGATGAAGAAAGAGCATAGTCACCCTTACCTTCATACCATTTATCTGGATTAAGGTGACTTATCTTCTTCTTTTGTTCCTCTGTTATGTAAATCGTTCTTTTCATTAAAATTTACCCCAGTTTACATTATCTACGTCCTGCTCAATACCGTTAAGGAAAATATGACCAGGTTCTTTATCGTTACCCTCGGAAAGAAATACAAGTTTTTTGCTAGCACCATCCCCACTCGTAAGCACACAGTTGTTTATCTTGTAAGTAACTCCTCTCTTTCCACAACCGACACGCATACCAAGTACAGGAGCCATTTTCCTGCTAGCATCAACCCAACCAGTCTTTGTCTCGTCATCAAATGTACAACTAACGAACTCTGTGTTGCATTTAGGATTGATGTTTACCTTTTTCCAAGTACCCACATAGAACTCACACCCATTGAACTCAGCGGAACCGCACTCGTAGTTCAACTGGCCGATAAACGTGGTTGTCACAGCACGGAACTCACAATCCGGGGAAGAAAGGATTTCAAGGGCGACAGGATTATTGAACTGGCAACTCGTAAGGCTGAGAACACCTTCGAAATGCCCGGTCTTTATTCCATAATTTGCAGATGCGGAGAAATCGCAGTTGATGAACGATACCCTTGTACTTTCTGCTGTTAGGTACACGTTCATCTGTCTCTTGTCACCGTATGCGAAATTGACGTTCTTTGCATAGAAATTAGCTGCCTCAACGAGAATACCAGGTTCTGCCGACCTCTCGTTGTCACAATCAAACAACGTAAGGTCCATAATCGACACATTGTTATCCACTATCTTGTACCCAGGGGCGGTCTTAATCATCGTATGCTCAACACCCTGCCCTTTCAAACACAAATCACTTGCAAGTACTGGAGGCAATTCATAGGTTCCACACCCAACAATGATTTCACCAGCACATGGATTATCTTCCAAGGCTTCTGCAATCGTTTTATAAACAATACCGTTACAAAGCACACCGTCAAGACAACCAGGGTCCGGACATGGGTCTGGTTTAGGACAAGGTTCCGGGTCTGGGTCAGGACATGGCTCAGGTTTTGGTTCAGGTTTGCACCCTCCACCACCGCAACAACACATATTTGGAATAACGAAATTTGTTCTGTAATAAGTCTGTGCCCTGAACGTTATCGGGTCCTTCAACTTCCTTTCAACATCAACAGGTGCGTCAAATGAAAAACACTCCTGGTTTATGTCAATGTAAGCACCCGAAGGTTCATAGTCAAAATTATAATCATCGTAAGGCATTGTATCTATATTTTACTATAAATAGCCAGGAAGTTGTAAATAATTATGACATTCTGCGTTTAAGGATGATATAAGCAGACTTGGATATTTTGGCGATTTCATCAAGGGATTCTTGAGATACGTATGCGATGTCTTCAAACGAGCATCTTTGAATTTGTCCGACTATAAAATCATCATTGTATTTTTCATCTTTTATTTTGACAATGATACATTCCGAAGTTGGGCCATCAAGTTCAGAAACGTCAGATTCCTTCATATAGATGGTAATCCTCGAAGAATCAATACCATTGTCAAGGAGATACTTCACAGAACGCATCCCGTATTTATCTGAAAACATAACAGCAAAACGACTATCAGATGATGATTCTGTAACGTAATCTATTGTATTTGCGTACATTCCTTGGAAAACAAATTCATCAACATCACCATCCCCGTGTATAAAATAAGTAACGTCCTTCCTGTCCGGCTCGTTCAGGCGTTTAAGAATATCGTCAATGGAAGCATCATCAACTTTTTCACCCTTGTAGTTTTTAATGATATATTCATTCAATGCCTTCCCAGATGAGCCTTCGTTGAATACTGCATTTTTGAAATACAGATAATTCATGTAAGATACGTTTTTATAAAGATAACGTTTTCCACCCTTGAATACGATATATAACTCACCAAAATTATCGTCATCATGTTCATAAAATTCAGAGTAAATAACGTTCGTTGATTCATACCATACACTGTCAACGCACCTTTCCAAGTCATATTCATTTTTTAATACAGACATAATATTTTTCTTTTTGGCTTTATTTTTGTATATTTGCAGAAAAGATAAAAGAAAAAAATCAAAAGGTAAATGATAAAAGAGGAGATTTTCAGTGAAGAGTTGAAGGAAGTATTTAACTTTTTGGATGATGTAATTTTAACGGAACACCCGACAACAACAGTTGATATTTCATATTTAATCCTTGCCATATTATCGGTAAGGACCTCAAAAGCGTTTTCTGTTATTGAGAGAATGATAACATCAGTTTCACTTGAGGCGATATATGTTGGACTTCTTGAAGATATCAGTAAAAACCAATTATTGACAATGAGGCCAAACAAAAAATATCAGTACACCCCGGGAGTGACGGCGCTGATGGTGGATGCTGATAAAGAACGTGAGTTTATGAAATCTGAAAAACTCACAACTGAACACATTATACTTGCATTGCTTAAAAGTGACAATCCGCTTAGAAAGAAGTTTGAAACTTTCGGAATCGATTACACACATTTTTTAAGTAAGGCCATATCTGGAAACAATGAGAAAGACCAGAGGCAGACTAGTATGGAAAATATGATTAAAGATGTGTTCAATCTTCCGCAGAATTCAAAAGTTGAAATGGTTTTCGGAAATATGCCTGGCCCGATGATGGGTGGTATCCAACAGCAACAAGGTGGCAAAAAATCATCTGCCTTATCTCAATTCTGCGTTAACTTGAATGAAGAGGCGAAAAACGGGAAAATAGATAAACTTATTGGACGTGGGCTTGAAATAAACAAAATATTCAGAGTTCTTGGCCGCCGTAAGAAAAACAATGTGTTGCTCCTTGGTGACGGTGGTGTTGGAAAAACGGCGATAATCAACGGCATTGCACAGATGATTGTTGATGGCAAAGTTCCTAAATCATTGAAAGACAAAGAAATCTATTCTCTTGATATGACGGCAATCATCGCAGGAACCCAATTCCGTGGTATGCTCGAGGACCGTTTCAAATCACTTTTCAATGAAATAAAGAAAGATAAGAATATTATCCTCTTCATCGACGATATCCATCAAATTGTAAACGAAGGAAAGAACGATATGGATATTTCTGAAATGGTCAATAAATCAATGAGTAATGGTGATATCCAGGTGATAGGTTGTACAACTTACAAATTGTATAAAAAGGCTATTGAAGATAACACAAGTCTCGATAGAAAATTCCAGAAAATAAATATCGACCCTGAAAGTATTGACAATTCCATTACTATTCTCAACGAAATAAAAGGGTATTACGAAGATTATCACCACGTAAAATATGACGACGATGCCATTAAGAACTGCGTTATCCTGGCAAACAAGTATATACCAGAAAGGTTATTGCCAGATTCAGCCATTGATATCATAGATGAGGCCGGTTCATACGTAAGTTCGTGTGCCAAAGAATCCGAAGACATCCTTTATCTTAGGAAGGCAATAAAGGCAGCCGAGACTGAAAAAGAAAAGAACATACAGAAAGATAATGTCGATGCTGTACATGATACACAGGATAAAATAAATTCGTTGACTGTCAAACTTATCGAGGCTGAGAGGGCTTATAAGAAAGAACACGAAAACGTACAGATTACCAGTAACGATATCTACAAAATTGTATCAGAAAAGACCGGTATTCCAATTTCAAAACTTTCTACTGATGAAAAGAAATCCCTCGCCCATATTGATGATGAAATCAAGAAAGTTGTTATCGGGCAGGATGAAGCGATTACCTCAATCTGTCAGGCTATAAAAAGAAGTAGGGTTGGTCTTTCAAACAAAAATAAACCAGTTTCTGTCCTAGCGATTGGAAGCAGTGGTGTTGGTAAAACTCTTATTGCAAAAACGTTGGCCAAGGAAGTGTTCGGGGATGAAAAATATCTTGTGAGGTTCGATATGTCGGAGTATTCAGATAAAACCTCTGTATCAAAGTTGATTGGTACCGGTGCTGGATATGTTGGATACGATAACGGAGGTCTTCTTACGGAGGCTATCAAGAAAAACAAATATTGCGTCCTGTTGTGTGATGAAATTGAAAAAGCCGACCCGGAAATCTACAACGTGTTCCTCCAGATTATGGATGACGGACGTGTGACTGACAACACCGGTAAGGTCGTCGATTGTAAAAACCTGATTCTCATCTTCACATCAAACGTAGGTACGAAAGAGGCAATGGAGAACGGAAACGCAATCGGATTTACTAACCCAGGGACTGATGAACATAAAAAGAATATCCTCAGGAAAGAACTTAAAAGTAAATTTGCACCGGAGTTCATAAACAGAATCGACGAGATAATTTATTTCAACAGTCTTACTGACGACAACCTCAAACAAATCATTAGGCTTGAACTTAATAAAACTGTTGAAAAACTTACAGATATCGGTTACTTGCTTAAATATGACGATTCTACTGTTGAATACATATTTGAAAAGGTAGAGAAAGACAAGGAATATGGGGCAAGGCCGATTATGAGAGTAATACAAGACGATATTGAAAACAAGATTACAGATATCATACTCGAAACTGATGAAACCGGAATCATATTCAACATCACTTGTGAAAACAGTGAACTTGTTGTAAGATGAAAAAATATTGGGGTAAAAAGGAATGGAGCGAATCTCTCTATTATGTAAACATCACCAGAGAAATGTTTGATGACGATGACGAATATGAGAGATTCGGCTTTTCCGGTTATGAAGCTGGCGAAAAATTTGACTGGAGACATATAATGGGTTTCGATGACAAAAATACATTCGAGGACACAAATGATTTCATAACATATTCCGAGATATTCAACATCTACCAATTCGGAAAGATATAGCGCCACAGATTTTCATATTAAAAAATAAAAGTGTATATTTGCAAAAACTAACGAAACAAAATTTATGAACGAATCAAAGAAAATTGAACAGAGTGCGGTTAAAACCATCCTGCACAACATGGCTCTCGACAAAGAGTTTTCAACCGTGTATTCAGAAGTAGATGGACTCTCACTCCAGAATCTTTTTTATGTAAAGAATGGTTATTTCCCGTATTGCGATATGTTTACCCAGTCCAGGGAAGATTCCGAGAATTATTTTGACACGGAAAACCTCATCAAGGAACTGAAGGTAAAATACTCTGACACTGATTACCAGATGGTCGTTTATTCCAACATCAACCTCTCCAAGGACGAAAAGAATCTTGGTTTCTCCATCATCATCCCTTCGCTCAATATTTTCGCAAGGGTTGAAAAGAGTGTTTCCGAGGCTTATGTCCTTTACGGTGAAAATGATTTTGAGGCTGTCGCTGAATTCGAGGAGATGTGCCGCAAACATTATGTAGCACCGAAGGCCAAGATGAACAACATCCGCCTTCTCCGCGTAACACAAACCGGATATGACCTTTCCGATTTTGAGGTTGATACCGTTGATGATTTCAACATTGAGGAACAGTACAACGATGATTTTGTCAAAGAATCCGAGAAGATTGAAAAGTTCATCAAGGAAGAAAAGAGTGGTATTGTTATTCTTCACGGTGAAAAGGGAACCGGAAAGAGTACATACATCAACCACCTCATTACCACAAATTCTGAGAAGATGTTCGTTTATTTCCCTTCCGCACTCGTACCACTTCTCGGTGAGCCGTCTTTCACTGATTTCTTCCCCAGGCTCAAGGATTCTATTCTTATTCTCGAGGACTGTGAGGATGCTCTCCGTTCCAGGGAATCTGTTGGAGGAAACCGTGCAGTGAACCAACTTCTCAACCTTTCCGACGGTCTTTTGAAGTCCCTTGGAATTAAGTTTATCTGCACATTCAACGCACCTCCTGAGGAAATCGATGAGGCTCTTCTCCGTAAGGGTCGCCTTTTCTCCAAGTATGAATTCAAGAAACTCTGTGCCGAGAAGTCCAGTGCCCTTCTTACGAAACTTTACGGGAAGGAAATCAAGGTTAATGAGCCTATGTCCCTCGCAGACATCTACTACTATGAAGAGGATTCTTACGAGGATGCACCTCAGGCAGCAATTGGTTTTGACTTGGAATAATATGGCGAAACAACAGGCTATTATAGTAAAAGGTGAAGTAAGTGAAGCACTACCCAATGCTATGTTCAGGGTAGTGCTTGACGACACCGGTATGGAAATCCTTTGTAATATCTCCGGGAAAATGAGGATGTATAATATCAGGGTTATGGAAGGAGATAGGGTTGAAGTTGAAATGTCTCCTTATGACCTTTCCAGGGGAAGAATTTCAAAACGGTTATAATTATATATGAATGGGGCTGTTTTGGTTTTGACTCAGTTGATAGTTGGCCGTAAGCACGTCGGGCGAAGGTAGTGGTCCCGTAAATCCAGGATACCAGAAAAGTAACTGACAACAGCTACGAAAATGTTTACGCTTATGCATATGCAACCTGCTAATCACTAGGTGATGGAGCACGGCAGAATGGGACAAGGTTCCGTTCGGCGTATATCCCTCGGGGTTTTCTGTATGGCTCCGACCCAGGGGTATCATCACAATCAGATGCAAGTGGGTAATGTCCGTGACCCCCGCCCAAGTAAAAACGGAATAAGAATCCAGACGGAAGTCCATCTCCTCCTGGATTACGAAAAACAATATTGGAATAAACGTGTAGAAAGCGTCTTGCATCTTCGGAACACAGCGGTTCGAGTCCGCTCAGCTCCACAAAAAACCCCAGGATTCAGGTCCCGGGGTTTCTTTTTATCTGTTGTTATATCCTTTTTCTTCGTGTTCTCGTGCAAGCCTCAATATACTCAACATCAAATTTCTATCAATCGAAGCGAGGGCACTTCCCATCCTGTCTATGATTTGTTCAGGTCTGGCAATAAGGTCTGTAATGTGCCTGAGCGTATTTGCGTTATACACTTTAATAATTGCGTTGTCTGTAAGAACAAAGATTTCTGGTCCATCTTTATGCCCACGGTCAAGAACTCTTTTACAAATGCTTTTTCCATATCCACCAAGTTCTTCAATGGCGTTCATTCTATCACCACGTTCGTCCCTCATGTGAAGTGTTTTCTCTATTTCTTCTTTGATTATCCTGTTAAGTTTTTCCTCATTTAATGTAAGCATATTTCATGTTTTCATATAAATAGTTTTCAAACCAACTATTTTTTGTATATTTGCAACAAGATGATGGGCGTGGATTCGTTCTCCAATCGTTAAATTGATTATTATGGCAGAATTTAAGAAAATTACAAGCGAACAAATTGATTCGTTTTTGAATGGGCATAATCCTGAAGAAAGGGTTATCAACATTGATTGCGGCTATGGGGATGAGCAGGTGACTGTGACATACCGTGACGAATATGGGAATAAAAAAATCAGACATCGTAATTTCTACCCGTTTCTCTGGGCTAAATATTCCGTATGCGATGCGATGTGTGGGGGTAACAGAAGAGAAGTGAAGAACCTCCTGGCAAAATACAATATCAAAGCGGAAAAACTAACAACAAAAATAGGAGAAGGCGATGAGGAATATCGTATTGCCCACGGGTATAAATTCCTGTTCAGGGCAAAGGTTCCTATGTCTTATTCAAAATTCCTCAAGTTCTTCAAAGATGCCGGTACCCCAGTTTTTTCTGACAGGGACGATTCCGGTATTCCATCTTCAAAGGACGAGAGCCGTAAATTCCTCACCGTAACCCCAATAGAGCAGTATATGATTGCCAGTGGTACGAGGCTGTTCAAAGGATATGAGACCTACGATGACCTTATCCGTATGGAATGGGACCTTGAGACTGAAGGACTCGAGCCAAAGAAACACCGTATTAACCAAATAGGTATCAGGACCAACAAGGGGTTTGAAAAAATCATAGGCATCTACGGAAATACAAAGGAAGAACTTGACAGCAGGGAAAGGGATGCCATCGAGGAATTCCTATATACAATATCTAAAGTGAATCCGGATGTCGTTGTCGGTCATAATACGGAAAACTTCGACTGGAACTTCATTATCGTACGTTGTGATGTTCTCGGTATCGACTTCGCTGAACTTTCAAGCAAGTATTTCGGGAAGCCAATCTACAAGAATCCGAAGCCTACGACACTTAAACTCGGTGGTGAGGTGGAAACATTCTATCAAACCATCGTTCCTGGGTATATTGTGCTTGACAGTCTTCACGCAGCACGTAGAGCACAAGCCGGTGACAGTAATATGCTGAAAGCCGACTTGAAGTACGTAACCAAGTACCTGTCGTTGAATAAGGCTAATCGTGTTTATGTTCCCGGCGATAAAATCAATAAGACGTGGCTCATAACAACGCCAGATTACGCATTCAACGATGAGAATGGAGACTGGTACCACATTGATAAAAAACACCCGTTAAAAGACGGTTATGAGGTCAAAACTGGCAGGTATATCGTAGAGCGTTACCTCCTGGATGACTTGTGGGAAACCGATAAGGTGGAATTGCAGTTGAACCAGGCGAATTTCCTCATCAACAAGATTGTGCCTACTGGATTCGCACGTGCCTGTACTATGGGAACCGCAGGAATCTGGAAGTTGATTATTCTCGCTTGGTCATACGAGCAGGGGTTGGCCGTTCCAGCATTCGGCGATGGCGGTTCTTTCACTGGCGGACTTTCAAGACTTTGTTCAACTGGGTATGTGAATAACGTCATCAAACTCGACTACAACTCACTTTACCCTTCTATTATGCTTACCTGGCATATTGACCCTACTATTGATATCCAGGGTGTTCTTCCGGCTATGCTCGAATATGTTCTTACCCAACGAGAGAAATATAAGGCATTGAAGAAAGAAGGTGCGAAGAACGCTGAGAAATTGAGGGAGAAATATAAGGAAACAGGAGACGAATCACTTCTTCCCCAAATCCAGGAATGGGAAAATGTGGAGATGAAGAACGACCGGCTCCAGAACCCTCTAAAAATCCTTGGAAACTCTGCATTTGGTTCGTTCGGCGCTGAAAACCTGTTCCCTCTCGGTAGTAAAGAGTGTGCAGAACGTATTACCTGTACCGGTCGCCAGGCATTGAGGCTGATGATTAGTTGGTTTATGAACCTCGGGTATACCCCTATCGTTGGAGATACTGATGGTTTTAACTTCGCATTGCCAGACACATTCAGATATACGAAGGAAAATCCGTACATTGGTAAGGGAGCAAACCGTGAAGTAAAAGCCGGTGTTGAATATACAGGGTTCAAGGCTGACGTTGCTGAATTCAATGACCTGTTTATGAGAGATTTCCAATATCATCCGGATGCGGTGCAGAAGATGGGTTTAGGAATAGACGAGGTGGTTTCATCGACCATCAACTTCTCCCGTAAAAACTATGCGGACTACTTCCCGGAGAATCCATATCCAAAGGATGTTAAATTAGTTGGAAATACCATTAAGTCGAAGAAAATGCCTGGATATATCTCCAAGTTCCTCGACAAAGGTATCAGGTTGCTCCTCCAGAACAAGGGTAATGAGTTCCTTGACTACTATTATGACTATATTGAGAAGATATACAATTACCAGATTCCTCTTAAAGATATTGCCTCGAAGGGTAAAATCAAAAAGAGCGTTGATGATTATGTCAAGGATTGCAGCACTCTCACAAAAGCCGGTAGGCCAAAATCCAGACAGGCTTGGTATGAGTTGTGCATCAAGGCCGGTTTGAATCCAGATATCGGTGAGACCATCTACTATATCAACACCGGTTCAAAGAAGTCGGAAAGTGACATCAAGAAAGTTACCAAGTGGTATGAATATCAGGCCGATGGCAATAAGATTGACCGCACGAAGGACGTTGAGAAAGGCACAAAACAGTGGAGGAAAGACCCGGATAACGAAAAACGGTATAAAGATTCAATGTCTTCGGTCGCTCAACTTGCGAAACCTATTTACCCTGAGATAGA
>ODAI013122113.1_pt1 | contig 19341 bp, 15 predicted proteins | sample 1539321 | NCBI WGS metagenome assembly ODAI01 (sample SAMN02144231, study PRJEB22623) | gut metagenome | biome: sheep rumen | host: Ovis aries | place: New Zealand
AGGTGTACTGATTCGCCCTTCCCATGTGCAAGTCCCCATCTGTGAGCAACCCATCGCTTTTCAATATCTTGAGACTGTCCAATATACCATTTATCGGTGATTTTGTTATGTATTCCATATATCCCACACCTCATAGTTTTTCCCCTTTATCCACCAATTTCCATTTTCAATACAATTATATCAAGGAACCCGAAAAAATGCAACACATTCGGAATACTTGTTCTTTCAGATACCAGTTCCGACCAAGTTCCCCATGATGGCTGCTGCCTGGTGCTGGGCGGCTGTGGTGGTGTGGGTGTAGGTGGCCAATGTAAACCCTGCGCTGCTGTGGCCCAGCATGGCGGAGACGGTTTTCACGTCCACGCCGTTTTGCAGGGCCAGCGTTGCGAAGGTGTGGCGCAGATCGCGGAAGCGGATGTGCTCCAGCCCGGCCTCCTTCAAAATCTTCTTGTGGAGATTCACCACCGAATCCGGGTGGTACATCTCTCCCGTTACCTGGGAGGGGAAGATGCAAATGAAAAAATTCTGTTTCTCGGCGCGACATCTTTTCCCTGCGCCGCCTGGGGCAAAAGGCTTCTTTGTTCAGGGAACGGTCAGAAGGACGGCCCCATCCGTGTCGTAGACAGTCTCCTGCATTTCGTTGTACGTATCCGTGTCATTTCCGCCGCGGAAGCTGCAGAGGCTGTACGCATGGAGGAAGCCCAGCTGGTCCGTGAAGCGCAGCAGGAGGGTCATTTCACTGTCCTCGGGCAGGTCGAAGCGTCCTTCCAGATGCGCGAGGTTTATTATAATCCCCTCTCGTGTCAGAAGCGAACAGTATCCATGTCTGCAAAACGATCGACAAGCTCTGGTGGGCAGAATATAATATACATACTTGTTGCAGCAGAAAGCGGCTGGGCCAACACATAGTACCGTCCCCTATGCCGACCTGTGCTGAGCGAAAAGCAATCCACCAAGCATTTTTCCGAACGGGCATAAAAAAATTCCCCGACCCCTGGATTTTGTAATGGTTTTGTACGGTTCATCGGTTATAATACGGCCAAAGATAAGCCCGGGGGCGCCTGCTGCCCGGGAGAAACAGAAAGGAAGAGATCATTATGCCTCCAAGACCTGAAAGAACGCCCCTCATTCTGCCCAAGAACGCCAGCCTGCGGCAGGTGGGACTCCACCTGGCCTCCCAGTATGCCCTGGGCATGGGAGAAAAGTACGGCCCGGATTACCAGACCTTCCAGGACTTTTTCGATTCCATCGACGCCCGATATAGCGAGGAATACCAGCGGGATCGGAACAACCCCCTGGATAAGAAGGAGGCGCAGGCGGTTGACCCGAAGATCCAATTCTTGGACCAGCGGGACAAAAGCCCCACCTGGGCCACCTACCTCAGCAACCTGAGACTCCGCCGCTCCGGCCTGGAGATGCGGATCAAGGGCCTGGCGGAGGCCATGAACGCCGGCAACGCGGAGCGGGCGGAGCGGATTCTGAAGAGCCTGAGCTCGGAGCTGGAATACTTCGCCCGGGACTACACCAACTACCGGACCTCCGCCGGAAACCACCTCATCAACCGGCACCCGGAGCTGTATGCCTTTGACCGGCTCTGGGGGGAGGGGGACTTCCAGAAGGGCAAGGAGGTGGAGCAGGTCCTGGACAACGCCCGGAAGGCAGGCCCTGAGAAGGGAGATTCTCCCGTCCCAGAGGAGGAGAAGAAGCCCATCTGGGGCGACCTGTCCCAGCAGCCCCGGAAGGAAGCGGAGGACGATGGGATCGAGATCTTCAACATCAACGAGGCCTATCTGGAGCAGGAGCGGGCCAAGTCCAACGGCGAGCGGTTCAAGGCCCGCACCGCCAAGGAAGTCTACACCCCCGGCAAGGAGAGCTACGAGGGCCTTCTGGGCTACTATGCCGAGCAGGCCAAGCAGGCGGATCCGGTCGAGACGGAGGAGCTGCTGTCCAAGGCCCTAACCGTGGCCCAATTCCGGCGGGAGGGCAGGGAATTCGACCGGGAGCAGATTGAGATCCAGGCGGAAATCCTCCGGGACAGCTCCGGCTTTTTGGCCATGTCCACCAACCGGAAATACATGCGGGAGGTGCTGTCGAAGCCCCACCAGATCGACAAGGCCCTGGAGACCTATCAGGCCGAGCAGGCGGCGGCGGAGCGGAAGACCGCCGCGCCCAAGAGCTACGACGAATATCTGCGGCGACACACCTGGCCCAACGTGCCGGAGGGCCGGGAGGAGGAGTACCTGGCCAAATCCATCGCCGCCCACCGGCTGGCCTCCAACGGCGTCCCCTTCAACCTGGAGGAGATCCGCAGCGACGCCAGCGTCATCCAGAAGCAGGGCTCCTTCCGGGTTATGACCACCCAGAGCATGAACCAGAAGCCGGCGGCGGAGAACCTTCGCCGCTGGCTCCACCGGGAGAACCTGCAGCCCGCCAGCCACGCCCTGGCGACCCTGCGGAAACAGAAGCTGGCGGCCAACGCCGTGGAGCCCGAGAACCGGAATCAGAAGTCCTGGGCGGGCTATCGCCGGATGCACACCCAGGAGAACGTGCCCGCCAACGCCTCCGCCAAGGAAAAGCGTCTCCTGCTGGCCAAGGCGGCCGTGGCCCTCCGGGGCATGGCCGACGACCAGACCTTCTCCGTCAAGACTGCCCGGAAGCAGGCGGAGAAGCTGATGAAGAACAAGTATTTCCTGGCCGCCACCAAGGACCCGAAGCGGGTGGACGAGATCCTCCGCACTGGCCGGGTCACCGCCATCTTCGAGGACATGGCGGATGTCCGCAAGCACGTCATCGCCCGAAAGAGCCCCACCGCCGACGTCAGCATCCCCACCTACCAGGGCCAGGATCGCAGCGTCCCGCTGCAGCCGGAGGAAAAGCCAGTAATGTCCATCTGATCAAAGAATGTGTAACGCTCCCGGGTTCCTCGTTCTGACCACAGGAAGGCGATGCGGTGAGATTATTCTCCGCGGCGGCTTGTAATCTCGGAAAAGCCATCTCCGTTCCATTACCAAGGGCTCCGCTCTTCATCTCGTTATGCCAAGCTTGTGCTGAGCCCGTTTTGCCGTCTCGGCAGGCATCTTTTTTGCACAACCCTTCCACTGACACCCGATTTTCGCAAGAAAATCGGGTGTTTTGCTCCAAAACGGCCATGAAAATCGCGTTTTTCCTCCACTTTGCCTTCAAAACAATCTGGGTCAGATCTGGGTCAGACCTTTGACCCAGATCTGACCCATACGGGGATAAAACGCGGAAAGGCCAGGAAACGGGCAGAAAGGGACAAACGAGACGCCGGTCGGATCATTGCCAACCGGCGTCTCGGCGTATTTCTTGGGGCTTTCCCCCTCGGGAATGGTTTCTCTTTGATTATTACAGCGCAGTTTTTGACCGTGATGCTTTGTTGCTGCTTCTCCGCCCAGTTCTCCAGGTGAAGATAATGCGTTTATCATCCCGCGTCACCCACGATTCGGATTGCGGGCTCTGTTTCTGCTGGCGCCTGGATGCCTGTGCTGACCAGATTTCCCATGATGGCCGCTGCCTGGTGCTGGGCTGCGGTAGTGGTGTGGGTGTAAGTGGCCAATGTAAACCCCGCGCTGCTGTGGCCCAGCATGGCGGAGACGGTTTTCGCGTCCACGCCGTTTTGCAGGGCCAGCGTTGCGAAGGTGTGCCGCAGATCGTGGAAGCGGATGTGCTCCAAGCCCGCTTCTTTTAAGATCTTCTTATGAAGGTTCACCAAAGAATCGGGATGGTACATTTCTCCGGTGACAGGAGAGCTGAAGATATCCGCTTGTGTTGTAAGAACACCAGACAGGCGGCGTCTGAACTCGAAGAGTCACGAAGTATGCCTGTTCCCTGATGCCGCGTCAACGGGATACGAAACAGAATAAATAATGGCTGCTGAATCAATATTTTTCAATTTTCAACTTTCATTTTTCAATGCATCCTGCATCCGGGGCGTTTGGATGGAGAAAGCTTTTTTGACAATCTGCATCTGCTGTTCTTTTTCTTGACTTCCCGGGCAGGAGGGCATATAATTATACAGGAATAATTTAGTGTGCCGTAAACCAAAATCACACAGAAAGGACATTCCTATGAGCAAAGAGAAGAAAGAAGGCTCCGCCGAAATCAAGGCCGAGATCAAGGAGATGCGCGAGCGTCTCATGAGCCAGCAGCAGACCATCCGCGCCAAGAACCTGCCCATCATCGTCCTGGTGGAGGGCTGGGCCGCGGCCGGAAAGGGCAGCCTCATCAACGAGCTCATCAGCGAGCTCGATCCCCGCTTCTACAACGTCACCTCTCCGGTCATCACCCCGGAGGCGGAGGCCCGCTATCCCTTCCTCTACCCCTACGCCAAGGCAATTCCCGAAAACGGCAAGATCATGTTCTATGACTCCGGCTGGATGGAGGACTGCGTTCGCAAGTATCTCCACCGGGAGATCACCAAGGAGGAGTACAAAAAGCGCATCCGCGCCGTGAACGAGTTTGAGCGCCAGCTCCGGGACGGCGGCTATCTGCTCCTCAAGCTCTTCGTGAACATCGACGAGGACGAGCAGCGCAAGCGCATGTCCGCCCTGCGCGAAAACTTTGAGACGGAATGGCGCGTGACGGCGGAAGACCTCTGGCAGCAGCGCGAGTACAAGGAATTCAAGGACTGCTACGAGAGCTTCATGGAGAAGACCGGCAAGCTCCTGCCCTGGCACGTGCTGGACGGCAGCAAGAAGAACCTGGCCGCCCGGGACGCCCTGCGCCTGCTGCTCGGGCTGGTGGAGAAGGCCCTGGAGAAGGGCCGCTACTGCGGCAAGCCCTTCGAGGAGGACTTCCCCCTCCTGAAGATGCCGAAGCTCGCCTCCGTGGACCTCTCCCCGGCCCTGGAGGACGAGGAATACAAGAAAGAGCTCAAGAAGCTGCAAAAGCGCCTGGGCGAGCTCCACAACGTGGTCTACCGCAAGAAGATCCCCGTCATCCTCTGCTATGAGGGCTGGGACGCCGCCGGCAAGGGCGGCAACATCCGCCGCATTGCCCGTCCCCTGGACCCCCGGGGCTTCGACGTGATGCCAATCGCTTCCCCCGAGCCCCACGAGCTGGCCCGGCAGTACCTCTGGCGCTTCTGGACCCGCCTGCCCCGCAGCGGCCACTTCTGCATCTTTGACCGCACCTGGTACGGCCGCGTCATGGTGGAGCGGCTGGAGGGCTATTGCTCCGAGGACGACTGGAAGCGCGCCTACAATGAAATCAACGAATTCGAGCGGCAGCTCACCGACTGGGGCGCCGTGGTGCTGAAGTTCTGGATCCACATCGACCAGGACACCCAGCTCGCCCGCTTCAACGACCGCCAGAACACCCCGGAGAAGCAGTGGAAGCTGACGGACGAGGACTGGCGCAACCGCGAGAAGTGGCCCCAGTACGAGGAGGCCATCGACGAGATGCTGAAGAAGACCAGCACCGAGAACGCCCCCTGGTACATCATCGAGTCCAACGACAAGAAATACGCCCGCATCAAGACCCTCAAGCTGGTGATCAAAGCGCTGGAAAAGGCCATCGCGGCCCAGCTGTAATTGACGCGAATTTCGTATAAGCTCCAAACTTTCAGGTAAGGACGGATCCGTTTATGGCTTCCAAAGACAAAAAGACCGAAGGCCCCGCCGTTCCGAAGAGCATCTACGTCAACCGGGAGCTGAGCTGGCTGGCCTTCAATCAGCGCGTGCTGCTTGAGGCCGCCGACCCGGCGGTGCCCCTGCTGGAGCGGCTGAAATTCCTGATGATCTACCAGTCGAACCTGGCGGAATTCTACCGGGTGCGCATCGGCATCCTGACCCACCGGGCCCTTCTGACCCCGGACAAGGCCGACCCCCTCTCCGGGATGCTGCCGGAGGCCCAGATCAACGAGGTGCTGCGTATCACCCGGGAGCAGCAGTCGCTGATGGAGGGCATCTGGAAGAGCGTCCGGGAGGAGCTGCGGGCCAACCAGGTGGACGTGCTGGACTTCAAGAAGATCAACAAGGTCGATGAGCTGATGAGCAAGAAGCTCTTCGGCGACCTCCGGAATCTGCTGTTTCCGAAGATCGTCGAGGTGAACCAGGGCCTTCCCTTCCTCTGGGACAGCGAGCCCAACATCATCGCCTTCCTGGGCCGGGGCGGCATCCAGAAGCTCTGCGTCATCCCCCTGCACCGCATTCCGGCCTACCTGAGCTTCGAGGTGGACGGCCGCCAGAAGATCGTGCTGACCGCCCAGCTCGTGCGGCACTTCCTGCACCTGCTGCTGAAGAAGGAGACGGTCCTCCAGTCCGCCGTGGTGGAGGTCACCCGAAACGCCGACGTCTTTTTGGAGGACGTGGAGGACCGGGCCGACGACGACCTGCGGCAAAAGGTCTCCACCATGCTCACCAAGCGCAAGCGCGAGGTGCCGGTGCGGGTCCGCCTCTACGGCAAGCTCAACGACGCGGCCCGGGCCCTGCTGATCAAAAAGCTCCGGGTGCCGGAGAGCCGCGTCTTTACCCAGAGCGTGCCCTTCGATCTGTCCTTCCGCTCCTGCATCGGCGGATCCCCCGCCCTGCGCTACGAGGAGCGCCGCCCCGCCCGGGATATCGGACTGAAAAAAGGGGAATACTTTGCCTATATTGAAAAGCAGGATCTGCTGCTGAGCTATCCCTTCCAGAGCATGCTGAGCTTCGTGGACCTCATCTATGAGGCGGCGGACGACCCGGACGTGCTCTCCATCAAGATCACCCTCTACCGCATGTCCAGCAGCAGCCGCGTCGCCGCGGCCCTGGCCTATGCCGCCGACCGGGGTAAGGACGTGCTCTGTCTGCTGGAGCTCCGGGCCCGCTTCGACGAGCAGAACAACATCGACTACTCCGAGCTGCTGGAGGACGCGGGCTGTCGGGTGATCTACGGCCTGCCCAACCACAAGGTGCACAGCAAGCTCTGCGTCATTACCCGCCGAAAGGACGGGGCGATCGCCTACATCACCCAGGTCGGCACCGGCAACTACAACGAGGTCACCAGCGAGCAGTACACGGACCTCTCCCTCATCACCGCCCGGGAGGAAGCGGGCCGGGACGCGGAGGCGGTCTTCGCCGCCCTGGACGCCGGAGAGCTGCCCCCGGAGGCCCATGCCCTCTGGATCGCGCCTTTGAGCTTCAAGAGCCAGGTGCTGGAGCTGCTGGACCGGGAGATTGCCAAGGGCGAGAAGGGCCGGGTCGCCATCAAGGTCAACTCCATGAACAATCGCGAGCTGATGGAGAAGCTCATCGAGTGCTCCCGGGCGGGCGTGCGGGTGGAACTCTTCATCCGCGGCATCTGCTCCCTTCGTCCCGGCGTGCCGGGGCTGACGGAGCATATCACCGTCAGCAGCGTGGTGGGCCGGTGGCTGGAGCACTCCCGGGTCTACAGCTTCGGCGAGGGTGAGGAGCAGCGGCTCTTCGTCGGCTCCGGCGATCTGCTGAACCGCAACCTGGAGCGTCGGGTGGAGGCCTTCATCGAGGCGGTCACCCCCGATACCCGGGAACAGCTCAACCGCGTGCTGGACGCCCTGCGGGCCGACCGCGAGAAAGCCAGCCTGATGCAGCCCGACGGCAGCTACCGCCGCTTTGACGGCGGCGAGGGCACCAGCTCCCAGGAGGCGTTGTACCGTTATTTCAGCGCCCGAAGGGTGTCCCCCGAGCCGGAGGAACCGGCCCCCATCGCGGAACCGGAAGCCCCCGCTCCCATCGAGGAACCGGAGGAACCCGCCTCCGTGGAAGAACCGGAAGCCCCCGCCCCCATCGAAGAGCCGAAGGAACCGACCCCCGAGCCGCAGAAGCCGGCCCCCGCCCCGGAACCGAAAAAGCCTGCGCCGAAGCCGACGCCGAAGACTACGGCGCCTTCCCGGGCGGCGGAGAAGCCCAAGACCCGGCGGAGCCTGCGTAAGCTGCTGAAGCGGCTGATTTCCAAATAAAAGGAGGCAGAACCCATGGCGGAACAGTATAACGTTTGCCTGGACGTCGGCGGCACCAAGGTGCTCGGCGCCATCTTCAACGAGAAGGACGAGATCATCTACCGGCTGAAAAAACGCTCCAAGAGCGGCGGCGAGGGCTCCGCCGACGTGGAAAAGGTCATTGTGGACGTGGTGGAGGAGATGCTCCGCGAGAGCGGCATCGACCGGAGCAGGCTCAACGCCATCGCCTCCTGCGCCCCCGGCGTCATCGACCAGGACCGCGGCGTGGTGCTCTTCACCCCGAATTTGCCCTGGCGCGACTACGACATGGCCGGGACCATGCGAAAGAAATTCGGCGTGCCCTTCTACGTCGGCAACGACGTGAACCTGGGCGTGCTGGGCGAGTTCCACTTCGGCGCGGCCAGGGGCTACAAAAACGTGGTCGGCTTCTTCGTCGGCACGGGCCTGGGCGGCGGCCTGATCCTCAACGGCGCCCTCTACACTGGCCACCAGTTCAAGGCCGGCGAGTACGGCCACATGATCCTCGACCCGGAGGGCCCTCTCTGCAACTGCGGCCAGCGGGGCTGCCTGGAGGCCTTTTCCAGCAAGCTGGGCATGAGCTCCTATATCCGCCAGCAGATCTCCCGGGGACGGGAGAGCCTGATGGGCGAAGCCATTCAGGACGGCGTGTTCCGGGCCAAGAAGCTGAAGAAGGCCCTCGAGGCGGGAGATCAGGTGGCCATGGAGGCCGTGGACCGGGCCTGTCACTATCTCGCCATTGCCACCGGCAATCAGATCAACACCTTCTCCCCGGATCTGGTGCTCTACGGCGGCGGCGTCATGGAGGCCATGGGGGAGCTCTTCCTCGGAAAGATCCTCTCGGAGCTGGACCGCTACTGCATGCCCCAGATCCGCAAAACCGTGGACATCAAAATCGCCGCCCTCGGCGACGACTCCATCCTCTACGGGGACCTCGCCATGATCAAGGGGCTCAAATAAAGCGCGCACAAAAGGCCGCGGGATTTCAAAAACGAAATCCCGCGGCCTTTGGACATCCCGTTTTCACCGCGATCCATTCCCGGCTCCGGCAGACCGTTTTCCGTGTCAATCGGGGGACGGTTCTCTGATTGGTGCGCTACGACGGGCTGAGGCCTGGCTGCGCGGCGGGCTGGGGCTGCTGCTGGGACTCCGCTTCGGCCTGCGGCTGCCGCTGGGGCTCCGCTTCGGGCTGGGGCTGCTCGTTCTGGATGGTCTCCACCTGTTCCCTGAGCTTGATGCGCTCGCCTAAGGCGCGGCGCTCCGTGATGGCCCGGTATTCCTCCTTCTCGGCTTCGGTCACGGGACCGGCCCGCAGGCGCTGGTACTCCCGGACCTCATTCAGCAGATTCCGGGCGTAGTCGATGCGTCGCTGCTCATAGGGGTTCTTGCCCTTCAGCGTCTCGATGGAGGCGGCGTGGCGGGCGTCTTTCTTGTCCTCCAGATATTTGAGGGTCTTCAGCTCCAGATTTCGGTAGACCTGATCGATGGCACTCACCGTGTCCCGGACCTTGGGATCGTCCAGCAGCAGATAGGGGTACGCCTTGGGCAGGTTCAGCGGATTTTGCGCGGGATCGAGCTTGGAGAGATACCTGGGCAGGTGGGCGACCATCCGGGCGGACTCCACCATCTGCTTGAAGTTCTCGGAGCTGCCGCGGATCCCCGTCAGATCATCCACGCTGAAGTTGGTCTCCGGGTTGCGGATCAGCCGCCCCACCCGCTCGGAAGCGTCCAGCAGGCCCCCCACGGTGTAGCGGCGCTCCGTGACGCTGACCTTGGACAGCAGGGGATCGCCGCTCTCCTCATAGGGCTCAAAGGGGATCATGTTGTCTGTGCGGAGCTGCGCCCGGGTGGCCACCATAAAGCAGGCTGTAGTGAAGAGGTTTTTTTGCCCCTTCTCCGTGGGGCAGAGATCCGTCTGGAAATCCAGGGTCTTAAACTCATGTTCTTCCACCACCCGCAGCTTTTTGTCCGCCACAGCCTGCTTGATCATGTCCAGGGTCTTTGCGGCGCACTGGATTTGCTTCTCCGACAGGCCCCGGCCCCGGAGCGTAAACTTCAGCATCTCAGGGGAGACGGCCCTCAGCTTCCGGTACATTCCGGCGCTGATGACCCGCATCCGTTCGATGGCGCTGGGCTTGGGGCTGCGTCCGCCGAAGGAGGAATCGTTGTCAAAGCCCTGTACGCCGATGAAGCGGCCCTTTTTGTCCACCCGGTACATCATATTGCCCTGGTGTCGGTCCACGTTCAGGCAGAGCATATCCAGCACCTGCAGATCCGCGATGGATCGGTAGGCTCTGGCCCGGGGCTCGTCGTCCTTGACCGGGTTGCTTCTCAGATGGCGGCACAGCTCGGGCTCGGCGTCCAGATCCAGCCCCTTGGCGTAGTCCATGAAGGTGCCCTCGACGGTCTCCCCCCGCTCGTTGATGCAGCGCACGTTTTCGGACCTGGCCAGCACTGAGCTCACGCCCAGAAGATCCGCCACGGCGCTCATGGCGGAGTTGCGGCAGTCCAGCCGATCCCCCTCCTCCAGCTGCAGGCTTACGGCGTTGATCAGGGTCCCGGCCCTGGACAGCATCTCGTTGGCGCCGTTGGCCAGAATCTGATGGCCGTTGGGGGAAATGACCCTGGGATTGAGCCCCACCTTCTGACACAGCTGCATCAGATCCCGGTCGGTGGTGCGTTTGCTTCCGCGGTTCTCCCGCATATCCCGCAGCTCCAGGAGGATCCTGCCCACCACCAGATCGTCACTGGCGTCCGGGCGGAAGGGGGTGTCGTCATAATTTGTGTAGTTGTTTTTGACGAAGTAATCTCTGGCCTTGCTGATGAGCTGGCCCAGGGCCTGCTTCCCCGCCTCGTCGCAGTAGCTCCCGGCCTGGGTGATGAAGTTCTGGAACTCGCTCCTGACCCGCACGGTGGAGGCCTTGGTGAACATGCCGGAGCGGTGCTCGCCGTTGGCTCCAAAGAAGGTCATGGGGATGCGGGAGGACTGGGCGTTGCCCATGGTGCTGATGTTCCGGTCCCGCAGGTCGATGGTCCGGGTGCGAACATCCTCCTGGATACCGACCAGGGTCCTGGCCTTCTGCTTGGGATTGTAGGCGGAAAGCGCGTTGTAGTCCTTTGCGAACATGCCCTGCAGCTGGTTGACCCCCCCCGCCGCGCCGGTCTGCAGATTGGCGTTCTTCTCCTCCGCGTCGCCGAGGAATGCCTCGCCAGCGGTGCCGACCTTTTCCAGCAGCGTCAGAAGATCGCTCCGGTCTTTGGCGCTGACGACGGGAGGCGCGCCGTAGCGGTCCAGGGTATAGAACTTGTCCATTTTCTGATCCAGCTCTGTCACCGCATTCAGATATGCGCGAAACAGATTGGAGCTGCTGTATGCAGCACCGGATTCTTTCAGCGCGTTGATCAGCTTCTGGCGCTCCGATGCAGTGGGGAAATAACCTTTTGCCATCTGTACTTCGTTCCTTTCTTGCCATTTTGGGAGCTGAACGGTCTGTTGGAGAGCTTTTGTCTATATTATAACAAAAAAACCGTTGGTTTCAAGTTCTGCGCCTCTTCGCATATCAAATATTTCTCCGTGAAAATCAGGGCTTGAAAAAAACGCTGTCATCTGTTATAAATATGCATACAATACATTCATCTGAACAGGAGAGGAATGGCATGAAAGGAAACGCTGCGGAAACAAAGAAACGGCGCATCTCGCTTTCGTTCAAGCTGAACCTGCTGATCACAATCATCGTTCTTCTCGTTTCGGCGCTGCTGGTCAGCATCAGCTACCAGGCTTATACGGAGACTGCCTACGCACAGGTACGGGAAAAACTGGATCACGTCAGCATGGAGAAGATCGAGGAGAATCCGACGCTGCTGCAGCAGTGCGCCGCCGCCTACCGGCTGACCCGCCTGGATGGCTTCGAGGAAGCCCGGGCGGCGTCGGAGGCGGAAGGAAACGTAATGACGCTCTATCATTGGCTGACGAACTACAGGGTCAATTTAGAAACCGGCGACGTCAGAGACGCGGCGGAGCAGGAGACGGCCTTGAACGCGCTGCAGCAGCAGGCCAGGGACGCAGGCGTCCCGGAGGAAGACCTCGCCGACTGGATGTGGGAAAACGGGCAGGACTTTTACGCCTATTTTTGGGCCTCGAATTTCTACTACTCCTTTGTCAACAGATTCAGTGAAGAGGCAAATCTGGACGACTTCTCCCACATCCGGATCTTTGCCGAGGACGCGAAGGGCTGGATCCAGATCGCCGACGCCATACCGGCCTTCCTGCGGGAGGATGACTACGACGAGCTGATGGACTATGGGATCAAGCTGGATCGGGCGGCCGCCGTTGAGGCCTACAGAGAGCGCCCTGAGGAGGCCTATACCACCTTCCAGTCCGACACGGGCCCGGAGATGGCAAAGGTTCTGCGGGCGGAGCTGACGGATGCCCCGGGCGGGAAGATCAGCGCTTGGTTTGTATACTCCTGCGATATTGCCAAGGTGGAGGAGGGCAGAAGGGCCTTCCTGCTGCGGAGCCTGCTGCTGGTGGTCGGGCTGGTCATCGCGGCCATTGGCGTGAGCCTGCTGCTGCTGCGCCGCATTGCCGTCAAGCCCCTGCGAAAGCTGGCCGCGGCGGTGGATGAATTCGGCGTCCAACAGAAAGGCGACGAAAGCAAAACGATCATCGAGCCGGATATCAGCTCCAACGACGAGATCGGCGACATCGCCCGCAATTTTCGGAGCATGCAGAACCGCATCCTGGAGGACACAGAGAACCTCACCCGCATGACCGCGGAAAGACAGCGCATTTCCACGGAGCTGGACCTGGCGACCCGCATCCAGGCGGATATGCTTCCCAACGTTTTCCCGCCCTTCCCGGAGCGGACGGATTTCAGCATTTACGCCTCCATGGACCCCGCAAAGGAGGTGGGCGGCGACTTCTACGACTTCTTCCTGGTGGACGACGACCATCTGGCCCTGGTGATCGCCGACGTTTCCGGCAAGGGGATTCCCGCAGCGCTGTTTATGATAATCTCCAAGATCATGGTGCAGGACCGGGCGAAGACCGGGCTGTCGCCGGCCAGGGTCCTGGAGGAGGTCAACGAGGCAATTCTGGAGAACAACAGCGAGGATATGTTTGTGACGGTGTGGCTGGGTGTGCTGGAGCTCTCCACCGGGAAGCTGACCGCCGCCAACGCGGGCCACGAATATCCCTTCGTCCTGCAGCCCGGCGCAGGGTTCCAACTCTTCAAGGATCCCCACGGTTTTGTGGTGGGCACCATGCCGGAGATGAAGTACCGGGACTATGAGCTGCAGCTTGCGGCGGGGTCAAAGCTCTTTCTCTATACCGACGGCGTCCCCGAGGCGTCCAATGCAGAGCTGGAGCTGTTCGGCAGCGAGCGGCTGCTGGCCGCGTTGAACGAGTGCGCCGGGGAGGAGCCGCAGCAAATCTTGCGGCAGGTCCGGGAACGGATCGACGCCTTCGTGGGGGAAGCCGAGCAGTTCGACGATCTGACCATGCTCTGCCTGGAGTACCGGGGCAAGGCCGGTCCCACGCCGCAGCGTTTCCCGGACGACGGGCCGCAGTATGTCGATGACATTGTATTGACAAACGCAGGTTCCGTGGTATAATGGGGGCAAGGAGATGATGAAAATGCCAGAACTGAATGTTGCAACCGCGCCGAAAAACAGCACTTTTCAGATGCGGATTAACCCGGACATCAAGGAGCAAGTAGAACGCATTTATGCCAATTGCGGCATGACGCTGACGGACGCCATTAACACGTTTTTGCAGCAGTCGATCAACGTGGGCGGCCTGCCCTTCCTGGTTACGCAAAACAGCAAAGAAGCTCTGCGTCAGCAGGCGATTGTAATGCTGATGCAGGAATTGAAAAAGGGAGAGGACTCTGCGAAGTCGGAGGCTGATTGGATTTCCGAGGAAGACGTGGCCGCAGAATTCGGAGTGAATCTATGAGGCTGCGGTATTCGCCGGAAGCCCGTGAGGATCTGCGGCGGGCGTCGCAGTATATTGCTTTTGAATTCCAGAATCCAAATTGGAATCCGTAATCTTTGTTTCCTGTGGCGCAATTCTTGACCGGAAGGAAAGCAAATGGGTCGACTGGAGGATTGACCCATTTTGACCCATTCGGGGCAGAGGGTAGAGAGCGATTTTCCCTTGACCCAGATCTGACCCATACGGGGATAAAACGCGGGAAGGCCCGGAAATGAGCAGAAAGCAACAAACGAGACGCCGGTTGGCAATGATCCAACCGGCGTCTCGGCGTATTTGCTGGAGCTTTCCCCTTCGGGAATGGGTTCTCTTTGATTCATTGCTTGCAGCCGACCTGATACAGGTTCAAACCTACGAAACGTTCGTCTTGAACGATATAGAAGCAAGCCTCGTTTTCGGTTTGAATCGGCGGTTTTTGCACCATTCCTTTCCCTCCCCGGGTCATTGGTTCTTTCCATCGGGAATTGTATCCGGATCACATGCCAAGCTTTTTCATTTCCTCCAGAATCTCCGCTTCGCTTTTTTCGTGGGGGCCCTGGTCCGGAGCCTTGTCCTCGTCGCCGGGGCGGAGGGGGTTACCGTTCTCGTCCAGGATGAAATCCCCGGCGGCATCCACCAGGGGCAGATGGGGCGTGAACAGGGGCAGCAGCAGCCGGGCAGTCAGCATGGCGATGGCGCCGAAGCCGAAGAAGGTCCAGAGGAAGGCGTAGAGGGGCTGCATCTGAGCGTCGGTGTAGGTGAGATACAGGGGAAAAACGTGGAAGAACAGCAGGACGATGAGCTTGAGGGGGTTCCTCAAGGCGAAGTAGTACGCGCTGCGGAACAGCACCGGCAGCTTGTTGGCGAAGGCGGCCATCACCGGGAAGACGTAGATGACTCCGATCAGCAGCACCAGGCCCACGGCGTAGATCGCATAGCGGAAGTTTACCATGACCCCGCCCTGGTGCAGCAGGAAGCGCACGTCCAGCCAACCCAGGAGGCCCAGGGCCAGGGTCAGCAGCCACACGGCGGTGGCCTGCTTGAAATTGGCCTTGAAACCCAGCCAGAACTGCTTGAAGGGGTTCAGAACTCCGTCACCCCGGAGGGTCTTCAACATCACGTGGCACAGGGCGGCCCAGCCCGCCCCGAGGGTCAGTACCGGCAGGCTGCACAGGACGAACATAAGATTGGCGCCGATGATGATGCCAAGCTTGGTCATGAGCCTGCCAAAGCTGCTTTCATTGGACAAAAAGGCGTTGATTCGCTCCCGCACGCTTATCCCTCCTCCAAAACGAACTGCAAAAACAGCGCGATTTGCTCCAGATTCCCGCTGTGGGCACAGATCCCCAAGGCGCAGCCCTCCTCCGGGGAATAAACCCGGTATTTCGTCACCAGCAGGCTGTCGGACAGGTCAATGCCAACTGGAATCGCTCCGTCGGTATCGCTCTGAAAGCAGATCAGCCGGTCTGAATACCGCTCCAGCAGGGCCTTCGTCTGCTCCAGCCGCAGGTCCGTCAAGCGTCCCGACTGGGCCAGGGCGGACAGGGAGTCCGGGGCCATGACGACGAAGTCCAGGATGCCCGCGTCTGTCAGAGAGACAAAGGCGTTGTAATAGTTGTTGCCCCGGGCCTGGTTTTTCAGGTAGTCGAAGTAGACCTGGTCGTCGAATTCCAGTTTTTTCTCCTTCAGATCAAATTCGGCATAGGCCTCGAAGTCCTCCCAAAGTGCGGAGCCGCTGCCCGCCCGGACGGTGGTGTTAGCAAAGCTGCCGTTGAGCCAGAAGCCCTCCACGTTTGTTGCCACGCGGACGATGAGAAACACCGTCAGAGCGAGAAAGCAGAGAATGCCGATGATCCAGAGCTTGTAATAGTTCCAGATGTATTCGATTTTTTCCCGCCCGGTCAGGGCGTAGAGCTTCTTCAGCTCGGTGTAATACCAAATTTTCAGTCGGTCTCCCATGGGCGTCCTCCCAAATTTTGAACAGCGCTGCGGGGTGTATGTGGCGCACAATGTGCGCCGCTACAGGGAGCTTTTTATACTTTCTTCAGGTGGAACTGGACGGCGGGGTAGTCCCCCAGGAGCTGGGGGAGGGTGTAGCCCGCCCGCATCAGAGCGGCGCCGGAGTAGACGCCCTCGTCCTCCTCTATGGTGTAGCGAGCCGCCGGGTCCAGGCCCTTGAAGCGCAGGTGGATCAGCGGAGCGTTGGCGTGAGGTGCCGTTACCACCAGGTTCAGCAGGGCGCGGCTTTGATCCGGGCTCACCAGCAGCCAGGCCTCCGCGTCCCGCTCCGCCGTAAACTCTCCCAAGCGGTAATAGCTGCCCTCCCGCAGCAGGGCCTCGTCCTCGTGGAAGCGGCGAATCTGGTCCCGAATTTCCTCCTTCTCTTCCCCGCTCAGCTTGCTCAGATCCAGCTCATAGCCGAAGGCCCCGGACATGGCCACCACGGCCCGGGTGTGGAGGGGGGTGGTGCGGCCGGTCTGGTGGTTGGGGGCGGCGGAGACGTGGGAGCCCATGGTGCAGAGGGGATAGCCGTAGGCGGTGCCCCGCTGGATGGTGAGGCGCTCGATGGCGTCGGTGTCGTCGGAGCACCAGATCTGGGGGGTATAGCAGAGCATCCCCGCGTCGAAGCGACCGCCGCCGCCGGAGCAGCCCTCAAAGAGCACCTGGGGGAAGCGGGTGGTCAGTGCTTCCATCACCCGGTAGATGCCCAGCACGCAGCGGTGGGCTGTCTCCCCCTGGCGCCGGGCGGGCAGACTGCGGGAATAGATGTCAGAGAGGCAGCGGTTCATATCCCATTTGATGTAGGAGATGGGATAGTCCTCCAGCAGGCCCCCGATGGTCTCGATGATATAGTCCTGGACCTCCCGGCGGGACAGGTCCAGCACCAGCTGGTGCCTGCCCAGCATGGGCTTCCGCCCGGGGACGGTCAGCGCCCAGTCGGGATGGGTGCGGTAGAGATCCGAGTCCTCGCTGACCATCTCCGGCTCCACCCAGAGGCCGAACTGCAGGCCCATGGCCCGGATCTGCTCGATGAGGCTGCCCAGGCCCTCCGGCAAACGCCGGGGATTGGCAACCCAGTCTCCCAGGCCCGCGGTGTCGTCGGTCCGGCCCTGGAACCAGCCGTCGTCCAGCACGAAGAGCTCCACGCCCAGCTCCGCCGCCTCTCGGGCAAGGGGCAGCACCCGCTCCGGGCGCACGTCCATATAGCAGGCCTCCCAGGAGTTGATCAGCACCGGGCGGCGGGCCAGATGCCATTCGCCCCGGCAGACGTTCTCCCGGACAAAACGGTGGTATTGCAGGGTCAGATCGGAGAGGCCGTCGGCCCAGCTCAGCAGAGATTCCGGGGCGGCAAAGGTCTCGCCGGGGGCCAGCTGCCACCGGAAGCTCTCATCCCCGGGGCTCATGACAGCCCGGACGGAGCCGAACTGCTCCAGCTCCAGCTCCGCCCGGAAGCTGCCGGAGTACAGCAGCATCATGCCGATGCAGTCTCCCCGGTCCTCGGTGGCCTGGTGGTCACAGAGAATCAGAAATGGATTGTGCTGGTGGCTGGACATGCCCCGGCGGGAGCCCAGGGTTTCGATTCCGTGAATCAGAGGCTGCCGCTCCGGGGCCCGTTCCATGCAGTGCCTGCCGTGGAAGTGCAGCAGGTCCCAGCTGCCGAAGGGCAGGTCCAGGCAGAAGGAGCCGGCCTTTTCCAGCTCCACAGGAGCGCTGCCAGTGTTGCGAATCTCCGCTGCCCGGGTGATGACGTCCTTCTCATAGAACACCCCGTACCGGAGCGTTACGGTCAGGCCGGTGACCTGGTCCCGCAGGATGACGGTGAGGGTCTCGGCTTCCCCGTCCCAGGCCCAGGACGTGGGCAGGCCGGGGAGGCTGTATTTCCCCGCCTGAATTTCGTGGCTGACGTACCGCAGCTCACCGCAGCGGCTGCCGTCGGCGTTCCGGACGCAGAGGCTGGGCACCCGATAGTCCCCAACGCCCCAGGAGCTGTACTCCTGGCAGAGGGTATCCAGGGAAATGCCCCGGTTGTCGCAGTCATAGGGATTGCCGGAAAAGCCCCGGTCATAATATCTGTGAACGTAGGACAGGTCCTCCTGTCCCACTCGTTTTCCGTAGTAAACGTGGCGCAGATAGCCCCATTGGTCGATCTGCATCTGGTAGCTGCTGTGGGCGGTTTCCAGGGTCAGGATGCCGCTTTTACTGTCGTAGTGGATCATGCGTGTCTCTCCTCAGCTTTTCTCGTTGGATTGGGATTCGTTCTGAATTTGCTTGCTCTGCCGGTAGTGCTTGGGGCTGGCGTTGTAGTAGGCCTTGAAGATTTTGGAAAAGGTCAGGGCGTTGTCGTATCCCACCCGCAGGCCCACCTCCTGCACCGCCAGATCCGTCTCCAGCAGCAGGGCGCTTGCCTGCTTCATCCGGCACTGCATCAGATACTCCTGGGGAGAAATCCCCTTTTTTTCCTTGAAAATATTGGTGAGATAGCTGCGGTGGATGCCGATGTAAGCGGCCACGTCGCTGATCTTCGCGGAGGCGAAGTTTTCCCGGATGTAGGTGGCGGCGTATTCCACGTAGACGTCGGCGGAGTATTCCGATTCCCTGCGCGGAACCTTCTCGCTGCGATAGTTGGACTCAATGGCCAAGGCTAGGTATTCCACCAACAGTCCCAGCCGCAGCAGGTCGCTGGCCCGATTCAGATTGGGCTGGTCAAGTACCCGCTTCACCAGCTCGTAGAAGCGGTCCTGCTCGATGCTGCAGGGCAGCCAGTTGACCCCGGGAATGAAGCCCGCGCTTTCCGTGTGGCGCTGGGCGTTGTTTCCGCCATAGGCCATCCAGCAATAGCTCCAGGGGTCCTGGGAATCCGCCTGATACCAGATATCCTCCTCCGGCTTGGTGATGAACATCTGACCGAAGTGGAGCGGGGTCGTAATGCCGTTCATACGAAGCTCTCCCTTGCCGGAGAGAATCACATGCAGATGGTAGCCGGGCCGATGGTTCGAATGGAAAGCGTAGCCCGGCAGACACTGCTCCACCCCGCAGAGGATCAGAAACAGATCGTCGCTTTGCTTTTGAGGGAATTCCAGGCAGCGGTATTTGCTGGTTTCGTAGAGCACAGCTTGCTTTTCCATGCGTCCTCCCTCCCGAGGCGGCGGAGCTGCCCGCCGTTTATTATTAGAATGATTATACCATTTAGCTTGCATATATGCAAGAGGGACCCCGGCGGAATGCGATTTCGTTCCGACGGAGTCCCCCTTTCCTTGGGCTGCGATCCAATCACAGCTTGCCGCCGGAGGTTGCGATGCCTTCGACAAATTGCTTCTGGAAAATCACGTAGATTACAATCATGGGGACCAGCGCCAGCACGGCGGAGGCCATCATGGTGGGATAGTTGCTGCCGTACTGGCCCTGCATTTTGGCAAGG
>ODAI010660355.1_pt1 | contig 19336 bp, 15 predicted proteins | sample 1539321 | NCBI WGS metagenome assembly ODAI01 (sample SAMN02144231, study PRJEB22623) | gut metagenome | biome: sheep rumen | host: Ovis aries | place: New Zealand
CTGCCGGAACTGGGCGTCCAGCGTGGCGGCGACGGTGTTCTTAAACTCGCCCCAGCGGCCATACAGGGTCTCAAAGGCGTTGCGGCGCAGCACGCGGTCACTGCTCTCCATCAGCGGGCCGTAGCTGCCGTTGGTCAGGGCATGCTCGTTGCCGTCCTTGTCGAGGACGGAGGGGTACTTCATCTCGGAGTTGCGCAGCACGCTGCCGATCGCGTCGGGGGCGTTGGCCATCTCCCCGGCGGCGGAGAGCAGCTTCTCCTCCGCGGCGCTGAGGATATGGGCGGCAAGGCGGCGCATGCGGTAGAGAGAGCGGCGGTAGGTCTCAAGCTCCGGCTGGGCCACATAGAAGAGATTGAGCGTGTCGTCGGAGATCGCCATGATCTCGGGCGTGGCGAAGGCGGCGGCGCTGGAGATCGCGACCATCGTGCTGATGGCCTTGCCGCGCATGTCCTGCCAGGCGCCGTTGCCGGTGTCCTGGTCGCTCTGGCAGCTGGCATAGCCGTAGAGCTTTTCAAGACGCACGCTGACGTCGTCCTGGGACTTCAGAAAGTCCAGCAGCGTCTCGGCACTCTCGCCGAGATGGCCGCGGTAGGCCTCAATTTCCGCGGGCACGGCCTTGAGCGCCTCGTACTCGGCCAGCCAGGCCTCGTCGGAGGGGAAAATATCCTTCAGGTTCCAGGTGAATTCCACCGGGACCTCTTCGCGCTTGATGTTGGGATCGAGCATAAAAACAGAAACTCCTTTCAGGTATTTCGATAGCAGTATTGTATCACAATTACCGTTTTCCGGCAACCGGAATCTGGACAGTTCCGAACAGGCGTGCTATACTCACCGTGAATTGGAGGAAGATCACATGACACCTGATGTACTGACAACACTCTGTGAGACCATACAGGCCGCCGAGCGCGAGGCGGCCGCACTGATGCTGCACGCGCGCGGCATCCTGGCCGAGACGAAAACCGACCGCCGCAACGTCGTGACCGACTACGACCGGCGGGTGCAGGCGCTGCTGATGGAGCGGCTGCGCGCCGCCGTGCCCGACGCGCGCTTTTACTGCGAGGAACAGGAGGTGCACGACGATCTGCACGCCGCGCAGCTCTTCATCATCGACCCGATCGACGGGACGATGAATTTTGTGCGCGGCTTTCACCAGAGCTGTATTTCCGTAGCCTATGCCGAGCACGGCGAGCTCTGTGCCGCGGCGGTCTATAACCCCTATGTGGACGAGATGTTCTCCGCCGTGCGCGCAAAGGGCGCGTGTTTAAACGGCCGCGCGATCCGCGTGACCGACGAGGATCTGGAAAACAGCCTCGTCTGCTTCGGAACGGCGCCCTACAACGCCGAGCTCGCCGACGAGAGCTTTGCCATGGCGCGGCTCCTGTTCGATCACAGTCTCGACATCCGGCGCGAGGGCTCGGCCGAGCTTGATCTGTGCAGCGTGGCCGCGGGCCGTGCAGGATTGTATTTCGAGCTGCGGCTCTCCCTGTGGGACTACGCGGCCGGGTGGCTGATCCTGCGCGAGGCCGGCGGCGAGGCCATGCAGCCGGACGGCTCGCCCCTGCCCTTCGACGGCAGCCGCCCGCCCGTGGTCGCCGGGACGGCGCGCACGCTCGCAGATTTCCTGCGCGTGACCGGGAGGGGCTGACAATGGATGTCTCCGGGTTGAACCGCGCCGCCCCGGTGCTCTTCGAGACCGAGGTGGACTCGACCAATCTGCGCATCCGGGACATGGCGCTCCGCGGCGCCGATGAGGGGACGATCCTCTTTGCCGCTGCCCAGACCGCCGGGCGCGGGCGCATGGGCCGCAGCTTTCTCTCGCCGCCGGGCGGGCTCTATGCTTCGCTGCTGCTGCATGCCTCGGAAGAGCCGGAGCGCGACCTGACGCTGACGCCCGGCGTGGCCGTGGCCGTCAGCCGCGCGATCGAGAGCGTCAGTGGCATGGAGAGCGGCATCAAATGGCCGAATGATCTCATTTTGCAGAATAAAAAGCTCTGCGGCATCCTGGTCGAGAGCTTCATGGTCGGCGTGCAGCGCGAGCTCGTGATCGGGATCGGCATCAATGTCAACACCGAGCAGTTTCCGCCCTCGCTCGTCACGGCGATCTCGCTGTATCAGGCGACGGGGGAGCGCTATGCGCTCGAAGCGCTTGCGCGCGCGCTGACCGAGGAACTGGACGCCTTCATCGCCGCCTGGCGAGCCGACAGCGCCTGCGTGCTGACGGACTATCGCCGCCTCTGCCTGAATCTCGGCCGCACGGTGCGGCTGAGCGACGGGCGCATCGGTACCGCCGTCGACGTCGATCCCGATTTCCGCCTGCTCGTCCGCTTTCCCGACGGCGGCGAAGAGGCTGTCTCCTATGGGGAGGTCTCGGTGCGTGGGCTGTATGGGTATGTATGAGCATAGAAAAATAAGATCGTCTCAAAACTATGGGGCGTGAACGTATAACTAAATCCCCGCGCGCATGAAATGCGCGCATGCGAAACGCTGTTTCGCATGAAAAACACAGAATAATCTGTGTTTTTCGGGTATACCGTTGCAACGTCGTCTCCAGCTGACGCGCGTTGTGCGTCAGCTGCGGGCTATTGCGCGCTTACGTCCGCCAACGGCGGACGTGGAGACAAAGTTATGGTATACGAAGCCTTCTCCTTGAGGACATTGTGCCCTTCACGGGTAGAAGGTGCCTCAGTTCGCAAACCAATGTCATTTAGTTAAAAGAAGTGAAAAATGATCGGCAACCCATGGCTTCCCCTGGAGGGGAAGCTGTCAGCCGCCGATCCCCCGCGAGGCGGATGACTGATGAGGTGGAAGCGCTTCGCAAGCACAAACGCAGCCCTTGAGCGCAGCACCAGACACCTCATCCGTCTCGTCCCTCGCGGGAGATCGGGCCGAGCCACCTTCCCCTCAAGGGGAAGGCATTTTGAGGCAGTCCATCGTTGTGTCTCTTCGCTTTGACAAATCGGTAAGGATAAAAGAATCGCAGGCCGATTGCTCGGCCTGCGATTTTCAAATATTTAGTTGTGGACGCGGACCAGCATCTTGACTTCCACGCCGTAGAGTCTGGCGTAGACGTTGACGCCCAGCGTCGTGGGGGCGAGACCTTCAAGAATCACATGGCCTTCCTTGCCTTCACCGGAGACCGGCGTGATCTTCACATAGCCCTCTTCACCGGCGTACCACTCGACATCCCTCAGGTTGATCGTAGTCGGCGTGACGTACACGTTGAACTCAGCCTGTTCACCGACAGCCATGGACACGTCGTCGCGCTTCTTCGAGTCATTGGTGTAGCGGATCTCGATGGACTGCACGGCGGGCGTCGGCGTGGGCGCGGGCGTGGGTGCGGGCTCGACGGTCGGAACCGCGCTGACCTGAACGAAAGGCGTGGGAGTCGGCCGGGCAACCATACCGGTGCCGGTGCCGCTGTCTGTCAGACCGGTGGAGACCATGACGACGACAGCCAGAACCACAGCCACAACCAGGATCAGGCAAAAGATCATCTGCCATCTGGTGTTGACGTTGGCGCGCTCATAGGCTTCCGTCCCCTTCACCGTGCCGGGGGTGGTATCCGGCGTGCGGCTGCTCTGGCTGACGCGGCGGGTGCCGCATACCGGGCAGCGGGAGCGAAGCACGGAGAAGCTGGCTCCGCAGCGGTGGCATTTCACCTCAGGAATAATGCTCATTGTTCTTCCTCCATTCTCATATCCGGCGAGTATGGATGACCGCACTGTCACACGGCCCGTGAGAGACCGTACCGCACAAAGCTGCGCCTGTCGGAGGGCGCGCCCTTTGTGGGGCCGACCGGACAGTCCGGCAGCGGTGCCGCCGTCGGCGGCGTATGCTTCTCGCCTATGGAATCATTTCCGGTTTATTCCCCGTCTCTCCGGCACAGCAAAAAGCCGGACAGATAGGGACCAACACCGTAATAATACAACTTCTCAGCGCTTTCGTCAAGTATCTGCCCGCCAAAATAGCCCGAGATTCCGGGAAATATAGCCCCGAATTCCCCACTTTTCTGCCATTTACGGACAAAGAAGCGGTTTTATCGGTCCTCCCAGGTGCGCTCGGAGATAATGTAGCGCGGGCGCTGCTTGACCTCGAGATAGATTTTCCCCACATATTCGCCCAGGATCCCCAGCGAGATCAGCTGTACGCCGCTGATGAAGCACACGATGCTTGTGGTGCTGGCCCAGCCTGCCACAGAATGGCCGCGAAGAGCGGTGACGACCGCCCAGATCACGCCGAGAAAGCTCAGCAGCGCGACGGCGACGCCGAGGGATGTGATCAGCCGCAGGGGCTTGACCGAAAGGCTCGTGATGCCGTTGATCGCCAGCGCGAGCATTTTGCTCAGCGGGTAGTGGCTCTCACCGGCCAGGCGCTCGCTGCGCGTATAATAGACCGAACTGCTCTTGAAGCCGACCAGCGGCACAAGGCCGCGCAAAAACAGGTTGACCTCGCGGAAGTTGGCGAGCTCCTGGAGCACGCGCGCACTGATCAGGCGGTAGTCGGCGTGGTTATAGACGACCTCGGCCCCCATGGCCGAGAGAAACTTATAGAAGCCCTGGGCGGTAGTCCGCTTGAAGAAGCTGTCGCTGTCTCGGTTGTCGCGCACGCCGTAGACGACCTCGCTGCCGGAGAGATACTCGTCCACCATGGCATCCATGGCGTTGATGTCGTCCTGTCCGTCACAGTCGATCGAGATCGTGATATCGCAGCGGTCCTTGGCCTCCATCAGCCCGGCCAGAACGGCGTTCTGATGCCCGCGATTGCGGCTCTGGGCAATGCCGAGATAGTGCTCGTCCTGCGCGGCCAGATCGCGGATGATCTGCCAGGTGTCGTCCCGGCTGCCGTCGTTGACAAAGAGGATGCGGCTCATTTCCGCTATTTTGCCCTGTCCGGCCAACTGCTGCAGCTTGCCGAGAAAGAGCGGCGCTGTGATTGGCAGCACGGCCTGCTCGTTGTAGCAGGGGATCACGATGTACAATACCGGAGGCGTCATGCTCTCACTCCCTCAAAAAGCTGTCCAGTTCCTCAACAGTTTTGAAATACCGGTCGCAGTTTGCGCGCATGAAGCGCTCGATCGGCGCGACGTCGTTGGCCCAGCCGACCGCGGCAAAGTCTACGCCGCATGCCTTTGCCATGTCATAGCCCGGCTTCGCGTCGTCGATCATCAGAATGTCCTCGGCGCGCAGGTCAAGCTGCTCCATAATGGAGCGCAGCGGGAAGGGGCTGGGCTTACGTCTGTCCTCGGGCTGCTCCCAGCCAAATACCAGCTCCGGCGCAGGCAGGCCGTTCGCGGCATAGTCCCGGCGGATATTGAAGTCGTACGAATGGCTGACGACACAGATGTGGCCGCCCTCGGCGCGCTGGCGCTCCATGATCTCGCGGATGCCGGGATAGGCCTCGGGGATCCGGGAGTCGACATAGCGGCGCCAGTATTCGACCTCAATATCGAGATCTGCGTCCGTCATGCCGTAGTCTTCCCGGCACATGGCGAGGAAACCGGGCGTGAAGTTTTTCAGAAAATAGTCCTCCAGCGTGCAGGTCCGGCCGGGGTAATACTCCTTTAGAAAATCCACAAAGCAGGGGTGGTGGATCGTAGCGGTGCTGTTGACGACGGTGTCGTCGTGGTCAAAGACAAGGCATTTATATCTCATAGCGTCTGTCCGATCTAAGGAAACGCTGAATAAATCGCCGCGCACGTCTTGACGGCATCTTTTCCGTCTGATTTTGTCTCGAAATCTTGAAATACACAAAGTATTTCTGCGATTTCTCACCTTCATCAGGCGAAAAATCTGCTCGCCAATCCGCACACTTCGAATTAATCAGCGCTTCCCTAAAAAACTACGGGGCGCGGAATACGCGCCCCGCGCTTGGCTGTTCATCAGGTAATAATCCAGATACCTGTAGTTAGGGGGAGTTCAGAGGGGGAACGCCTCTGATTTTCCCGTCGCAACGGGAAAAGAGATCAAATCTGTTTTTTCCGGGGACATGCGCCTCGGAAAAAACTCTTCTCGCCCTGCCAGTGTGCGAGCGTCTCACGCAAGCGAGTGCATGCAGCAGGGCGCATCCCCCTTCTAACTGTTTAGTCCCGTCAGGGACTGAACAGTTACATAAATTAATAGAAGGTTGCGACCTCGGGATTCGGCGCCTTGCCGGGCATGGCCTCGATAAAGGTCAGAACAGGCCCTTTTTTGCCATAGGCGCGGCTGAACTTGAAGTTCACCTTCGCTGTCAGCGTCATCCAGGTCTCGTCCTGCACGGCGTCCGCCTGATCCCACTGGCACACCAGTCCGGCAAACTGGATGTCCTGCACGCAGCAGGTCATCACATGGCGGCCGACGATGAAGCTCTTGGGCGGCAGGCGCTTGCGCACCAGGGCCTTGCCCTTGAAGCGCACGGTCTTGTTCTCGTAGTTCTGCGGCTGCTCGGACAGGTCGCGGTACCACACGGCATAGTCCTCGTCGCCGATCTCGATGACCGGGGCGTTGAGATCAAAGGGCAGGGGATCGACGATGTCGTCATAGCTCACCGTGCCGTCCATCGCCTCATAGGCGATATCGCTGCGGCGGGAGGCGCCGCGGACGATCTTGTGCAGCTCCATCTTGTCGATCTTGTCGCTGCAGCGGTTGAACACCACCAGCTCACAGCTTTTGAGTTTATCATAGACGAGCTGTCGCATGTTGGCGTTATAGCTGACAAAGGTGTTGGCGTCGGCAAACATGAACTCCTGATAGACCATCCAGTTCTCGGGCATGGCCTGGTAGAGCGCGTCGAGCAGCCACATACCGTTGTACTCGACAACAACGCGCTCGGCGTCGCACTCTGCCAGCCACTTGTCAAGGTTTTCGGCGGTCAGCGCGGACTGCTCCTCGACCACGCGGATATAGACGCGCTTGTCGGCAAACTGCTCGGGGGCGTATTCCTCCTCGCCCTCCTCGCAAACGAGCAGCAGTGTGCGCTCGCCGTTGCAGAAGCGCTTGTCCTCCAGCGTCTCCTGGATGAACCTGGTCTTGCCCGCTTCGAGAAAACCGGTGAAGAGGTAAACCGGGACGTCTTTTTTATTCTTGCTCAAACCTGAAACAGCTCCTTCAGCGCGTCCTCATGGATCTTCGAGCCGATCACGCAGAAGCGGCCCGTCACAGCGGCGCCGCCGCGGCGCAGATCGATCTCACCGGGGACATAGTCAAAGTACAGCCACTCGCCTTCGCCGGAGTCGACCAGACCCTTCGCACGCAGGATGACGCCGAAGCGCTCCTCGTCCTGCAGCGCCTCGAGCATCTCGCGCAGCGCCTGCTCGGTGAACTTCTTCGGGGTCTCCATGCCCCAGCTCGTGAAGATCTCGTCGGCATGGTGATGGTGATGATGGCGATGATGCTCGTGCTCGTCGTCATCGTCGTCATCGTGGTGATGGTGGCACTCGCACTCGGGATCGTCGCACTCGTCCTCGTCGTGGTCGTGATGATGATGGTGATGATGCTCGTGCTCGTCGTCATCGTCGTCATCGTGATGATGGTGGTGGCACTCGCACTCGGGGTCGTCACACTCGTCCTCGTCGTGGTCGTGGTGGTGATGATGGTGCTCATGCTCGTGCTCGAGCTCTTCCTTCATCTTCTCAAGGGCGTTGCGGTCCATGACCTCGCGGATCTGTTCGCCGCTGAGCTGGTCCCAGGGCGTCGTGATCAGGCTGGCCGTGGCATTGAGCCCGCGCAGCAGCTCGACCGCGGCGAGCGTCTTTGCGTCGTTGGTCGAGTCGGTGCGGCTGAGGACGATGATGTCCGCCGTGGAGACCTGGTCGTTGAAGAACTCGCCGAAGTTGCGCGCGTACATTTTGGCCTTGTTGGCGTCGACCACCGTGACCTTGGCGCCGATCACGGCGCCGTCCACGCGCTCGACGGCCTTCGCCACGTCCGAGAGCTTGCCGACGCCCGAGGGCTCGATCAGGATACGGTCAGGGGCGTAGTCGTCCATGACCTTTTTCAGCGCCTTGGTGAAGTCGCCCACCAGCGTGCAGCAGATGCAGCCGGAGTTCATCTCGGTGATCTGCACCCCGGCGTCCTGCAGAAAGGCGCCGTCCACGGCGATCTCGCCAAATTCGTTTTCGATCAGCACCAGCTTTTCACCGTGATAGCCCTCACGGATCAGCTTGCGGATCAGCGTCGTCTTGCCCGCGCCGAGAAAGCCGGAAAATATATCAATTCGTGTCAAGGGAAAGTACCTCCAATACTCAATTTTCCAACGGCACACTATATCATATATTTATGAACAAAACAAGTATCCCACAAAAGAATTTGAGAATGAAGCTCAAATTCAGCAGGAGACGAGGGTGAAGACAAAAGAATGGTTGACTTGTAACGCGATCGGCGTTACAATGTTGGCAAAGGAGTGTGATCGTCATGGAAAAGACCGCAACATTGAACCTACGTGTGAACCCGATTGCGAAGCAGCGGGCAGAGAGCGTCCTCAAACAGCTTGGCATTCCGATGTCCACCGCGATGGATATGTACCTCAATCAGATTGCTCTTGTGGGTGGAATCCCTTTCCCTGTTACGCTTCCCAAGGTCCCGCACGCGATTGATGCGGATCGGATGACGGATGAAGAACTGGCGGCAAAGCTCGATCGTGGGATTGAGGACGCCAACGCAGGACGGACGCGCCACGCGGCAGAGGCTTTCCGCGAACACAGGAGCAGACGCACTGAATGAAATATACAGTAGACATCACGGAGTCCGCATTGCAGGATATGGACGAGATTTACGATTATATCTGCTTTACGTTCAAAGCTCCTGACACAGCTGCGGCGCAGTATGACCGCATTGCGGATGAAATCCTCTCGCTGGAAGAAATGCCGCTTCGTTATGGCATTCCTCAATTTGAGCCATGCATTTCGGCACAGCTCCATCGGATGCCTGTGGATCATTATTCCGTTTTCTATCTCGTGCGCGGCGAAACCGTCATTGTAACGGATGTTCTTTACAGTGCCTCAGACCTGGAGACGCGCCTTGGCGCACGGCACTGATTGAAGAGGCGTCCCCTTGCCTTTCTGGTTGCCTTTTTCCGCCCGGAGGCGTATGATATCCGCAGGATGTTCCTATCTTTTGTCTGAAAGGGGATCCCTGTGATGAAAACCGAAGCCCAGATCCGTCAGCGCGAGCAGAGGGAGCTGCAGCGGCTCGACCGCGAGGCCCAAAAGCCCAAAACCGGGCGCTATCTGCTGTTTGTGATGATCATCCTCACGGTCATCTATGTGGTGGACGAGATCACCTCCAACATGAACGCGGCCATGCAGCCCTATGTGCTGTTCGACCTGTTCGGCATCTCCTCCCGCAGTGTCAGCTCCCCGGCCTATACCGCCGCCATCAACACCGTGGCCCCCTGGCAGGTGGCCTCCAACCTGTTTCTGATCATCTCCCCGTTCTACAAGGCCCTGTCGGATAAGTACGGCCGCCGGGTGTTTCTGATGATCAACACCGTGGGCATGGGCGTGGGCATGCTGATCGTCATGACCAGCCAAAGCGTGATGCAGTACATTCTGGGCATGCTCTTTATGCTCTTCTTCACCCCCAACGACATGCAGGTGCTCTATATCATGGAGACCGCCCCCAAGGAGAAGAGGGCCACCTACAGCTTTGTCGCCAAGGGCATCGCCTTGATCAGCGTGTCCCTCATCGGCGTGCTGTCCAAGGCTTTTCTGCGGCAGGACCTGCCCTCCAGCTGGCGGATGGTCTATCTGATCCCGGTGACGGTGGCCATCGCCGTGGGCGCCGGGTCCTTCTTCCTGGTGCGGGAGACCTCGGTGTTCGTGGAGCAGCGCCGTGCCTTTCTCTCACTGACGCCAGAGCAGCGCCGCACCCGCGCCGCCGAGGATTTAAAAAGCGGCGCCGCCGACGAGGGCGGCGTGTGGAAGGCGCTAAAGTTCATTTTCAGGACCCCCCAGCTGCGCTGGATCCTGATTGCGGGCTTTCTGTTCTTTGCCACCACCTTCTATACCTCCTACTACGCCACAGTGCTGGAGGGGGCCATGTCCACGGACATGGTGGCCAGCGCCCTGATCATCTATCCCATCTTCAACGGCATCGTCACGATTGCCAGCGGCTTTTTCTCCGACCGGCTGGGGCGGAAAAAGGTCTGTGTGCTGCTGGGCAGCCTGGCGCTGGTGGGGCTGGCGCTGTTTGTGGCGGCCTGCCGGCTGGGCTGGGGCCCGGTGGCGGCGGGCGTCGCCTACGGCTGCTCCATCGGCGGGCTGTGGTCCATGTCCGACACCATCATCCTCACCATGCCGGCGGAGTCTTCCCCCTCCGGGATGCGCTCCTCGGTCATGGGCACCATCTCCGTGATGATCGGCGCGGGCATGTTCATCGGCCAGATCCTCTTTATCGTGCTGCAAAACTTCCTGTCCATGGATCTGCTGTTCCTGTTCATCTGTGTACCCTTCATGGCCCTGTCGCTGCTGGTGCTGCTGACCAGGGTCAGGGAGACAAAGGACGTGGATCTCGACAGCATCACCGCGGACACCTATCGCTGAGAGGCCTTTCCCTCTCGATACAACGTAAAACCGGGGCGCAGACCATCCTCTGCGGCCCCGGCCTTTTTGTTGTTTTAATGACGAGGGATAGTCCTTCTGCCTTTTACCGCGATGACAATAGCTCCGTTTCCTTGTCTTTTATTGTTATTGCTTATCAATCGGCAAAATCAGCCATGGACTCCAGCCTTCCTCTTTTGCATCTGGAGGTTTGTGCATGAGTGTATCATCTGGAAAGAAGCTTGTCTCTTTTATGGAATAAGATGGGTTGTCGCCTCTGGATAGCGAGACACCAAATATCCCATTTTGGGATGCAAGCGTAAAATGTATGATTTTGGCACCACTTGAGTCTCCCGATTCAAATTGTTTGAGAATATTCTTCCATCCAGACCATTTAGTTCCTTTTTCTGAAAGCTCATTAATTTGCCCAAGCAATTCTTCGTCGCATAAAAATCTTTCATTTGCGATACAAAGTTGTATTATTCCACCCTCATAGCCGGTTTCTTTTTGAGGCTGAAAGAATACAAAATACTTTTTACCGCTTTCAGATAAAAACACAGCATACGGAAGGTATTGATCGCTATAAACCCTGGGATCACGGATACATTCTATTTCAAAATTCTTAGCTATGTCATTGACGTTTTCTAAATGTTCTATTTTTTCAAGCTCTGCATCTGGGTATAAATGCTTTATTATCTCAGAAGCGGCGTCAGTGTTGTTAGGTAAAGGAAAGCGTGTTACTTTGTGACTAATCAGAAACAATAATAAAACTGTAGAACTGATCGTCAGTATTGCAAAAGCAACCAGCAACGAAATGCGCTTCATCGAAATCCTCTCTTTCATCCAATAGATATGAAGACAAGGTGAAGACAAAAGCTCCGCCCCCTTGTCTTGCTCCGCAGCGTTTTATACAATGGAGTCGAATTTCCCAATTAGCTGAAGCCCATGGCTTTCTGCGTTTTTTATATTTCTTAACATACTTTTTCTCATGTAGTCTGCCAACTTGCCGTTGTCAACAGTTAACGTCTCCAACTCCTGCCAGTCACGAAGGGTGCGCTGCCTGGTTTCTCTTTGGAGATCGCCGTCACATGTTTCTGTACACCACGTTAAAAAATGCTCGTTTTGCAAGAATGAATCAATAATACGCCTCGCTTTTTTGTTCTCACCACAGATCAGATATGGGATACACATTTCCTGCGAAAGAATCAGCGATGGTTTAAAATCACGAAGGTTTTCGATCGCATGAACAAGCAATTTTTGGGTATTGATTCCATCCAGATAATCAAAACCTGTGTTTTTCATAATATCATAATGATCTTGGATCCCGAAAAAGGGTAAATCGCGACGACCAACAAGATTGTTTGCATCAATTTGTCCGGCACCAAATCTTGGATCGAACCACAACTCAGGCAAACTCGCATATATTGAGTACAAACCGATTGCTATTCGTTTAGTGCGTCTGCTTTTTGAGCTATAATAAGGGGAGCAGGGATCAACATAACAAGATTCGTTTACCCGGATCGTCTGAAATACACCATCTCCGATGCAGCGGAAGAAACATTGCTTTTTGCTTGTAAAACCATGGAATATACATTTTTCGGTAAACTCCTTATGATTCATCTACGCGCTCCTTTTCAAGACGATGGTGAAGACAAAGGGGAAGGTTCTTCTGCCCCCTTGTCTTCTTCACGTCCGCTGTTCATGGGACAAGGAACCGTCCCCTGTCCCACTACTATCACTCTCCGAAAAGATATAAAACTCCGGTTCCAAAAATGAAACAATATCAATAACTGAATCTGTGGCAACTATTTCAAGGTGAAATAATTGCTCTTTTTTCACTGCCCCATGAGTTTCTTCTTGAATGAGTTTCGCGTATGTTGAATTCTCGATCAAGAAAAAAGTATTCTTCGCAATAAAATCAAGGCCATATTCTGCAATTTTCTGTTCGACCCAATTTATTGCAAAGCTTTCACCAATATTTCTATAAGAACAAACCACAGTAGAATAGGAGATATTAATACGTTCATTTGAAACACAATCAGTTAATTCAATTCGTAACCCATTATTATCCTCAAGAATAAAACAAACATCACATTTTCTTCCTATTAGTTGCTTTTTATTCCAAATGACTAATTTATTGTTTTTATCCATTATTTATACCTTATCTTGATATGAGAACCGTTTTGGGGACAAAGGGACGGTCCTTCTGTCTTTTGCCACTAAAACGAAAGCTCCGGCCCCTTGTCTTTACTGAATCTTATCTATTGGCAAAATGGGATAGATGCAGCAGCCTTCCGTGTCCTGAACGGACGGCGGCCTGTCAGAAAGCAGAACGGAATCGGGGAAATAGTCCACTTTTTCTACTATGCAGTAGGCCGTATCACTTCGTGAAGCCGTGAGGACAAACACGCCTGTTTTGCAGGCAAACGCAAACGGCACATGCAATTCCCGCGTTGAAAGACCTGACTGAAAGCGCCTAATCAAATCGTAGAATTCGTATTCCGAAAACGTTACGCTTGCTTTTCCGGCTTCCGTTACGGAGCGAAATTGCTCCTCCGTATAGAATCCCTGATTCACAATGATGTATTCTATCTGATTGTGTTCCTTCGGATCATAAAATACGTACGCCTTTTCTTCCGATTCTCCCAGCAGCACGGCATACGGTCGATAATCAGCACTTGTTTCCGTAGGATCGCGTATGCACTCGAGCTTGTAATCCTTCGCCAGATCGTCGAGCGCGTCATATTTTCTTCGGGCTTCATCCGTCAGCAGAAAGGCAAGGCTTTCGTTCGGATAGACCACCGAAATAAGCTCTTCTGCTCTTACCGTGTTATTCGCCATAGGAAGAGCTTTATTTGAAAATAACGTCAGTACCGAAAAAAGGACTGTTGGCAAAAGGAGTATGATTACCGCGTAAGATAGCATCTTTTTCTTCATTGCTTAACCTGTTCAATGTGAAGTGTCCGGCCGCCATATGCAACAGCGCATACCTTTTGCCCGGATTCCACCGGTGGCCTCTTGCAAGATCAGCTTCAGTCTACCCGCTGCGCTGTGCGTTGTCAAATGATTTGTGGCGCCCGCAGCATTCACCTTGGGCAAAGCGTTTCGCCGGCAGGCCGATTTTTTGCTTCATTGGGGATAGACGGCTATCCCTGTTTTGTGATAGAATACGGACAGTTATGATAACACACGGATTACAGCCAGAATATAATTCCTCAGGAAGACGGTTTCCGGCTCATGACAGCCCTGACTTTGAAAGCTGCAATTCGTTAATCTGTGAAGAAAAAGGGGGACCTATCATGAACAAACAGAGGTCTCAGAATCGAATGACAATAAGCATTTCCATTATCGGTGGCTTGTTGGTTGCGCTTGTTTTGATCATGACGACAGTCTGGACCGGGGTCAGTGCTCAACACGGCACAAACAAGGCGGTTCACTCTGTCAGTAATTTCTATCTCCGGGAATTGGCTGGGCGCCGCGGGCAGGTCGTTGCCTCAAATCTTCAGAACAATATCAAGAATATGAGGGACGCGATTGATCTGTTGGATGAGAATGATCTGTCTGATATGGAGCACCTTCAGGCTTACCAGGCAAAGATGAAGAAGCTCTATAATGTGGAGAAATTTGCCTTTGTGGATGCTAATGGCCTGATCTATACCTCGCTGGGGCTGCTTGACAATATTGAGGACTATGACTTCGACTATCGCTCTATTTCCGGCCCGGAGGTATCCATCAAGGACATTGAGAGCACGGTCAAAAAGGGCGTAATCGCGCTTCCCATCGATCATCGGCCATTCAACGGCCAGACCCTGGTAACCTGCTTCATGGAGATCGATATGGACGTGCTGCTGGAGGGACTGTCGCTCCAGTCCGATGCCAATGAAGCAACCTTCTGCAATCTCTATGACAGGAGCGGTATCTCCCTCACCAACAAGGTGCTCGGTGGCACCTCCAGCGACGTAAATCTGCTGGAGGCCCTCAAAGATGCCAGATTTGGAGAGGGCTCCTCCTACGAACAGGCTGTGGAAGACTTTTCAGCGGGACAGGAAGGCGTTATTACCTTCAACTATTCAGGCATTGACGAGACACTGTATTATTTCCCTGTAGAGGGCACCGATTGGATGCTCACGTATCTGATCCGCGAGAGCGTTATCAGCGATCAGATCAACATGATTTCCCAGGGCATCATCATCCGCAGCCTGATCCAGAGCATAGTCACCGTGCTCGTCATGCTCGGCGTATTTGCCATGCAGTTGATGCAAAACCGGAAAAACGCGAAGCTCATCCTGGACAAGGAGACGGCGGAGGCGGAGAACCGCGGCAAGCAGGCGGAATTTGAGGCGCGGCTGAAGCTCCAGGATCAGCTGCTGGCGCAGGAGCGGCAAAACGAATCCCTGACCGTCATGCACGAGATGCTCGATTCCGGCCCCTGGTTCATGGATTTCAACGAGCAGGGCCAGATGATCAGCGTGACCTGGTCGGACACCTTCCGAAGGATGCTCGGCTATACCAGCGAGGAGGACTTTCCCAACGCGCTGGAATCCTGGTCGGATCTGCTGCATGAGGAGGACAGGGACCGGATCCTGAAGGCCTATGGCGACGCCATCGACGACTATACCGGCCAGACGAACTATGACGTGGAGTACCGGCTCAGGACGAAAAACCAGGGCTGGCGCTGGTTCCACGCCATGGGACAGCTGACCCGCCGCCCGGACGGCACGCCCATCACCTACATCGGCATCTTCGTGGACATCACGGAGCGTAAGGAAATGGAGCAGACGCTAGCCCGGCAGCAGGAGGCGCTCAAGATCGCGCTGGCCCAGGCGGAGGCGGCCAATGCCGCCAAGACCTCCTTCCTGTCCTCCATGAGCCACGAGATCCGGACGCCCATGAACGCCATCATCGGCCTGGACACCATCGCGCTGAAGGACCCCACCCTGTCCGAGGAGACCCGGGACCGGCTCCAGAAGATCGGCGGCAGCGCAAAGCACCTGCTCTCCCTCATCAACAATATCCTCGACATGAGCCGCATCGAGAGCGGGCGGATGACCCTGAAAAATGAAGAATTCTCCATGCGGGAGACGCTTGAACAGATCAATACCATGATCAACAGTCAGTGCCAGGAAAAGGGTCTGAACTATGATTGCCGGATCATAGGCAAGGTGGATGACTATTACATTGGTGATGACATGAAGCTCAAGCAGGTCCTCATCAATATACTGGGCAATTCCGTGAAGTTTACACCGAAGGGCGGGAACGTCTCCTTCACGGTGGAGCCCATGACGATCTTCGAGGATAACGCCACGCTGCGATTCATCGTGAAGGACACCGGCATCGGCATGGACAGCGACTTTCTGCCGAAGATATTCGAGCCTTTCTCGCAGGAGGATGAACACAAGAGCAATAAATACGGCAGCACGGGATTGGGCATGGCCATCACCAAGAACATCGTGGAGATGATGAACGGCAATATCGCCGTGGAGAGCGAGAAGGGCGTCGGCTCCGTCTTTACCGTGACTGTCACGCTGCGGACCTCGGACAAACGGGCGCAGGACGATGCGAAGATGCGGCCCCAGGATCTGCGCGTGCTGATCATCGACGATGACCCGGTCGCATGCGAGCATGCCAAGCTGGTGCTGGAGGAGGTCGGCATCGTGTCGGATGCCTGCTTAAGCGGCGACGAGGCCATGGAAATGCTGGCGCTCGCACACGCCCGGATGGAGGCCTATAACCTCGTCCTGGTGGACCTCAAAATGCCAGATCAGGACGGCGTGGAGGTCACGCGGCGTATCCGGGCGCAGTATTCCGATGAATCCACCATCATCATACTGACGGCTTACAGTTGGGATGACATCATGGAAGACGCGCTGGAGGCCGGCGTGGACAGTTTTATCGCCAAACCCCTGTTCGCATCCAATGTGCTGGACGAGTTCAAACAGGCGATTTGCAGGCGGCTGGAGACCCGCCGGGAGGGCCACAAGGCGGAACTGGCGGGAAGGCGCGTCCTGCTGGCGGAGGATATAGAAATCAATGCCGACATTATGATGGACATATTGTCCCTGAGGGAGATAGAGGCGGATCACGCCGAGAACGGACAGATCGCCGTTGAGATGTTTCAGAATAGTGCGGTTGGTGAGTACAGCGCGATCCTGATGGATGTGCGCATGCCCGTGATGAACGGGCTGGAGGCGACGAGGGCGATCCGGAGCCTGGATCGAGCAGACGCGAAAGAGATACCGATCATCGCTCTGACAGCGAACGCTTTTGACGAGGATGTGCAGAGATCGCTGCAGGCAGGCATGAACGCACATCTGAGCAAACCGGTGGAGTCCGAGCATCTGTTCGAAACCCTGGAACAGCTGATTAAATAAACTGTTGGCATGACTTAAACAACGAACCCAATTTCCATGCTATACGCTCTCGCATACCGTATGCACCAGTATCTGACCCGGAAGGCAAAGCGGCATGACGCCGCTTTGCCTTTGCCCGTATTTATAATACCACGCAGATGGCGATTATCATCTGTTCCCCTGGTCAAAGATTTTCGCCGGCGGGCTGATTTTGCCCTTGATTCCTCAATCGGAATGTGCTAAAGTACAACTGTTATTGCGAGGAACGGGAAAATAGCGCAGGTTCGCCCACAGAGAGCCGGGGTCGGCGGCTGGAAGCCCCGGTGGGAGGAGCGGCGCTTGGTTCGCCCGGGAGCACCGGCCAATCCCCGGCGGCAGGACGCCGTTACCGTCCGTACAAGTTGCGGCCTTCGGGCCGAAGCCGGGTGGTACCGCGGAAGGCAGACTTTCGTCCCAGTTTGTGGGATGAGGGTCTATTTTTTTGCCCGGCGCAAAACTGTCGACTTGATTTTAATATAGAGGGAGACTGAACATGAAAGAATTGATGCAGAAGCTGAGAGACGCGAGTCTCCAGGCCGTATCCCAGGCCCCCAGCATGGAAATGCTGGAGGAGATGCGCGTGAAGTATCTGGGCAAGAAGGGCGAGCTGACCGCCATTTTGCGCCAGATGGGCAAGCTCTCGGCTGAGGAGCGCCCCGCGATGGGCCAGCTGGCCAACCAGCTGCGCGGCGACATCGAAGCCGCCATCGACGAGCGCCGCGCCGAGCTCAGCGCCGCGCTGATGGAGGCGAAGCTCGAATCCGAGGCCGTGGACGTGACCATGCCCGCGAAGGAACTGCGCCAGGGTCACAAGCACCCGATGTACAACGTGCTCGACCAGATCAAGGACATCTTCATCGGCATGGGCTTTGAGATCCAGGACGGCCCCGAGGTCGAGCGCGCCGAATACAACTTCGACAAGCTGAACATCGACGAGGGGCACCCCTCCCGCGACTGGACCGACACCTTCTATTTCACCGAGGACAGCCAGATCCTGCTGCGCACACAGACCTCCGGCATGCAGATCCACGCCATGGAGACGCGCGAGCTGCCGATCCGCATCGTGGCTCCGGGCCGCGTCTACCGCAAGGACGAGGTCGACGCCACGCACTCCCCGATGTTCCACCAGATCGAGGGTCTGGTCGTCGACAAGGGCGTGACGATGGCCGACCTGAAGGCCACGCTCAACCTCGTCGTCGAGCAGCTCTACGGCAAGGGCACGGTCACGCGCTTCCGCCCCCACCACTTCCCCTTCACCGAGCCGAGCTGTGAGCTGGACATCCAGTGCCACAAGTGCGGCGGCAAGGGCTGCCCCACCTGCAAGGGCCAGGGCTGGATCGAGGTGCTGGGCGCCGGCATGGTGCACCCCAAGGTGCTCTCCGGCTGCGGCATCGACCCGGACGTGTACTCCGGCTGGGCCTTCGGCATGGGGCTTGAGCGTCTGGCCATGGGTGAGTACAAGATCACCGACCTGCGATTGATTTTTGAAAACGACGAACGCTTCCTGCAGCAGTTCTGAGAGAGGAGACGGAAGAAATGGTATTGTCCAGAAAATGGCTGACTGAGTTTGTCGACCTGCCTTTAAGCGAGGTCGGCGACCGTGAATTTGACGAGGCTATGACCGTCTCGGGCTCGAAGGTCGAGACCACCGAGGATCTGAGCCGGAGCATGAAAAACGTGAAGGTGGGGCGCATCCTGTCGATCGAGCGCCACCCGAACTCCGACCACATGCTGGTGCTGCAGCTCGACGTGGGCGAGGCGGAGAGCGTGCAGATCTGCACCGGCGCCTGGAACGTCCATGTGGGCGATCTCGTGCCTGCGGCGCTCCACAACGCGCGCCTGCCCGGCGGCGTGACGATCACGAAGGGCAAGCTGCGCGGCGTCGTGTCGAACGGGATGCTCTGCTCGCTCAAGGAGCTGAACATGACCGAGCACGACTTCCCCTACGGCGTCATCGAGGCGGCCGCGATCCTCGGCGACTACAAGGCCATCGACCCTGAAAAGCCCTCGATCCGCGCCGATATCCAGCCGGGCGAGCGCATCTACGGCAAGGTCATAGCCGCAAAGGTCGAGAGCGTGGAAAACGCCGGCGTGAACCTGTGGAAGCTTAAACTGAATCCCGAGGCCGAGCTCATCACGCGCTGCCAGAACCTGCACGCGGGCGACCTCGTGGCCTACGACACGGCGAAGAACAGCGTCTGCACGCTCGCCGATCTGCACGCCGAGCAGCGCGAGTTCCCGCACTGCATCCCCGACGGCATTCTGATCCTGCACGAGGACGTGAAGCCCGGCGACGACGTGGCCGCGCTCCTCGGCTACGACGACCATATCGTCGAGTTCGAGATCACCCCGAACCGCCCCGACTGCCTGTGCATGATCGGTCTCGCCCGCGAAGCGGCCGCGACCTTCCATAAGGAACTCAAACTGCACA
>ODAI012860256.1_pt1 | contig 19332 bp, 14 predicted proteins | sample 1539321 | NCBI WGS metagenome assembly ODAI01 (sample SAMN02144231, study PRJEB22623) | gut metagenome | biome: sheep rumen | host: Ovis aries | place: New Zealand
AATCTTCTTCCGAAAGCTCTGCTCCCTTTTTATGACCTTTGTCCGCACTGCCGTTACCCTCAGCTTGTACTGTATCCATCTTCAGCTCCATCGTTTCCATGATGTTTCCGTCCTGCATGATTAGTACTCTGTCGGCAAGCTTTCCTATGACTCTTAAGTCGTGGGATATCAGCATGATCGCGGTTTTGTACTTTCTGTTGATATGCTTAAAAATATCAAGTATGATATCAGCCACACCCGCATCAAGCGCTGTGGTAGGTTCATCCGCCAATATAAGATCGGCTTTGGCGATAAGTGCCATGGCGATACATACTCTCTGTCTCATACCACCCGAAAGCTCAAACGGATACATATCATAGAGCTTATCCGCATCCTTTAAGCCTGTATCCTCTAAAGCATCAAGCACCAGTTTCTTCTGCTCGTCCTCCGAGAGATGTGCCGCATGTATATCCAGTATCTCATCTATCTGTACACCTATCTTCTGTACCGGATTAAGGCTTGTCATGGGCTCCTGAAATACGTATGCGAGCCTTCCGCCGCGCAGCTTTCTGTATTCTTCTTCAGACAGCTTTGTTAAGTCTGTCTTTCCATCTAAGATTATGCTTCCGCCTGTTATGGCAGCTTTTTCGGAAAGTATCCCCATGATGCTCATGGCTGTTAAGCTCTTGCCCGAGCCCGACTCTCCTACTACGCCCAATACCTCACCCTTATGTATATCAAATGAGATACCGCGCAATGTATCATCTATACCGTCATCCTCGATAAAGCCGACCTCAAGGTTACGTACACTGATCATAGTAACCGTTTCCGATGCCTTGATATCTTTTTTCTCTATATCAGCAGCTCCCGTATTATTTATTGTACCTGCATTATTCTTATCATTAGCGTCTTCTGCTTCCTTTTCTGCTCTTAACTTCTCTATCTTTCTCTTTACCGCATTTAATGATACGCCTGATACTCCGAAGTTATCACTTACCAAAGTTAACCCGAGTATGAACAATATCATCTCCAAGCACGGGAACAACTCGTACCAGGGGGCATTAAGAAGAAAAGTCTTTGCTTCCGAAAGCATACGTCCCAAGCTCGGTTCAGGAGGCTGTACGCCCAATCCTAAGTAACTTAAGCCCGCCTCAGCAAGCACTGCATTATTGATGCCCACAAGTATTGCCGAGAAAAGTATGGGCAGGGTATTCGGAAGTATATGAATAAATACCACGCGCAGATGCCCTGCTCCCATGAGCCTTGCATTCTGTACGTAATCACGGTTTTTCTCTTTTAAGTATTCCGATCTCATGATCCTGGCAAAGCTCGGAATAAATACTAAGCCAAGTGCGATACAGATATTCCATGTACCCTTGTCTATAAGTGATACGACTACCAGTGCCAATAGTATACTCGGGAACGAAGCCAGACAGTCGTTTACCCTCATCAATATTTCGTCGACAATACCGCCGAAATATCCGGTAAGTGCACCGATCACGGTACCTATCACCGCACCCATGGTCACTGTGAACAGCGAGATACCGAAGGTGGTAGCCGCGCCCTTCATCACACGGGTAAAAATGTCGCGTCCGTAGTCATCGGTTCCGAACAAATGTTTAAACGTAGGATGCATTAACATCTCCGAGTAGTTTACTTCATTCGGATCGTAGAATTGCACAAAAACGGTAAATATCACCGGAAGCGTCGCAAAGCCAAGTAATATGAGACCTACGATCAAACGTATATTTTTATTGTTGTATTTTAATTCCTTATTCATAGGCCCTCCTCCGTCTGCCTCGGATCGAGCAGCCTGTACGCGATATCAACCAGGAAGTTGACCGTGATGACTATCAGCGCTATGTACATAACTATAGCCTGCACCACGGGATAATCCCTGTTTGATATGGAATTGACGAGCAGCAAGCCCATGCCGGGAAGGTTAAATACCTTTTCGATCATGATACTTCCGGCCATGACTTCTGCCACTATGAGACCTATAAATGTTATAACGGGAAGCATTGAGTTTTTAAGCACATGCTTCCACATGATCCTGTTTACCGAACATCCCTTGGCCTTAGCGGTCCTTACATAATCACACTTAAGCTCTTTTTTTACCGAAGTCTTCATAAACCTGACCGTCATGGCTATCTTGGGAAGTGCTACCGCTAACGCAGGGAAAAACATGCATTGTAAGAATTCCGGGAAATCAGTCAAGGGTGACACGTATTTTCCGGGGACAAAAAGGCTGAACACTATACCGAATACAAAAGATATAAGTATACCCTGTACAAACGAAGGAACAGCCATAAAAAGCTGTGCTATCCAGTCGGATACTATGTCTACGATCCCGCCCGGTTTTTTTGCACATATAAGGCCAAGCGGTATGGATATCACTACGATCAGGATGATGGATAAAACTCCCAGCCATATAGTAACCGGCAGTCTCGCGCCGATCAGCTCCGATACCTTCATCGGTCCGTATTTTATGGAGACTCCGAGGTCCCCTGTGAATATCCCGCCGAACCACGAAAAAAAGCGTGCAAAAACATTACGGTCATAGCCGTACTGTGCACGCAGTTCCTCTACCTGCTCGGGTGTAGCCTCTATGCCGAGTTTGGACATAGCGGCATCCCCGGGTATTATCTGGAATAAAAGAAAGGAAAGCAGCGCAACACAAAAAAGCGTGATCAAAAATGATATCAGCTTCTTTATGTAATAATTCATGCGCTGCCCTCCCATGATTATTTTTAAGATCCTTCGCTTACGCTCAGGATGACAAAATTAATATCTATTACTTCTTAAAGTACACAGTGCTCATATCCTGTACATAGATAGGATAGAATGTGTATCCGCCAAGCTTTGAATTTACTGCTACAAGCTGAGCGGGACTCTGGATGTAAGCTGCTGCAGCATCCTCTGTTAATATCTTCTCAGCTTCTCTGTACAGATTTGCTTTTTCGGTCTCATCGACTGCTGCCTTAGCCTTTGCAAATACTTCATCAAACTGTGCATTTGAATAGTTCATGAAGTTCTTGGATGAATCTGTAGGATAAAATCTTAAAACATCCGAAGGTGCCATCTGCGAGTCAAGACCGATGATAGTTGCATCATGCTGTCTTCCCTTATACACATCAGAAAGCCATGTGCCCCAGTCGATAAGCTGGATCTCAGCCTTGATGCCTACCTTGGCAAGCTGTGATACTATAACCTGGCCGGTCTTTACATGGAAGTCATAGTTTGAAGGGATCTTGATGGTAAATGTAAATCCGTTCTCGTATCCTGCTTCCTTTAACAGTTCCTTAGCCTTGTCAATATTTGTCTTATAGTTATCGACAAGTGATGCATCATAATATTTTGCGAAGCTGGGGAACATATTTGTTCCGATCACATCGCCTCTGCCACCTGCCGTAACGTTGATGATCTCGTTTCTGTCAAGTGCGTAGCATACAGCCTGACGTACTCTTACGTCGTCAAAAGGCTTTACTGCATTGTTGAGGAACAGAGCCTGTACAAGGTTCATGGTTCCGTCAAGTACATCCATCTTACCCTCTAGCTGAGCTGCCTGCTCATTGGTAAGATAAGGGAAGATATCTATACTTCCTGCAAGGAGCTCCATAAATGCAGAATCTCCGCCTGAAGTGATCTTAAATGTTACCTTGTCTAAATATGCTTTTTCGCCATAATAATCATCATTCTTAGCCATTACAAAGCTTACTAAGGGCTCGAATGATACGAATTTGAAGGGACCTGTTCCTACAGGTGCCTTTGCCTGATCGTCATAATCGTTGGGTATGATGCTGCTTGTGAAAAATCCGATAAGCTCGGTATTGGGCTCGGATAAAACAACTTCTACGCCGTCATCAGTCTTGTTTATTTCGGAGATAATAGAAAAAGCCGATACAGTTACTACTTCTGGATCAGAAGTCTCTAACTTACCGGCAGCGCGTTTAAGTGAATATATTACGTCATCAGCTGTAACAACCTTTCCGTTATGGAACTTTACGTTATCACGGAGCTTAAACTTATACTTTAAACCTCCGTCCGTAATCTCATACGAGGCTGCAACAGCCGGAACAAAATTTCCGTCCTTGTCGACCTTGATAAGGCCTTCAAAAATGTTATACAGAACTTCCTTCGTTCCTGCCGCAACTGCTTTGTGTGGGTCAAGACTATCTAAATCCTGGCTGATACCTACTACTATTTCTCCTCCGTAACTGACTGAATCGGAGTCTTGCTTGTTGTTATCTTCCGTATTGTCTTTGCATGCGCAAAGTACCATCGAAAGAGTAAGCAGCATCATGAGTAAAAATACTTTCTTCATGATGTTCTCCTTTTCTTTTTATCTGTTACGAGATGGATTATAAGTTAAAGTAGTTTGTTTGTCAATATGAATATTATACAAAAAACTTTTCAATAATTGAAATTCTATTGACAATTTATTCCCATTACAATTTTGTACAAAACTTGTAAACGATAATACATTTGTTTAAGAAATATTAAGTGCTAAAATGAATGCCATAGGGGGGAATGCACCAGATGAGTGATTCAGTAAAAAAAGCCGGTGAAAACATTCCGGCAAAAGGTAAGTCTGAAAAGAACGCATCGGTTTCCATGAGCAGATTTCCGAAGACGAGACTCGGATGGCTTTGGGAAAACATGGAAGGAAAGCGCGGACTTTTCAAGGTAGCTCTCATAGGCACGGTTGTATATAATATCATGCAGCTTGTAGTGCCTTTCTTTTCGGGTAAGATAGTTGACCTGTTAAGAGACATTGATGTAAACGGATGGAACCTGGCTGATTATAAGCAGGACTTTATCCGGCTTATAGCGATCATGGTCGGACTTACGCTTATCCGTGTAACTATAGTATATCTTGACTGTATGGCTTATGAGCATGTATCTCAGAAGACTCTGTACAGGATAAGAAACTTCTTATATGACAAGATCCAGCGACAGGATATGAAGTTTTACAGTACATACCGTACAGGTGACCTGATGACGAGAGTAACGGGTGACCTTGATGCCGTACGTCATAATATCGCTTGGGTAGTACGTATGATAGTCGAATCGATCACACTTTATACTGCTACCGCCGTATATTTCTTCATTATGAACTGGAAGCTTGCGATATGCCTTCTTATAGTAACTCCCATTATATTCGTTATAGTATTCAGATTCAGGAAAAGCGTAGCTCCCAAGCATGCACTTTTACGTGAAAAACTGGCCGGAATGAATACCGAGGCACAGGAAAACATCTCAGGTAACAGGGTTGTACGTGCTTTTGCAAGGGAAGGTTACGAGATTGATAAATTTGATAAGGCCAATAAGGACTTTGAAGAGACCGGTATCAATACACACATGACTTGGCTCCACTTTTTCCCTGCAGTTGAAACTGTAGCCAATGCCCTTCCGGTCATCCATCTGGTCGTCGGCGGTATCTTCTTCATGAACGGTGAGATATCCATGGGTGATTATGTGGCATTCTCAGGACTTATCTGGGCTATAGCAAATCCCATGAGACAGATGGGTAATATCATGAATGAATTCCAGCGTTTCTCAGCTGCATCTGCCAAGGTTATGGAGATATATTATTCCGAGCCCGAGATATTGGATAAGCCCGATGCCATACCGCATCCCGGCAGATTCGACGGCAAGGTTGAGTTTAAGCATGTGTCATTCCAGTATGATGACGGTATATATCCTGTACTTAAGGATATTTCATTTGTGGCTGAGCCCGGCGAAACCGTAGCGATAATCGGTGAGACCGGCTGCGGTAAGACTTCACTGATACAGATGATACCGAGATTCTTCGAGGCTACTTCCGGCCAGGTACTTGTGGATGACGTGCCTGTAGAAAAGTACAAACTCGAAGACTTAAGAAAGAATATAGGACTTGCTACACAGGATGTACTTCTCTACTCTGATACCATAGAGGGTAATATAGCATATGGTGCATCTACCATGAAGCCCGATGAGGTTACAAAATACGCGAAGTATTCGGCGGCAGCAGACTTTATAGAGAAGCTTCCGGAAGGTTATGATACCATAGTCGGCGAGCGCGGCGTAGGTCTGTCCGGCGGTCAGAAGCAGAGGATATCCCTTGCACGTGCACTTGCTATCAGACCTTCGATACTTATCCTTGATGATACTACTTCGGCTGTAGATATGGAGACAGAGAAGGTGATCCAGCATTCGTTAAGAAATCTGGATTTCCCTTGTACAAAGATCATCATAGCACAGCGTATCTCGACCACTAAGGCAGCAGATAAGATCCTGGTGCTTAAGGACGGTAAGATCATAGAGGCCGGTACCCATAAGGAGCTCGTGGAGCAGAAGGGTTACTATGCGGACCTGGTAAATCTTCAGATTGGAGAAATGACCGCGTGATTAAGATCCTTCGGGCTATAGCCCTCAGGATGACAATTTAATGTCATTCTGAGCGAAGCGAAGAATCTTTCATAAACAAATATAGAGGAAGAAAACATGGCAGGAAAAAATACATACAAGCAGGATGAAAGACTGGATGAGCCGTTTGATATACGGCATCTTCTGCTTGCATCCGCTTACATAAAAAAATATATAAAACAGATGGGACTTGCGCTTTTCTTAAGTATCCTGGGCGGTGCTTTGGGACTGGCGGCTCCCATGATCACACAGAAGGCGATAGATGATGCGCTCATCCCGCATGATATGAAGCTGCTTATCACTCTGGCAGTGCTGCTCGTATCCGTATATGCAGTCAGCATACTTTTTACCACTATACGTTCGAGGATGATGGTAAAGGTATCCCAGCGTATCATTTACGATATCAGAAAAGACCTTTTTGCACATCTGCAAAAGCTGTCTTTCCAGTACTATGATGACCGTCCTCACGGCAAGATCCTGATCAGAGTCGTAAACTATGTAAACTCCGTATCGGATATGCTTTCCAACGGTCTTATCAACATAATCCTTGAGACCATCAACTTAGTCATCATCGTGATCTACATGCTGCTGGTCGATGTCCAGATGTCGCTCGTCGTTATGTGCGGTGTGCCGATCTTAGCGGTATTCATGCTCTGGATGAAGAACAGACAGCGTAAAGCATGGCAGGCAGTATCCAACAAGAGTTCAAACTTAAATGCTTACCTTCAGGAGAATATAGTCGGTGCCCGTATCACCCAGATATTTGCAAGAGAGAACGAAAACGCCGAGATATTTGCGGGACTTTCCGAGGATTGCAGAAAGACATGGATGAAGGCCGTACAGTGCAACAACCTTATGTGGCCCGGTATCGATGCGATATCGGTACTCATCAGGGCAGCTATATTCATATTCGGTATCATGGTATTTTCAAGCGGAGCTAAGTCCATAGGTACCATTATAGCCATATCAGGTTATTCGGCACGTTTCTGGCAGCCCATCATGAACATGGGAAATATATTCAACAACTTCCTTAACAACATGGCATACTTAGAGCGTATATTTGAGACCATGGGCGAGAAGGTAACCGTAGCTGACGCAGAAAATGCTACCGAGATGCCTCCCATCAAGGGACATGTTGAATTTAAGAATGTCAGTTTCTCATATGAAGAAGGTAAAGAAGTACTGCACAACGTATCCTTTGAGGTTCAGCCGGGAGAGAGCATCGCGCTCGTAGGTCCTACCGGTGCGGGAAAGAGTACGATAGTAAATCTTCTGTCACGTTTCTACAATGTAGGAAGCGGAGAGGTGCTTATAGACGGACAGGATATATCAAAAGTTACGCTTCATTCGCTCAGAAGCCAGATGGGTATCATGATGCAGGACAGCTTCATATTCTCAGGTACCATAAAGGATAACATCAAGTACGGAAAGCTCGATGCTACCGATGAAGAGATAAGGGAAGCCAGCAGGCGTGTATGTGCAGAACCGTTCATCCTAAAGATGCCGGACGGATATGATACAGAGGTAAAGGAGAGAGGTTCTCTTCTTAGTCAGGGGCAGAAACAGCTCATATCTTTTGCAAGAACACTGCTCTCGTCACCTGCGATACTGGTACTCGATGAAGCTACATCAAGTATAGATGTTCAGACAGAAAAAGCTCTGCAGCAGGGACTTAATACCATGCTTAAGGGCAGGACTTCATTCATAGTTGCCCACCGTCTGTCCACCATCAGAAACTGTGATAAGATCATGTACATAGATGACGGCGGCATCACCGAGGTAGGAAACCACGAGGAACTCATGAAGAAGAAGGGTGCATATTACAGACTGTATACTGCACAGATTGAAGAAATTGCATAACACAGCAAAAGGGGCTGTCGCAATAGAGTGTTGCGACAGCCCCTTCTTAATATCACCTGTTAAAATTGATCCTGATGCTCTCAAGCTTAAGCCCTGCACCCGGTACAAAAAGCTTGTAAATCGTATGTCTGGTATGTATGAATATATCTTTCTCAATCGTTACGGACTTACCGCCTGTACCGTTAAATGTATATACCGCATATACCTTTCCGTTAAAGAAGAAAGTAACGGGAAGCTGTGCCAGTTCTCCAAGCTCGGATGATGCCGTGATTGATACCTTGCACATGCCTACGGTATCAAAGTCTATACCGAATACTATCTCCTTCTGATCGGCAAATTTTTTAAGGTCGTAAGTATAATCCATGCCGCCGTTTATGAACTCGACATCCATCGGTTCTTCCTTGAAGCTGTCATCGGTATCCGCTGTCTCTATCTCTGCTTCGTTTCCGTTAAGTCTCTCAAAAGCATACATGGTCATGGCCTGACCGCATATATTCTTTGCACATCTCTGAAGCTCCGCTATAGTAACCCTGCCGTCAGCCAACGCTTCCTCAAGATTATCCCCGTGCTTATTCTTTGAGGAGTCGGGACATACCATGTAAAGGTCGTTCTGTGCCCTTACCATGGCAGCAAAGTTATTTTTCTCTCCTGCTCCGCCTTCCTCACTGGTCATAGCCCACCAGTCTGTCATGACTATGCCCTTAAAGCCCCACTGATCACGCAGTATCACAGTATTAAGATCATAACAGCTTGAAGTCCATGTACCGTTAAGGCTTCCGTATGTGGTCATCACGGAATCGGCTGCCTTAGCCTTTACAGCTATCTCAAAGCCTTTAAGATATATCTCACGAAGTGCTCTTTCAGATATTACCGAGTCCACAAAATGTCTCTTGGTCTCCTGGTTGTTTCCAGCAAAGTGTTTAATGGTACCTGTCACCCCTACATAATGCAGACCCTTCAACATAGCCGTTCCCATAAGTCCTGTAAGCAGCGGATCCTCTGAGAAATATTCAAAGTTTCGTCCGTTAAGAGGATGCCTGTGGATATTCATGCCGGGTCCTAAGAGGTTGTCGACATTGTTCTTCACCATCTCCACGGAAGTGAACTGATATAAGTGTTCTACAAGCGTCGTATTAAATGTCGATGCCAGTAAAAATCCGCTCGGAAGCGAGAATGCCAACGCTCCGGTATCAAGTCTCATACCTGAAGGTCCGTCATCACAGCAACATGCAGGGACTCCCTTTTCTACCAGACTGTCTGTCACTCCGCCGTATGCGGCTGCGGTACCTGCGGTTACTCTCAGGCTTCCCATGCCTTCGCCTCTGACTATCGATATAAGCTCTTCCTTTGAAAGCTGGGCGATAAAGTCATCCATCGTTACTTTGCCGTCCTTCACGTCCTTTAGCTTATATCCCTTGTCACCGGTCATAGGTATCTCTTCAGGCAGTCTGTCATTTCTCTTTTCACTCATAGATACCTTTCTTACAGGTACCTTTTCCTTTACCATGAAAGGTATATCATCAGGCATGTCACATACAACTGCCTTCATCCTGTTAAAGCTTCTTACCGGTGCCATGGCACTTTCAAGCTTCTCTAAACAGATATTTTTCTCTATTACAAAGCTTCCGGAATATACAGTATCTCTTACGTTTTCTCCGGCAAGTACGGAATATCCGCCTTTTTCAAGTACCCAGGCTGTACCGTACCCTAAAGTGTTTGCATCATCAAAGGATGCAAATGCGTTTGCATCGCATTCAAGTTCTATCACTCTCTTCTCACCGGGCTTTAAGAGACCGGTCTTTGCAAAGGCGGTAAGCACTTTTGCAGGCTTACCCATTTTCCCTAAAGGAGCGGATACGAACTGCATCACCACTTCCTTGCCGGGTACTTTACCGGTATTGGTCACACCTACGGTCTGTACCACCTTTACGCCGCTATCGGTGATATCCACCTTTATGTGCATGGGCTCGATACTGAACCGGGTATATGAAAGGCCGTAGCCAAACGGGAAACGTACCTTGTCCTTGGCTGTGGTCTCAAAGTACCTGTAGCCTACATATATATCTTCTTCATAGAAAAGATCTTCCGTTTTTCCGAATGTACAGGATGAAGGATAATCAGAGAGTTCATAAGCTACGGAAACAGGCAGATGTCCTGAAGGTGATACCTCACCTAACAGCACCTTGGCCGTACCGTATCCGCCTACATGTCCGCCCTGCCATGCTATAAGCACCGCATCGGGATTTACTTCATCTATGAAGCTGAAGTCCATGATATTTCCGATATTAAGGACTACAGCCACTTTAGAGAAAGCTTTTCTAACCTTTTTAAGTGTGGAGAGCTCCTCGGCATACAGCCTGAAGGCTCCCTCTTTATCCACATTATCCTGATCTTCGCCTGCAGTACGTGCTATGATCACAAGTGCGATATCGGAATTGGCTGCCGCATCCGCTACCGCAGACTCTTCTATATCATACTCCGCCTGCGACCAGGGCTCGGTACCCCAGCCGCAGCCTGCAACCAAGGGGTTTTCTTCATCCCATTTTTCATATATTTTCTTTAAGGGTTCATATACTTTTATATTTTTTGATTCTTCGAGAGCATCAAGGATACCGGTCACCTTACGTACATTAACCATGCCGCCGGATCCTAATCCGCTCTTATAATAATGCAGCTGCATCCTGCCGAATACGGACACGGTCGAGCCTTTCTTTATAGGAAGTGCATCTCCTTCGTTTTTAAGGAGAACCTGTCCTTCCGAGATAGCCTCTATCGCTGTTTCCTTATATGCATCAAAGTCAAGCTTGTATTTCATATGAACCTCCGTTATTACGTATGCTTATCCCGTTCCTGCCATCCGGGTATCCCGGAGCCATGTTACAGGGATATGAATCTGTAGAAAATCATATACTATAAAATCTTTAAAGACAATGTATTAAAGTGAAAAAAAAGACGGACTTTCTTGTCCGTCAATATTAGTCAACGATCGCTTCTTTTAGTTCGTCACCGTCGTACACGAGCTTCATGGTGAAGAATTCGTTATCCTTAAACATCTCGTCAAACATCCTTTTGTCACCTTCCCAGACAGGAAGCGAGTAGACGTCTTTCTTATTAACCCACTTCAGCTCGCCCTCATCACATTTTCTTAATGCAGGGTCTTCTTTTCCTATATAATCCGCTTCGAACAGATATATGTATTCATCGTCATACTTTGGATTTATGAAGGTGATGATCGCACGCATCTTAAGGTTATCGAGTTCTTCTCTTTTTATACCGGTCTCCTCGTTTATCTCCCTTACTATGCACTCAACCGGGGATTCACCTTTTTCAAAGTGTCCTCCTATACCTAAGAACTTGCCGGAGTTCATATCCTTCCCGCCCTTATGTATGAACAGGATATCCTCACCCCGTCTTATATAGCATTCTGTAGTGATAATATAATCCATACTTCGTACCTTGCCGCAGGCATGGTTACATATCGGTGTCGTGCCTGCCGCGGCACCGATGAAAGTTATTATGCAAAAGCACCGGAAACCCCGGTGCCAAGTGTTTATGATAATGTTCTGTCGCCCGAAGTATTCCTGTTCTTAACCTTTAAGGCATTTATGGCTCTCGCTATGGAGAGCTGGGTCTTCATGAAATCCCTTCTGGCTTTCTTTTCCTCTTCCTCTATCCTTGCCTCTTCTTCTTTTCTGCGTTCAAGTTCTTTTTCCCATTCATCGGGTGCTGCTGCCGCATCACACAGGAGTCTTGCATCATTCTGAGAGATATCAAACATGCCTTTTGATACCATACATTCCTTCTCTGTACCGTCGGGGAGTTTAAACTTTACCAGTCCGTCACCTATTACCGCCGTCATGGCAGGGTGGTGTGCCATGATACCTATCATTCCATCGCTGATCGGAAGGATCAGGGATACACAGTCCCCTTTATAAAACGGCATTTCAGGTGATAATATTTCCAAATGAAATGTATCCATTATGCTTCCTCTTGTATATGTATTGCCCCCTCACATTCGTTCGGCGGCATGTCGGTCGGAACATTATATGATCATGACTTCGTCATGATGGTTCCGCCCTATCCATCTCGGCAGCCTTCTTCTTTACATCATCTATGGTCCCGACGTTAAAGAATGCTGCTTCGGGGTACTCATCCATCTCACCGTCAAGTATCGCCTTAAATCCTCTTAAGGTTTCCTCGAGCGGTACGTACACGCCCTGCACGCCTGTGAACTTCTCTGCTACACTGAACGGCTGTGACAGGAAACGCTGTATCTTTCTGGCTCTGTATACTACGAGCTTATCCTCATCTCCTAACTCGTCCATACCAAGGATAGCTATGATATCCTGAAGCTCCTTATAGTGCTGGAGTGTTTCCTGCGTACGCCTTGCTATATTATAATGCTCTTCGCCTACTGTATCAGGCTCAAGTATCCTTGAAGACGACTCTAAGGGGTCAACTGCAGGATAGATACCCATTTCGGCTACCTTACGGCTAAGTACCGTAGTGGCGTCAAGGTGTGCAAATGTGGTGGCAGGTGCCGGGTCAGTCAGGTCATCGGCAGGTACATATACAGCCTGTACCGAAGTAACGGAACCGTTTACAGTGGAAGCTATTCTCTCCTCTAACTCACCAAGTTCATTGGCAAGTGTCGGCTGATAACCAACAGCTGACGGCATACGTCCTAAAAGTGTCGATACTTCGCTGCCCGCCTGTATAAAACGGAAAATATTATCGATAAAGAGAAGTACTTCCTTGTGGGTAACATCCCTGAAATGCTCAGCCATTCTTAAGCCCGTAAGCGCTACTCTCATACGTACACCGGGGGCCTCATTCATCTGTCCGAATACAAGCGCGGTCTTTTCTATAACACCACTCTCCTGCATCTCGGTCCACAGGTCATTACCCTCCCTGCTTCTCTCTCCTACACCGGTAAATACGGAATATCCGCCGTGTTCTGTAGCTATGTTATGGATAAGTTCCTGTATAAGTACAGTTTTTCCTACACCGGCTCCTCCGAACAGACCGATCTTTCCGCCCTTCGCATAGGGTGCTAATAAGTCTATAACCTTGATACCGGTCTCGAGCATTTCCTCGGTATTTTTTCTTAAAGCATAATCGGGTGCGGGCTGATAAATGCTGGCTCTTGTCTCACTTTCCGGTATCGGTTCCTTGCCGTCTATGGTGTTGCCCAATGCATCAAAAAGCCTGCCGAGTACACACTCTCCTACAGGCACGGAAACAGGTGCGCCGGTAGCTGTACACTCAAGTCCCCTGTGAAGGCCTTCCGAAGGTCCGAGCATGATGCAGCGTACCATTCCGCCACTTATATGCTGGGCTACTTCCATGTTGCGTCTGGATCCTGCTATCTCGACATAAAGTTCTTCCCTCAGCTTAGGCAGTTCTCCTCTAGCAAACATAACATCCACAACAGGACCGTTTACACCTTCTACGGTACCCTTAATGAGTTTTTTTTCATTTTCCTGATTTGTTTCCTTGATGTCCATATATTAACCTCTGTTTATCTATGGTCTTGTGACATTCATGATTTTTTCTTGCGTAGTGCCTTGCCGCCCGATGCAAGCTCGTTCATTTCTCTTGTTATGGCAGCCTGCCGGATGCCGTTATATTCTACCTTAAGTCTTTTTAAGATATCCTCCGCATTATCACCGGCTGTTTTCATGGCTGACATTCTCGCATCCTGTTCGCTGCAGTAGCTGTCTACAAGTGCACTGTATATAAAGCCCGTAATTAGACTCGGTACTATTCCGTCAAGCACCGTCTTGGGGTCCGGATAATATTCCTTTCCGAAAGGAAGTTCGAACTCGTTAGAGTCATAAAACTCACTCTTATCCAGTGGCAGCAGGCATCTGTTTTTCAGTTCCTCAGGCCTTCCTGCCATATAGTGGGTATAGATGATATCTATCTCATCCACTATGTCATTATCGTAATATCTTAAGAGTTCATTCGTTATCTGTTTTGCCTTCCATATAGTGGGGAACGATGCCGAATACCTGAAATCCCGGGCTATCCGGTATTTTTTATTTAAAAAATAATTCCACCCGTACTCACCTACATTGAAAAGGATCATATCCTCATGAGCATTCAACTGCTCCTCAGCCTTTTTTATAGCTATATGATTGTAGCTTCCTGAAAGTCCCTTATCGGATGTGATAAGAAGGAGTGCTCTTCCCACTATTCCTTCAGGGTCCTGATTCTTAAAATATCTGTCGGTGGTCTCCGGCATATAGTGCAAAAGCTCACCTATCTCTTCTCTTACTGCGACGAAAAACGGAGTGGTCTTTTCTATCTCACGTCTGGCTTTACGCATTTTTACGGAGGATATCATATACATAGCATCCGTAACCTTTTTCGTCTCTGATATGCTGTTGATCCTGGTTTTTATTTCCGCAGCACCTGACATGATGTCCTCCTTTCTTTAACACCTCATCCGCCTGCTTTGCAGGCACCTTCCCCTCTTTCTTTAAAGAACTGCTTTGCAGCCTTCAGTACTTTTTTCTGAAGATTTTCCGAATAAACCTTCTTATGTTCGATGGTCAGACACAGTGTACCGTTCTCTTTCGCAAACCAGTCGAGTAACTCGCGTGCCACTTTAGGTATATCCTTTTGAGGGATACTTAAGAACATCTTTTCCCGTGCACACATAAGAAGGATAACCTGCTCATGGAGTGCCAGCGGAGACTGGTTGGGCTGTTTTAAGAGCTGCATAAGTCCCGCGCCGTATTTTAACTGGATAACGGTCTGGTCATCGAGGTCGCTTCCGAACTGTGAGAATACCTGCATCTCACGGTACTGGGCAAGGTCGAGTCTCAAGGTCCCTACCGACTTCTTCATGACATTCGTCTGTGCAGCCGAACCGACACGGGATACGGACAGACCTACATTGACCGCGGGACGCTGTCCGGAATTGAATAACTCGGTGTCTAAGAATATCTGGCCGTCCGTGATGGAAATGATATTGGTCGGGATATATGCGGATACATCACCGGCCTGTGTCTCCACAATAGGCAACGCAGTCATGCTGCCGCCTCCCTTTTCATCGGAAAGCTGGGCTGATCTTTCAAGCAGTCTTGAATGAAGATAAAATACATCGCCGGGGTATGCTTCACGTCCGGGAGCTCTTTCTAAGAGAAGGCTTATGGTACGGTAAGCTACCGCATGCTTTGAAAGATCGTCATATATGATAAGTGTATCTCTTCCGTGATCCATAAAGTACTCTGCCACGGCACAGCCTGCATAGGGTGCTATATACTGGAGCGAAGCCGAATCGCTTGCCGGAGAAGATACTATTACGGTATAATCCATCGCGCCGTTTTTCTTTAATGTATTAACCACCTTTGCCACAGAGCTTGCCTTCTGGCTGATAGCTACATATACGCATACCACATCCTTACCCTTCTGGTTAAGTATGGTATCTATGGCAACAGAGGTTTTTCCCGTCTGACGGTCGCCGATTATAAGTTCACGCTGGCCTCTTCCTATGGGGAACATGGAGTCGATAGTAAGTATGCCTGTCTCTAAGGGTGAGCATACCGATTTTCTGTCTATGATACCGGGAGCCGGTCTTTCTATAGGATAATATCTCTTTGCACCGATATCGGGACCGCCGTCTATGGGCTTACCCAAAGGATCGATCATACGGCCGAGTATCCTGTTGCTGATGGGGATACCTGCGGTACGTCCGGTACGCACTACACGCTGTCCTTCTACGATCTCAGAGGCATCTCCGAATAATACTACACCTGTAGTTCCATTAGTTCTTATGTCCTGTGCCATGCCTTTTACGCCGCATTCAAACAGGACTATCTCACCGTATTCGACCTCTTTTAATCCTGCTATGACAGCTATGCCGTCACCTACGGTAAGGACTTCGCCTACCTGCTGGAAACCGAGGTTCAACTTAAAATCCTTGATATCTTCCTTTATGAGTGAGATGATATTTTTAATCTTCTTTTCTTTCGGAAGCTTCTGAATGGAACGTCTGAGCTGCCTTATACGGCCGAGCGTAGTCCAGTCGTAATTATCGTCGCCGACAAAAATATTAAAACCGTCAGCAGCGCTCGGATCGTTTTTTATCACTATCTCTACCGAAGAAGCGCCGTATTTTTCCTGCATGATGGCGGCGATAGCCTTCTGCTGTTCCGCGTCAGGCGGCGTCACACAGCGTATCTCAACCTTTAAGGGCTGTTCCTCTTCCGGTTCAGTACTGCTCTCTGCCGTATCGCCGGATTCTTCCCCTTCAGCCGGCAGCAAGCCTTTAGCCTCAAGTTCGGCCTTCTTGGCTTTTTCCTCATCTTCAGCAAGTTTCAATAAGTTTTCAAAGGTTTCATCTATCATTGTGCATCCCTTACCATACTCTTTATAAATTCATCATAAAGTTCATGTGTTTTCTGAGGTGTTGCATTGCTTTCCAAAAGCTTCTGGGTAGCCTCTACTACCAGCTCTCCGATCTCGGTCTGTGCAGAATCAAGTATATGGTCCTTACGTTCCTCAGCCTGCTGCTCAGCCTCTGAGATAATGGTCGAAGCCTTTTCCTGTGCATTATTTAAATATTCCTTAGCTGCCGTAGCTGTCTCATTCTTGGCATTAAGGCGCATCTCTTCTATCTCGGCATCCACACCTGAAAGCTTCTGTTCATATTCGGCTTTAAGGCTTTCATTTTCTTTAAGCCCCTCGGCTATCTCTTTTTCCTTGTCCTCAAAATACTGCTTTCTGTCCGCCATAAACTTTTTGACCGGCTTAAAAAGAAGCAATGTCAGCCCGCCGGCTAAGATCACAAAGTTCAGCATATGCAGCAGTATCTGAACTATATCTATATTAAGTGGCATTTTTTTCCTCCGAATAACAAAGTAAACATGCTTATAGTACGAAAATGATCAGGATCGCGATTACCAATGCATAGATGATAGCTGTCTCTATGAATACCATACCGAGCATCATGGTTGAGTTGATCTTGCCTGCTATCTCAGGCTGGCGTGCCATGGATTCGGTAGTCTTGGCTACTGCGATACCCATACCGATAGCACCTGCTGCAGCCGCAAGACCTACAACGATACCTGCTGCCATAGCCTTATCACCTGTAGAGCCAGCTGCTGCTTCTGCTGCAGCCTCTTCACCTGCAGCGAATGCAGCTGTCTCGTTTGCTGTCATAAATACTCCTGTAAATACAAGTAACAATGCTAATATGCTCATTATTGAAACTATTCTTTTTTTCATGATTTTTCTCCGTTTTCTTTTATTTGGTTTTATTTTTTTCTTCTTTTGCTTTTTTATGATGCGGCTCCACCGCTTCACCGTAAAATGTTGATGCAAGTGTCGCTAAGACATAAGTCTGTATCAAAGCATGCAGTGCGGTAAACAGTATCCCGACCAGTACCGGAAGCACAAAGCTTAGGAATATGTAGTGATATACAAGCTCCGTAACCAAAAGTCCGCTAAGTAACGCTCCAAACAATCGGAAGCTCATCGATATAGGGAGTGAGAAATCCTTTAGGACTTTTAAGCCTCCCTTTACACCGTTACATACGATACCGCTTATAAGTATCATTACGTATGTAAGGACTCCCATGGCAAGTGCGGCATTTATATCCGCAATAGGTGCCGGAAGCGCTATGGAGTGACCTTCCGTAGTCACGCCCTGCAATCCGAACAGTTCGAACAGCGTACTAAAGAAAATGTACACACCCGCACTGAATATGTATGCCGCGATAAATCCGGTCCTGTGCGGGCTGTTACCCTTAGCCATGTCATCAAAGAACTCTACGAGTTTTTCTATCACTATCTGGAATTTTCCGGGCACCGTTTTAAACTTCGGTATGGCAAATATCCTGATAAATACCGCTGCGATCAGCAAAATCGCCGTTACCACATATGCCGATATCAGTGCAGGATTTACATCCAGTATTCCAAACAGGCTTATTTTATTTTTATCATGGAGCACTCCGTCCTTCATCAGTTCCTTGATACTCTCTGTCTCTCCCGGCGGCTCTTTAAGCATTATTATAAGCCCCAGCAGAAGAAATATCAGGAACAGCCAGACGACTATAAAGACTGCTCTTCGTTTAGATATTTTCTTCATGTTCTCGCCTTCTTTTTTATGTTCTAAACCTTTGTTGCTGCAAGAGGGCCTGCAGCAAGGGTATCCGGTTTCCGTACTTTAAAAGGCAGGTCCGAAAACCTGCCCATTATTATACACCTTTTTGTAAAATATATCTACAATTATTTTAAGTATGATTTTTCTGCTTATAATACACAGCCCTTCTGTAGTATGACATTTGCATACTGGCTGGTCTCCGAGGTAGCTATGACGGCATATGCCTTCTTAGCCTCCTCATAGAATGCAAAACGTTCAAGCTTCTGTATGACTTTTGTTCCGCGGGGCTCTTCTTTCTTTATCATCTTCTCATAAGTTTTCCATATAGATACATCGGCGTTGTCCCCCGGTACCCTTTCCATAAGGCTGACCGGCTTTTCTATATACTGATCGAGAGGGAATACCTGCAGGATCGCCTCAAGTATCTCCGGTACACCGTGCCCGTCCATCCTTATAACTATACCGTTTTTTCCCATGGTCTCTGCCGGGAAGTTCCCGTCCGCTATGACTATGGTATCGCTGTGTCCCATCTCGCATAAAACCTTAAGTAATTCAGGTGAAAGCATGGGTGAAATCCCTTTTAACATATATTACCTCCGTGAATCACTATTCACGGTTGGGCAAAAACACTCATAAACTTTCCGGCTGTCGCCGGAATCCGCCGCATACGCGGCTTATGTTTACTCGTGTGTTTTACCCAGCCTACATGGCTTAATCTGCCAAAGTACATTCCTGCAAGCAAGCTTGCGTAATGTACTTTATGCAGATTTGCCGTGAATAGTGTTATTATAGCATATTTTCAATCTCCGACATTGGCTTTAAGCCTTTAAAACCGTAAAACTCAGATGCATTTTCTCCTAAGAACAGCCTCTTTTCTTCTTCTGTCAGCTTAGGCGTATCAAGGATGAACCTGACTGCACTCTTATATGTGATATCCGTCATGGTCCGCGGATAATCGCTTCCCCACATGA
>ODAI012756934.1_pt1 | contig 19331 bp, 17 predicted proteins | sample 1539321 | NCBI WGS metagenome assembly ODAI01 (sample SAMN02144231, study PRJEB22623) | gut metagenome | biome: sheep rumen | host: Ovis aries | place: New Zealand
ATCAGCATTAGTTTTTCGTGCGGAATAAAACCGTATTCGTTTGAATATGCGTTTACACGCCTGCCGTCTTTTGATATCTAAAAGAAAATTTCATCATCATCCCCTGTGAAAAATTCAAGCCATAAAGACCTTACCGCCCTGTCTCCGCAGCTTATCCCGACAGGCATGGCAGACGATATATTCAAGGTATCTGCAATATTATTTATATATATGTCACGGAATGAAGTATATGTTGATATTTTTCCGCATTTTTCGGATTTTTTCGCAGGTCTGCCGTTCATTATGCCGATAAGTCTGCTGTCTGTAAATATAAAGCCGTTTCTGTCATAGAATTTTATTTTTCCGTCCCTGATATATATTCCGCACTGTGCGGATATGAGCGGACAACTGAAAATAAATGACGGAAGGTCTGTATTTTCGCAGAGGTATATATTTTTTCCGCACTCGGATATTCCGCCGCAGAGTGAATACATCAGAGGGAGATTTTCAAATCCGCAGCAGCCTATGCTGAAACGGCTGAATATCCCTGAAAGCACCCTCCCAAGATATGCCGCACCCGATGAATCTATTGCATGACCGTTTTTTTCCTCGCAGCCTCCGTCACGGAAACTGAAATAATTATTTTCTCCCACATAACTCATTTTAAAACCTCCTATTTGAAATCGTCAAATTTGCGCTTTTATAGCCTTACGCTTTCATTCACTCCGCTAACGGTTCGTTCATTCTCAGCGTAAGAGCGCAAATTTTCCTTTTGAAATCGTCAGATTTTGCTTTTCGAGCCTTGTCATTTCGTTCACTTCACTTCGTTTCGTTCACTCCCATGACAAGAGCAAAATCTTCCTCTGATATTTTTATTGTGGGCAGATTTGGAATATTTATACATATTTGTTTTTAACATTTTCGGATAAAATTATCAGCGCACATATATTCGGTATCATCATAAGACCGTTGAATATATCCGATAATGTCCAGATTTCCTTCATTTCCCACAATGCTCCCGTTGATGCCGCTGCACTGAATATTATACAGAATATTATATTTTTCCTGCCGAATATATATTTATAGGCACTCTCCCCGCAGTAATACCAGCCGATTACCGTACAGAAAGCAAATATTCCGATTTCCGCCGTGAAAAATATTCCGCCGTATTTTCCCATTAACATATTGCATACGGAAATTATATTCTCCTCACCCGAACAGAGTACCGTCAGTGCTGTGAGAGTACAGCATATACAGGTATCAAAAAATACTTCAAACACACTCCACATTCCCTGAGTCTGCGGATTGTCACTTTCTGCGGCACTGTGGAGTATGGGCGAACTTCCAAGACCTGCTTCATTGGAAAATATCCCCCTGCGTATTCCTGCCGAGACAGCATATCCGAAACTTCCGCCTGCCGCCTGACGGAATCCGAATGCCTCACGGAATATCGCCCCGAATGACGGAATTATATTTTCCCTGAACCTTATCATTACAGCTATGCATAATACTGCATACAATAATGATGCAAGGGGCATTAAATACTGTGCGGCTGCGCCTATTCTCCTTGCTCCGCCCGATATTACGGATAATATGATTAAAAATATAACAAATGCTGTTATGTATTTATTTCCGCTGTATACCGATAAACTTTCCGCAAAGGCATTGACCTGCACCATTCCGCCCATTCCGAATGAACAGAATATACAGAATACTGCAAATATTACCGCAATTATACGGCTTCTGAAAGCCTTTTCAATATATGAAAGCGAACCGACTGAATTTTTATTGCTGAATATCACTGAAAGGCTGTTTTCCGCATATACAAGCGACATTCCCAGAAATGCAGATACCCACATCCAGAATACTGCACCTGCTCCGCCGACTGCTATTGCTGCGGCTGCACCTGTGATATTGCCCGTACCCATTGATGTTCCGAGAGACATACAGACCGTTCTGAACTGCGAAAGACCTTTGTTGTTATGATTTTTCGTATTCCCGAAAAGATATGCAGGCATACGGAACTGTATGAATTTAAGCTTTAAAGTGAAAAAAATACCCGTTACAAGCAAAAGGAATATAAGACCGTTTCCCCATATAAAATTATTTATCAAAGAAAGTATTTCATACATATTAATCCCCTTTTTAATTTTTATAAAATTATACTGTACTTTTTATTTGTTTTGTGATATAATATATTTGATTATATTATCGTGAAAATAATTTAAGAACATGGAGGGATTCTTTGAAAAAATATCAACCCGACAGACACGGACTCATCTCTGTAAGAATACTGACGACTTTATTTTCTGTAATTTTGTCAATTATTTCAAAAATATATGTAATATCGTAATTTTTGCTTTTATAGTTATAATTTTTATCGTTACAATTTCAATATTTGTAATGTTCGTATATTTTCCGCTGTATTTTTCTTCACTCGCCTATGAAACCACTTCAACAGAAGTAATAAAGCACAGCGGTGTTATAGTAAGGTCACATCAGGCTATAAGATTCGATTCTATCCAGTACACTACTGTTGTAAGTTCTCCCCTTTCGCAGTATACAGGCTTTAATTTCGTCATATTCTTTATTTACGGCGGTCAGTTGAGGCTCGATTTTCTCAGCAGACAGGATACCATTGAAATACTTAAATCTACCCGCACATCAGGCATGAGGGAGGTATGAAATGTTCCATGAACACCCAATTAAAATACTGAAATATTCAATGAAGAATATATGGCTTCTCATTTTCCCTCTCCTGCGAGGAATAAACGCTTTTCATTTCAATGCGTATGACCTCTATATATGGATAAAGGGCGCATGGTTTGATTTGGCTGTCATAGGTGCTATCATTATTTTCGGCTATGTAAAATGGCATTTTTCCACAATCAGTATAAAAGACAACGCTATAATACACCGTGAGGGAATTATCATAAAAATCAGAACAGCTATTCCTCTGGAAAATATAAGCGTCACAACTGCCGAATATCCCATGTTTTTAATGCCTTTCAACGGCGTGAGATTCAGTTGTGATACACGTTCGGGATTTTTCAAGAATGTCGATATGAAAATTACCGTCACCAAAAAAGTAAGCGAGGAAATACTCAGCCATATGCACGACATCGACAAAACTAAAATAAATTCGGATATGGAAAAACCTGACGTTCTTTCGGTTATACTCTTTTCGTTTCTCTTTTCAAGCGGATTTTCAGGAGTGGTGTATATCGCAACTTTTTTCGTAAAGGGCGGAAATATCGCACATGATATCATTTCGGCATCACTGGCAAGAATTACCGAAACTACCGAAATAATCAACGACAAACTCCTTATAGGAATACCTGCCGCCGCTGTCGGAATCGGTGTACTGTTCGTATGTGCATGGCTTCTTTCTTTCGTCATAAACCTGCTGAGATATTCAATGTTTCATATGGAATCGGACGACGACTGCATAAGCGTAACCTGCGGTCTTACAAACAGGAGAGTATACAGAATAAAAAACAAACATATAAATTATATCGACCTGAGACAAAACCTTATAATGAAAATTGCAGGTGCTGTAACTATAAATGTAAGCTGTGCAGGATTCGGCTCGGATTCCCAGTATCTTCCCGTAATATTCCCCATAAAGCTCGAAAAGGATATAAAAAATATGGAAAAATTCGGGATTTCACATAATCTCGTCCCTAATTTCAGACCAAAACTTTCAAGCTGGTGGACTTATATATGGCAGGCTGTATTTATGTGTGTGGCTATTTTCCCTGCAAGAAATCTGTCAGACAGGTTTTTCCCGCAGTTCGCAGAACTTTCGTTCTTTATTGCGGTCATGCTCGAAATCCCCTGCATATGGTTCATAGCCGTCAGAACTGCCGCCCTCCTTACAAGCGGAATATCTGTATGTGATGACAAGATAATTATAAGATGCTCAAAATTTACCATGTTCCATACCGTTATCGCACGCAGGGAAAATATGGTGAAACTCGAAATAAAACAGAATATCTTCCAGAAATTAAACGGAAAATGCAGTATAGACCTGTTTTTCTGCGGCGAAACACGCTCCCTTTACAGCGTCAAGGCGGTTTATCTCAGAGATGCCGTAAAACTCGCTGATATCATCGGCTGCCGTATAGATAACAAATATAAACAATTACTTTGAGTACATTTTAAAAAATTTGATTTTTATATGCTATTGACATCTGTAAATTTTTTTAGTATAATAAGTATGTATTATTGTTTTCGGCTTTTTTGGCAGTGTGCCATTAAGATATATTATGATTCGGATTAAGGCTGTAATACTGTCTGTTGCTTTACTATATGTCTATGCTCTCTTTACAGTAAAAATATTATTATCCGAACTTCTCAGACGTTTTCCAAAAAGGAATGCACATAACGCCTTGTGCTTTCCATATCCATGAAAGTGAGGTCATAAAGTGAACGAAAAAGATATTTCCCCAAAAACAAATAAAAATACTCCCCCTCCTGCCCAGAAAAAAAGATATTACAAGAAAAAATCCCCCGCTGAAAATTCTCAGGATTCTTCCACTCCCGATATCACCAAAAAAGGCAGAAAACCAAAGGAAACCAAACATACTCCCGTTAAAATTATCCCTCTCGGCGGTCTTAACGAAATAGGCAAGAATATGACCGTCTTTGAATGTTCAAACGATATGTTTATTCTCGACTGCGGTCTTGCTTTCCCTGATGCGGATATGCCCGGAGTTGACATTGTTATCCCCGATTTTACCTACGTTGAACGCAATGCCGACAAAATAAGAGGTATCGTCATCACTCACGGCCATGAAGACCATATAGGCGGTCTTGCATACCTCCTCAAAAAAATAAACGTCCCCGTCTATGCCACAAGACTTACCATAGGTCTTATAGAGGGAAAACTCAGTGAACAGGGACTTCTCGGAAAAGTAAGCCTCAATGTGGTAGAACCAAAGAAAACTATAAGAATGGGCTGTATGGCTGTCGAATTTATCAAGGTAAACCACTCAATCCCCGATTCTGTCGGAATGGCTATCCATACCCCCGCAGGCGTTATCGTCCATACGGGAGACTTCAAAGTCGATTATTCCCCCATTGACGGAAAAATAATTGACCTCGCCCGTTTCGGTGAACTCGGAAATAAAGGCGTTCTCGCCCTTATGGCTGATTCAACCAACGCTGAACGCCCCGGTTATACACATTCCGAAAGAACTGTCGGTGAATCATTCGACAGACTCTTCAAAAAAGGAGAGGGCAAAAGAATTATTATCGCTACCTTCTCCTCAAATATCCACCGTGTACAGCAGATTATCAACTGCGCCCAGAGATACGGCAGAAAAGTCGCTATCTTCGGCAGAAGTATGGTGAATGTAATCAATACCGCCATTGAACTCGGATACCTCAAAGTCCCCGAAGGTATCCTGATTGACATTGAAATGATGAGCAATTACAATAACGAACAGATAGTCCTCATCACTACGGGCAGTCAGGGCGAACCTATGTCAGCCCTCACCAGAATGGCTATGAATGACCACAGAAAAGTCGTCATAACACCTATGGACTTTATCATCATATCCGCTACGCCTATCCCCGGAAATGAAAAATTCGTCACCCGTGTTGTAAACGAACTCATGAAATCAGGTGCGGAAGTCGTGTATGAAGCTATGTATGAAGTCCATGTCTCAGGTCATGCGTGTCAGGAAGAACTCAAACTCATGCTCGCACTCACTAAGCCTAAATTCTTTATTCCCGTCCACGGCGAATATAAACACCTCAAAAAACACGGCGACCTCGCCCTGCAAATGGGTATACCCGAAAATAATGTGATAATCGCAGAAATAGGCAACGTAATCGAAACTGACGGTCTTTCCATGAAAATCGTTTCACAAGTTCCCTCAGGAAGAATCCTCGTTGACGGTCTCGGTGTGGGCGATGTCGGCTCAATCGTTCTGCGTGACAGAAAACATCTCGCTCAGGACGGTCTTATCATAATCGTCATAGGTATCGAAAGGTCTACAAATGAAGTCGTTGCCGGTCCTGATATCATTTCAAGGGGATTCGTCTATGTGAGAGAATCGGAAGAACTCATCATTCAGGCGAAAAATCTCCTGAGTACCACACTCGCACACTGTTCATACAGCGAACTGCGTGAATGGAATACCCTCAAAGGCAAAATGAGAGATGCTCTCTCAGACTATATTTATCAGAAAACTAAACGCAGTCCCATGATACTGCCTATAATAATGGAAACCTGATTCTCATTCACAGAAAGGGAGGTGAGAGTGAGTGAAGAAAAAATATCCGTTTGCATTGGTTCTGTTTGTTTTTGCCATGTTCCTGCTGTCGTTCCTGACGGCGGTAATGCTGACACAATACAGCTTTGTATGCGGAATGGTCGCAATGGCGGCTTCTGCTGTACTTCTGGCAGTTGTACTTGTATTCATAATGCACAGTTCTTCAAACGCCATGAAACTTGTATCTTCCATGAATCAGCACCTCGAAAACGCTACATCGGAATATATGAACTCCCTCCCCTCTCCCGTTGCGGTAATCGACAGCAATAACCGCTTTGTATGGTACAATCATATGTTCTCTGAGAAAATATGCTCCGATACCGACCTCTACGGGCTTGACTTCGAGGGATTCGTCAAGATAAACCTCGCCGCCCTCGAACTCGACGGCTCGGCTCAGTGCCATATAAACGGTGCTGTATACAGAGTTTTCTCAAAACCCTTTGAAGATAACGGAATGACTTTTTTCGTGCTTTACTTTCAGGACGAAACCGCTTACTTCAATATCAGAAAACGCTCCGAGGAAGCAAGCCCCAATGTCGTTATCATAGAAATAGACAGCTATGACGATATCATGCAGAATGCTAAGGAAAGCGAAAAGGCACAGGCTTCCGTCGAAACCGAAAAGCTTATCGAACAGTTCATGAACGGTCATAACGGTATCATAAAGAAAATTTCTTCAAATACTTTCTATGCCGTCATCGAAAGAAAACACCTCGACCAGCTTATCATGGAAAAATTCAGTATCCTCGATTTGGCAAGGTCCATAACTATCGCTTCAAAATATCAGCTAACCTTTTCAATAGGTGTCGGTCAGGGTGCTTCAACACTCGCAGAAAGTGAGGAAATCGCCCGTCAGTGCCTCGATATGGCTCTCGGCAGAGGAGGCGATCAGGCTGTCGTGAAAACCGACAGCGGATACCGCTTTTTCGGCGGTGTTTCCAAAGGCGTTGAGAAAAAATCAAAGGCGAAGACAAGAATTATCGCCAATGCCCTGCAAGATGTAATCACCTCTTCGGGCAGAATATACCTCATGGGTCACAGATTCGGCGACCTCGATTCCGTAGGTGCTTCGTGCGGTATGGCAGGAGCAGTCCAGATGCTCGGAATTGATGTCAGAATCGCTGTTGACAGGACAAAAAACCTCGCCGCTAACCTCATCGACTACGTTGAACGGAAAATAGGTACAGGCGTATTTATTACCCCCTCAGAGGCAATATCCACTATCAGCGAAAATGATTTGCTCATAGTCGTTGATACACATAATAAAAATTTAATCGAAAGCCGTGAACTCTATGAAAAGGCTAAGTCAGTAGTAGTCATAGACCACCACAGAAAAACTGTCAATTTTATAGATGATGCGGTCATTTTCCACCATGAACCATATGCTTCTTCCGCCTGCGAAATGGTCACGGAAATTATTGAGTATTTCCGCTTTGAAAACAATGCAAGGCTTGCTCCGTGGTATGCGGAGGCTCTGCTCGCAGGAATTATGCTCGATACAAAAAATTTCGTCATGCGTACAGGCGTGAGAACTTTTGAGGCTGCCGCTTTTCTCAGGAAAAGCGGTGCTGATACCGTTGCGGTAAAACAACTGTTCTCAAATTCGTTTGAATCGTACAAGCATAAAACACAGATTGTCTCAGCCGCCAAAATCCACGGCAACTGCGCTATCGCCGCCGCTGACTTCAAAAGTGACGATATCCGCATAGCCGCTCCGCAGGCGGCGGACGAACTTCTCGGAATTACAGGCGTTGATGCTTCATTCGTTGTCTTTAAAACAGGCAATACCGCAAATATATCCGCCCGTTCCCTCGGTGCTGTCAATGTACAGCTTATTATGGAAAAACTCGGCGGCGGAGGTCATCAGACCATGGCTGCCACCCAGCTCGAAAATGTCTCCGTTCAGGAGGCTGTAAAACAGCTTGTCAATGCCATTGACGAACGTGAAAAAGAAATGCTCGAAAATGGCTGAATTGTACATAGAAAGGATTAAGATTTATGAAAGTTATTTTTTTACAGGACGTTAAAGGTTCAGGGAAAAAAGGAGAAGTCAAAAACGTAGCAGACGGATATGCAAGAAATATGCTTATCCCCAAAAAACTCGCTGTTAAGGCTAATGCCCAGAACCTCAGCGACCTCGAAGGAAAAAAAGCCTCCGCCCAGCATAAAATTGATATGGAGAAAAAAGAAGCCGCTGAATATGCCGCTAAGGTAAAAGGTCAGAAAGTTGTCATCAAGGCAAAGGCAGGCTCGAATGACAGACTTTTCGGCTCTGTTACTGCAGGAAATATCGCTGATGCTCTCGACAAACAGTTCGGCGTTAAAGTAGACAAGAAAAAAATCTCGCTCAGCTCGGATATCAAAAATTTCGGCTCATATAATGCCGTTATCAAATTCTATGCGGGTATAAGCGAAAAAATAGATGTTGAGGTAATTTCCGAATAATGGATACCCTGAACGTTTCAGCAAATGAATTTACATATAATATTTACGCTGAACAATGCGTTATAGGCTCTGTCCTCGCTGACCCGTCTATTCTGCCCTCTGTTATCGAAAAGGTAAGCCCAAATCACTTTTACAGCGAACAGCATCAGGCTATATACAGAATCATTCAGACCATGTTTACAAACAATATCCCCGTGGATATCGTAACAGTTCTGAATGAGGCTGTAAAACTGCATATTTTTGAATCTGTATCCGAGGGCAAACGCTACCTCGCAGAAATCGCAAACACTCTCCCTTCCACAGAAAATATAAACACTTACTGCAAGATAGTTTCCGATAAATTCTACATAAGAAGCCTGAATATCGCCGCTAAATCAATCATAGAGGAAATTCAGTCAGGCGAGGAAGATGCACAGATTCTCATTGATTCCGCTGAAAAGAAAATTTTCGATATCCGTCAGGGTAAGGATATCAGAGGTCTTGACCCGCTCAGTAATGCCGTCCTCGAAGCTTATGACAGGCTCGGCAAAATTACAGGCGAGGACAGAGAAAAATATATAGGCGCAAAAACAGGTTTCACCCTGCTCGATACAATTACCTCAGGTCTTAATAAATCAGACCTGATAATTATTGCCGCCCGCCCCGGTATGGGCAAAACTTCTTTCGCAATGAATATCGCCACAAATGTCGCAAGAAGAAACAAGGATACCGCCAACGAAAAGGAAGTAGCCGTTTTCAGCCTCGAGATGTCAAAGGAACAGCTCGCTACAAGAATTTTGTCAACGGAAGCCCTTGTCGATTCCCATTCTCTCAGAAGCGGAAGAATTTCAAATGACGACTGGGTGAAACTCGCCACAAGCGCAGGTTATCTGTCTACTCTGCCTATGTATATTGACGATACCGCAGGAATAAATGTTCAGCAGATGAAAGCCAAACTGAGAAGAATAAAAAATCTCGGTCTTGTCGTTATCGACTATTTACAGCTTATGGAATCAACTTCACGCTCCGACAACCGTGTTACCGTAATCAGCGAAATTACAAGACAGCTCAAAATTATGGCTAAGGAACTCGATGTGCCTGTCATACTGCTTTCACAGCTTTCAAGAGCTACTGAGTCAAGAAGCGACAAACGCCCTGTACTTTCGGATTTGCGTGAATCAGGCTCTATCGAACAAGATGCGGATATCGTACTTTTCCTGTACCGTGAAGCCTACTACAACGCCACAAGCGCAAAACAAAATATCGCTGAATGTATAGTCGCTAAAAACCGCCACGGTGAAATGGGTACTGTCGAACTCGTATGGGACGGAAAATATACAAGATTTTCAAACGTCGATTTCAATAATCAGCAGCCCCCGACTCCATAAAGGAAGTGAAATTATGGAAGTATATATTTATCTGCTTGTTTTTTTCGTGCTTTCATTCTTATGGGCGAAATTATGGATAAATACCTGCAAATACGAAAAAGTTAAAAACTTTGTACTGCATGAAATCATTTTCACAGTGCTTTCTGTTGCAGTAAGCTATGTAATGTCACTTATAATATTCGCTCCCGTTGACGATACATACAGTGCCGCCAACAAGGGCGCACTCGGATTCATATTTATTTTCTGGCTTGTAATATTCGGCTGTTCGTCATTTGTCGCACTGATTCAGACTGTCGAAGATTTCATCGAATATAATAAAAATAAAGATTATGATAAATAAAATTATTGATTTTGTTAAACAATATGATATGATTCAAAAAGGCGATTGCGTTGTCTGCGGTCTTTCAGGAGGTGCAGACAGCGTTTGCCTTTTGTTGTCTTTAATGGAACTGAGCCGTATTATCGGATTTTCCGTTGAGGCTCTCCATGTAAACCACTCGATAAGAGGTGACGAAAGCGACAGAGATGAAAATTTCTGCCGTAAGCTGTGCGAAAGTCTTAACGTCCCCTTTACCGCAGTCAGATGCAATGTCCCTGAATATGCGGAAAAAAATTCACTCTCCGATGAGGAGGCTGCAAGAATTTTAAGATATAAGATTTTTTCGGACTGTTCATGCGGAAAAAAACTCGCAACCGCCCATAATGCAAACGATAACCTCGAAACTGCCGTTCTTAACCTCGCAAGAGGTACTGCACTTAAAGGCATTTCAGGGATTCCCCCTGTGAGAGACAATATTATCCGCCCCCTCCTCACAGTCACAAGAAATGAAATAGAAAATTTCCTGAAAGAAAAAAATCAGCCCTACGTCACCGACAGCACCAACCTTTCAGATGACTATACAAGAAATAAAATACGCCACTGTATTATTCCGCTCCTTATGGATATAAATAAATCCGTCACGGAAACTTCCGTCAAAACATTCGCAAGCCTGCGGAGCGAAAACGATTTTATAGAAAATCAGGTAAATTCCGCCATGGAAACCTGCCGTCAGAATAATAAATTAATCGGTCTTGCAAAGTATGACGGGCTTATCAGAAAAAGATGCCTCGCAAGAATTATCTCCGAAAATTCCCTGCCATATTCATATGACAGACTTAATTCTGCGGACAATATCCTCGTCAACGGCGGAAAACTCAACCTCTCAGGCGATATATTCCTCGTATCAGACGGAAATTCCTGCGAAATTAAAAAAATTAAGCAAAAAGATTCCCGGTATATACAAAAAGATTTGATTATAGGCGAAAATTCCATTTTTTTAAACAAAAAACTTATCTGCGAAATAATAGAATGTGATAATTTGAAGAAAATTCTTTCTGTTCATAAAAATTTAACATTTTACCTGTTAGATTATGATAAAATAATAGGCAGAGCTATTCTCAGAAACAGGCGTTTCGGCGACAGGATTCAGCTTAAAGGAAGAAATTTTACTTCTTCCGTAAAAAAATTAATAAACGAAAAAATTCCGCCTCAGCAAAGAGATTCCCTCCATTTCATAGAGGACGATATCGGAACTGTATTTGCGGAAAATATCGGTATCTCCCAAAGAGTCGCCCCTGATGAGAATACAAGAAAATTATTGAAAATTACTGTAAGGAGTGAATGATTTGACACCAAAAAAAAGCAAGGGTATTTTTACTTACATTCTCGTTATCGCAGTCGCTTTCTTCTGCATCTACTTTGTTACTTCAAAAATGGGAAGCTCTGCCGAGAAAACAGAATATACCGAAGTTATAAGCCATTTCGACAACTACGAAGTCTCGTATTATGAACTTGACCTCGGCTCAGGCGAACTCCTGTATAAACTCAGGGACGACAATACTCTCAGAAAATACACCGTCCCCAGCGTTTCGGTTTTCTATGAGGATACAAAAGATTACCGAAAAGAATATAACAAAAAATATCCCGGTGACCCGCTTTCTCAGGATTATATAAAAGTTACCGACCATACATGGCTCTATTCACTTATCCCCGTACTGCTCACAATCGTACTCGGCGTGGTTATCCTTTATTTCATGATGAAACAAAACGGCGGAGGAGGAAAATATACCTCCTTCGGCAAAGCTAACCTCAAAGCACAGGCAAGCGGAAGAAAAGCTACTTTCGATGACGTTGCAGGCGCAGATGAGGAAAAACAGGAACTTCAGGAAATTGTTGATTACCTCAAACACCCCTCAAAATATGTCGAAATAGGTGCTAAAATACCTAAGGGCGTTCTCCTCCTCGGCCCTCCCGGTACAGGTAAAACCCTCCTAGCAAGAGCTGTCGCAGGTGAGGCAGGCTGTCCGTTCTTCCCGATTTCAGGCTCGGATTTCGTTGAAATGTTCGTCGGCGTGGGTGCTTCCCGTGTAAGGGATTTGTTTGAACAGGCTAAAAAACATTCACCCTCAATTATTTTCATAGACGAAATTGATGCAGTCGGCAGACACCGTGGCGCAGGACTCGGAGGCGGTCATGATGAACGTGAACAGACCCTTAACCAGCTCCTCGTTGAAATGGACGGCTTTACAGGCAACGAAAACGTTATCGTTATAGCCGCAACTAACCGCCGTGATATACTCGACCCCGCCCTCCTCCGTCCCGGAAGATTCGACAGACAAATCGTTGTCGGCTACCCCGATGTAAAGGGCAGACAAGAAATCCTCAAAGTACACTCAAAAAATAAACCCCTCGCACCCGATGTTGATTTGCGTGTAATCGCTCAGACTACTCAGGGATTTACAGGCGCAGACCTCGAAAACCTCCTCAATGAAGCCGCTCTCCTTGCTGCACGTCAGGACAGAATGTCAATCACTGAACACGATATCGAAGAAGCTACCATGAAGGTTATCGCAGGTCCTGAAAAGAAATCAAGAATCGTCACTGAAAGCGACAAGCGTGTTACTGCTTACCATGAAGCAGGTCATGCAATTGCCGCCTATAACCTCCCCACTCAGGATAAGGTACATCAGGTTACTATTATTCAGCGTGGTATGGCGGCTGGTCTTACCGTCACAAGACCCGATACGGACGATATGCACGTTTCAAGAAATCAGATGCGTGAAAGTATTATAATGCTCCTCGGAGGAAGAGTCGCAGAAGAACTTATTCTTGACGATATCTGCACAGGTGCTTCAAATGATATCGAACGTGCTACAAATACCGCAAGAAATATGGTCACAAAATACGGTTTTTCCAAAAAACTCGGCACTGTCGTTTACGGCTCGGATAATGATGAGGTTTTCCTCGGAAAAGATTACGGTCATACAAGAAATTACAGTGAGGCTGTCGCTGCCGAAATTGATGAGGAAATAAGAGGAATTATCGAAAAGGCTTATGCAGACTGCAAGGATATCCTCAATGCAAATATCGACAAGCTTCATCTGCTCGCAAAATATCTCCTTAAATTTGAAAAAATTGACGGTGAGGATTTTGAAAAAATGATGAGAGGCGAAATTACAGAAGATGTCCTCAACAAACCCGTGTTTACTGATGAAACTCCCTCAGAATCATCTGTCTTAGATGTGGAACTTCCGGAAGAATAAAAAAAAGGACGCTGAAAAAGCGTCCTTTTATTATCCCGAAATTGGAAATATTTTTTTTGCAATACTATTGTATTTGAGAAAAAAATATTATATAATGTTAATGTATGATTTTTTTTAAGGAGGAATTTATGAAAAAATTAAACGGCTTAAAACTGAATCACTATAAAAATACTCAGGATTCAGCTACCATTGATTTTCCTCTGCCCGAAAAAGTAGTTATCCCCATGTCAATGCATATGGGCGTGCCTTGCACTCCGCTTGTAAAGCTGAAAGATACAGTCAAGGTCGGGCAGAAAATAGGCGACTGCGATGCGCCTTTCAGTGCGCCTGTACATTCAGGCGTGTCGGGTACTGTCACGGCAATTACCGATTACAGAAACGCCATGGGAAATGTCTGTAAGGCTGTCGAAATAACTGCGGACGGCAGACAGGATATTTCCGAAGAAGTAAAACCCCCTGTAATTACCGATAAGGAAAGCTTTTTAAAGGCTGTCCGTGAAAGCGGTGCGTGCGGTCTGGGCGGCGCAGGTTTCCCGACACATATAAAACTCAACCCGAAAACCACGATTGATACAATTATCATCAATGCCGCTGAATGTGAACCCTATATCACCGCTGATTACCGTGAAATGATGGAATGTCCCAATGATATCATAGGCGGTATAAACTATGTCAAAAATATGCTCGGTATCCCAAAGGCTATTCTTGCCATTGAAGCAAATAAGCCCGAAGCTATTAAAAATTTTACCAAAATGGCTGAAAATGATGATACTATTGATATCTTCACTCTCCCGTCAAGCTATCCGCAGGGTGCGGAAAAAGTTATAATTTATAACTCAACAGGCAGAATCGTTATGGAGGGTCAGCTTCCCTCCGATGCAGGAGTTATTGTTATAAATGTTTCAACCGTTTCATTCCTTTACAGATATGTCACTACGGGTATGCCACTCGTTACAAGACGACTGACTGTTGACGGAAATGCTGTCGGTGAACCAAAAAATATCCGCACCGTTATCGGTACTCCGTTTATAAGCCTGCTTGAATACTGCAAGACGGATATGGAAAATTTAAAGAAAATTATCGCAGGAGGTCCTATGATGGGTATGAGTATTCCCGACCCGAATATGCCCGTTGTAAAAACTTCAAATGCCCTGCTTGCCGTCAAAAGCTATGATGACAAGAAAACTACCGCCTGCATAAGATGCGGAAGATGCGTGAATGTCTGTCCGCTGGGTCTTATGCCTGCGGAAATTGAAAGGGCTTATAAAATCAAAAATATTGAGGAATTGAAAGAGCTTAAAGTCACTCTCTGCATGAACTGCGGAAGCTGTTCCTACATATGCCCCGCAAACAGAAGACTCGCTGAAACAAATCAGCTCGCTAAGGCTCTTATTCCAAGAAAGTGAGGCAGATATGAACAAACTTGTTGTTTCACCGTCACCGCATAACGAAAATTATGTCAAAACTTCCGTCATTATGCTAAATGTCATAATAGCCCTCGTTCCTGCGTTTGTGATGAGTGTATATTATTTCGGCTGGCGTTCAATCATGCTGAGTGCAGTCTGTATCGTAAGCTGTGTGGCATTTGAATTTGCTTGCAGAAAATTAATGAAGCGTGACCAGACAATAGGAGACTTGTCCGCAGTTGTAACAGGTCTTATCCTTGCGATGAATCTCCCTGTAACTCTTCCGCCGTGGATAGCGATTATAGGTTCATTCGTGGCAATAGTGATAGTAAAACAGCTTTTCGGCGGTATCGGTCAGAATTTCGCAAACCCCGCAATAACCGCAAGAATCGTCTTAATGGTGAGTTTTCCGTCTGCCATGACGGAATGGGTATATCCTTTCTGGTACAGAAATCCCACCGATGCAGTTTCGGGAGCTACTCCCCTTGTTGTAAACAGTACAGAACAGTTTTCATACCTCGACTTATTCCTCGGAAAAAGCGGCGGCTGTCTCGGTGAAACCTGTGCGGCTGCACTCCTCGCAGGCGGCATATATTTAATAATCAGAAAAATAATCAATCCTGCCGCACCTGTGGCATTTATAGGAACTCTCGGCTTGCTTTCGGCTGTTGCAGGAGATGACCCGCTGTATCAGATACTTTCGGGCGGTGTATTCCTCGGAGCGTTTTTCATGGCTACGGACTACGCAACAACTCCGATTTCCACAAAGGGAAAATTTATTTTCGGCATAGGCTGCGGAATTATAACTTTTGTAATACGTCATTTTGGTTCGTATCCTGAGGGTGTTTCATTCTCAATACTTCTCATGAATATTCTCACACCTTATATTGAACAGCTTACAAGAAATAAAGTTTTCGGTGCAAAGGAGGCTGTGAAGAATGAAAAATAATGAAAACAATATAAAGCCTACCCTTGTACTTACAATCATATGTGTAATTGCTTCTGTTCTCCTCGTGTTCGCTTACGAACTCACAAAAGACAAAATAGCCAAACAGAAAGAACTGCGTTTCAATTCAAGCGTGGAATCTCTTTTCGGAAAAACCGACAGCAAACTGATTGACAATAATTTCGGAAATGACGACATTGAGGCTATTGCTGTGACTTCTGACGGCAAAACTGCTGTTCAGGTCTGTACGGACGGCTATTCAAAGGACGGTATAAATATTCTTGTCGGCATTGACGAAAACGGCAAAATCTCAGGAATTGAATTTGTCTCCCTCGGTGAAACTCCCGGTCTCGGCTCAAAAGTAAGGGATATACCCGATTTCAGAAAACAATTCTACGGTGCAAGTGATACCCCTGTAAACCTCGATGCCGTAAGCGGTGCGACTTTTTCTTCAAAGGGTATGCAGAAAGCCGTAAATGAAGCCCTCGAAGTATATAACTCAAATAAGGAGGCGATTCTCAATGGCTGAAAATAAATCTCTCGGTCAGGAAATATCAAAGGGCATAATAAAAGAAAATCCCACTCTCGTTATGCTCCTCGGTATGTGTCCTACTCTTGCGGTAACTACTCAGGCTATGAACGGTATAGGAATGGGACTTGCGACAACTTTCGTTCTCCTCGGCTCAAATATAGTTATTTCGGCTCTGAGAAAAGTTATCCCCGATAAGGTAAGAATCCCTGCATTTATAGTAATTATCGCAAGTTTTGTAACACTTATAGGATTTCTTCTGGAGGGCTTTGTGCCGTCACTGTATGACAGCCTCGGCATATATCTCACACTCATCACCGTAAACTGCATTATATTCGGAAGAGCTGAAATGTTCGCAAGCAAAAACAATGTTGTCGCCTCTGCCTGTGATGCAATAGGCATGGGAATCGGATTTACTCTTGCGCTTTTCTTAATGGGTTCAGTCCGTGAGATAATCGGTGCAGGTCAGTGGCTCGGCATGAATATCCCCGTTGCACATGACAATCCCATGCTTATATTCATCATGCCTGCGGGCGGATTCTTCACTCTCGGAATGATTATTGCAATTGTAAACAAATTAAAGAACAGAAAACCGCCTGCTGAAATATCCTGCGGTTCATGTGACAACTGCGCTCTTGCAGGAAAATGTGAAAAGGAGGGCGAAAAAGCATGAAAACTATGATGATTATTCTCCTTTCGGCTATGCTTACGGATAATTTTGTACTGTCAAAATTTATGGGAATCTGTCCTTTCCTCGGCGTATCGAAAAAACTTGACAGCGCAACGGGCATGGGTCTTGCGGTTACTTTTGTAATGATATGTGCAACTTGCGTTACATATCCCATATATCACGGAATACTCGTTCCGAACAGCCTTGAATACCTGAATACAGTTGTATTCATACTTGTAATAGCTTTATTCGTTCAGCTTGTCGAAACAGCTCTGAAAAAAACTATCCCGTCACTTTACAAGTCCCTCGGTGTGTATCTTCCGCTTATCACAACAAACTGTGCGGTACTTGGTGTTACAGTCCTGAATATTGATAACGGCTATACATTTTTGCAGTCGGTAGTAAACGCACTCGGAGGCGGTCTCGGATTCATGCTCTCACTGGTTATTTTCTCAGGAGTACGCAAAAAAATGGAATATGCGGATATCCCTGAAACATTCAAGGGTGTACCTGCAACTTTAATTGCCGCTTCAATAGTTTCTGTAAGCTTTATGGGCTTTTCGGGACTTTTCAGCTAAGGAGGTATTTTCATGACTTATGTAATTCCTGCCCTGATACTCGGAGTATGCGGAATACTCGCAGGCGTGCTTTTAACAGTCGCTTCAAAGGTATTCTATGTTGAAGTTGATGAAAGAATCGAAAAAATAGGAGAATCACTTCCGCAGGCAAACTGCGGTGCGTGCGGATTTGCAGGCTGTGCAGACTATGCAGACGCTATAATAAACAAAGGTGCTGCCCCGAATCTGTGCCGCCCCGGAGGTGCTGATGCCGCTGAAAAAATTGCCGCAATATTAGGTACTTCCGCAGGCGAAATAGTTCCCATGACTGCCGTTGTCCACTGTAACGGTGACTGCAACGCAACTCAGACTCAATTTAATTTTGACGGTGTTCAGTCCTGCAAAGCCGTAAAAAGATTTTACAGCGGCAACGGTATGTGCAAATACGGCTGTATGGGTCTGGGCGACTGCGCTGCTGTATGCGAACATGATGCGATTAAAATTCAGAACGGTGTCGCTAAAATTATCCCTCAGTTATGTAAAGCCTGCGGACAGTGTGCGGCTGTCTGTCCGAATAAACTTATTTCCATACGCCCGCTTGCAAATAAAGTTGATGTCCTCTGTTCGTCAGCCGATAACGGTAAAATTACAAAGACTAACTGTAAGAACGGCTGTATAGGCTGTAAAATGTGTGAGAAAAAATGCCCGAACGGTGCTATAACCGTCAAGGATTTCCATGCATCTATTGATTACGATAAATGTACTTCATGCGGAGAATGTGCCGCTGTATGTCCTGTAAAGGCTATTCACTGATATTTTTATCCGTCAGAATATTCTGGCGGATATTTTTTTAAATCTATTGCATTTCCCGTTTTTAAGTGGTATAATATCACTATATTAAAGATATGGGGAATTGCTTATGAAATTTATTAAAAAATTTATTGTTTCAGCCGTGTGCCTTGTTTCAATGTGCGGCTGTGAGATGAGAACGGATATTATTCCGCAGTATAACCTTTCAAATTCGCAGACTGAACAGGAATATGCCGAAATATCCGCTGAAACTGTCTGTCAGGGTATGCAGGAACAGCTTTCTGTCGAAAATTTTGATGCATATTTCGATATGCGTATAGATTCCGAAATGATAAAGGACGGTGTTGCACTGTTCAAAAATAAAAATCCCGATTTTTTCTGGCTTAACGGCTATACTATCGTTACAGACAACAAATCCACAAAAATAAAATTCAATATCCTGAATAATTACTCTCCCGATGAAATCAGAACCATGCACGATGAACTCATCGCAGCCGCAGATAATATAACCGCTCTCGCTCAGAATTATGAAAGCAGTTATGAAAAAATTCTTTTCGTCCATGACTATATAATCAATAATACCGACTATGACTTTGCAGGTGCGGATTCAGGTCAGAATGGCATATGGGGTACGTCTTACGGCTGTATTGTGAACGGTCACGCAGTATGTCAGGGCTATTCGGAAGCTTTTCTGATGATTATGAATCATCTCGGAATAGGCTGTGGTGCCTGTGCAGGAAATGTCGACCGGGGGCGGCC
>ODAI013547063.1_pt1 | contig 19330 bp, 19 predicted proteins | sample 1539321 | NCBI WGS metagenome assembly ODAI01 (sample SAMN02144231, study PRJEB22623) | gut metagenome | biome: sheep rumen | host: Ovis aries | place: New Zealand
AGAAATTCATCAAATTGTTCCTTTAATGATAGCTTTATCTCCGATAGTGGAAGAGAAGTATCAGGCATTGTAAATCTTATCATTTAGTGATCCTCCGGGCATTTTATTAACAGCATAGAATTTATTATAGTATAACATAAGTAAGGTTGGATTTGTTGACTTTTAGATATTGGTATGTTACCATCCACGCGATTATTGTTTGTTTTTTATTGAAAGGATAATTATGAAGTTATCTATAATTGTACCGGTTTATAATTGCAAAGAATACTTAGATGAATGTCTTATGTCTATCTATGAGCAGATGGATAGTGAGTGTGAGCTCATAGCTGTGGATGATGGCTCAACAGATGGCACAACTGATATGCTTGATTCATATAAGAACCAAGATAATATCAGGATTATATATTGTGAGCACAAGGGCGCATCATATGCGAGAAATGCTGGCCTCGACAATGCTAAGGGCGAGTATGTTACTTTCCTTGATTGTGATGACACCTACTATGAAGGCTTCTTGTCTAAGAGTCTTCCTCTTATTGATGAAGGATTCGACCTTTATATATTTGGCTTTATTCGCAGATTCTATAATGGTGAAAGCGTAATAAATGTTTTAGATAATCACAAGTATGAGGATGTATCTTCCTTTGCAGATGCCTATATTAGAAGAGGAAGGATGCTTTTTTATTCTGCATGTAACAAGTTCTACAGAAGAGATGTCATTAAGCGCTTTGGTATTAGATTTGAGGAATCCTATGGATTTGGTGAAGACAGACTGTTTAACTTTAGTTATATAAGACATATAGATAATATATATACCACCGACCTTATTATGTTTAATTATAACCAGCGCTCTCTAGAATCCATGTCCACAAAAACTATTTCTAATTACTTTAACCTTGCGAAAATGCTACATGAGGAAATTGTAAAATGTTTTCTTGAGCTTTCTAAGGGGACAACAATTAACGAGCGAAAAGATTTTGTAAATAAAGATTTGGTCAAAGAGATTAATATGACAATTGACAGGTTTAAGGATCATCCTAACGAGATGGAGGATAACCTCCCGATGATTTATGAAATGATATACGGGGATGATAATGGCAGGACATATAACGAAGAAGAATTACGAGAGATTGTAAGCAAGCCTGATATGTGGAGACACAAACCGTACGACAATCCTAATATCAAAATTCAAGGAGGTTGATTACAACCTCCTTTTTATGTTCTATTGTTCTTTTTCAACTCTTGTAGTCTTAGAACCTATCTTATATGTTGCCAAAAAATCTTCTCTTTCTTTGAATGATTTAGGGAAATGCCTATCAAGTTTATCGCTTATTTCCCTGTCGAACAGTTTCTGCTCTGTTTCCGTATTGCATTGCTTTACAGCTATACTGTCCGGGTTCTTGTCGCTAATGAGAATATCATAAGCGCTTTTTGCAGCCTCGTATCCCTGATCAAAGGGGTCGTTGTACATAGATACTAAGGTTCTGTTACCAATGTATTCGTCACCGCCTACTGTAGGGATGCTGTATTCTAATGCGACATTTTTGATTATATCCTGATGCTGGTTAAGGCTGGATTCGGCAGGGATATACAGTACTGATGATTCTCTGCACGCTAAGCCGGCTATCTCCCTGACGGTACTATTGCTTATGTCGGGAGAATAGAATTCGTATTCCTTCCACGCAATGCCTGCCTGGTCAAGGTATTTCTCCAGAATTTGATTCTGATATATGCTATCCGCATCATCAGGATTAAACAGTATGCCTACAGAAGCAATATCCGGAGTGGCTTCAATCATCATAGACAGAATATCAGACATATTCGGCAGAGATGACACACCTGTAATATTCATTTTAGTCAGCCCGTCCCATGTGGAATTCTCCTGACGGGTTTGAGGCAGGTTAAGAACGCGCTCATAATCCATAACGCCACAGGATACAATAGGAATTGTAGTTGTCTGATTATGGGCAGAGACTAAGGCGTTCTCTCCCAGTGCAAATATTAAGGGAACATTAGATGATATGAATCCGGAACATATTGTATCAGTTGTATTACCTTCATCTGCGCTCACCACATTAAGAACTACATTGTTATCTGTAAAATAATCTGTGATTCCCGCATTGAAGCCCTGAATAATCTGGTTAAAATATTCTCCGTTGTCGCTTGCACATACACCTATATTAATTGTAGGCTTAGTGGCCTCGGCGGTTGCATTGGTTGTGTTGTTTGTGCTTTCTTTTTTTTGACATGCGCAGAGTGTGAATATAAGACATATCACACATACGCTTACTATAGCTATTCTTCTTATTTTCATTAGAAGACTCCTTTTCTTCATTTGATACCCATAAATTTTAATTTCAAATTGCATTAAAGTCAACAATAATATAATATAATTTCAACGGGATGAACTAATTAGCATATGTCTTCTCTTGGAAAGAGAGGCTTATGAACAGTAAAATTCAATATTTATTATTTCCTAAGAGGTGCGCTCTATGTGACAAGGTGCTTGATTTTGGCCGTTACAAGTATGGGGTATGTAAGAAATGTAAGGACAAAGTCACATACGCGTATGAGCCGGTGTGCAAAAAGTGTGGCAAAGTCATTATCGATAGTAACAAAGAAATGTGTGATGATTGTATAAGTAAGAGACATTATTTTGTGCAGTCAAAGGGCGTGTATGTATATGAAGGATTAATCAAAGGCTCTATGTACCGTTTCAAGTACAATAATAGGCGTGACTACAAATACGCATTTGTAAGGGATATAGTACGAATACATGGAGAGTGGCTGCGTGGCATCAGAGTGGATGCTATTGTGCCGATTCCCATGTATTATAAGAAGGAGAGGAAGCGTGGATACAATCAGGCACAGCTTATTGCAGACGCTTTATCAAGGGAAATAGGTCTGCCGTGTCTTAACAAAATTGTATCCAGAAACAGAGATACAACTCCTATGAAGGGATTATCTGATACTCAGCGTCAAAAAAATCTTAAAAATGCTTTTAATTTTTCAAAAAAAGGGTTACAATTAAGGAGAGTATTATTGATTGACGACATCTATACAACAGGATCGACCATGGATTCGGTTGCCAAGGTCCTGCTTGATGCAGGAGTTAAAGAAGTCTATGGTTTGTGTATGTGTGTGGGTAAAGGATATTCGCATTAGCAGAAGGGGGAATAGAGATGGATGTACGTAATTGTAAAGTTTGTGGAAGAATATTTAATTATCTGAGTGGACCGCCGGTATGTCAGGTGTGTAAGGAGCATGCCGATCTCAAGTTTCAGGAAGTAAAGGAATATGTCAGGGATCACCGTGGCTCTACCATTAATGAAGTTGCAGAGGCCAATGATGTAACGCCTAAGCAGATTAAGCAATGGGTTCGAGAAGAGAGGCTTCAGTTCGCTGATGATTCACCTGTTGTATTTCAATGTGAGACATGTGGAGCCAACATCAAGACCGGTAGATATTGTGACGCCTGCAAGAAGAATCAGGGCAATGTATTTGCAAAGGCTGCTAAGAGACCTGAGATACCGAAGCCTGAGCCTAAGAAGCAGGAAGCAAGCAGTAACAAGATGAGACATTTCTCCTGATTGTTTTTACTGCAATAATATGTTATTATTATCTAGGTAATAACATTAGGTATAAGGAAGGTTGATTTATGACTGAGACAGGTTTGATAATATTCTTAGTATCGGTTATTGGAGTTTCAATTATTGCTACTATTGTTGCGGTTATTTCCGCAATAGGAGGCGCAGCATCATCCAAGAGAGAAGATATAGAAGAATAGAAGTATAATTCAATTAGGTTAAAGGAGGCATCGAATTATATTCGGTGCCTCTATTAAGTTACGATTAATATTAGGCAGTAATTAAGGAACGGTAATACTATGGATATTAAGATTATTGTAGCGGCGCATAAGGAGTACAGGATGCCTGATGACGATATTTATCTTCCGATTCAGGTAGGTGCTGCAGGTAAAGAATCAATAGGATATCTTAGAGACGATAATGGAGATAATATATCAGATAAGAATGATACGTATTGCGAGCTGACAGGAATGTATTATGCATGGAAGAATCTCGACGCCGACTATGTCGGACTTGTTCACTACAGGAGATATTTTGCTACTCTTAAATCTACGACAAGCAAAGACCCCTTTGACAGGATTATGAATTATGTGGATGTTATACTCGCACTGAAACATGCTGATATTGTTGTTCCGAACAAGAGGAAATATTACATAGAATCTCTGTATTCTCATTACGACCATACTCTTGACGGAAGCCATCTTAGACTGGCATATAGAATAATTGCCAAATACTATCCGGACTATATACCATCATGTAACAGAGTTTATCACAGAACATGGGGATATATGTTCAATATGTTAATTGCGCCTAAAGAGATATATGATAAGTACTGCGAATGGCTTTTTAGCATTTTAAGCAAGATGGAGCCATATATAGATGTGTACGGTAAAAGTGCGTTTGAAAGAAGAGTGTATGGAAGAGTGAGTGAGATTCTCTTTAACGTATGGCTGGATTATCATGAAAGAAGGGGACTTAAGATAAGAGAAGTGAAGTGTATTCACATGGAGAAGGTCAATTGGATTAAGAAAGGAATGTCGTTTCTTGGTGCCAAATTCATGGGCAGGAAATACGAAGAAAGCTTCTAAACTATTAGTGTTTACTCCGGGAGGAATTATGAAGGTATCAATAATTACGCCGTATTATTACGGAAGAAAATATATGCGTGACTATATCAAAATGATTATAAAAAATGCTGCAAAGCTTCACGACGAAGACAGTATAGAGGTCATTATTGTAAGTGACAGTCCGAGAGATGACTTTAATCTGGAAGAGTTATCGGATATAGCAACTAATCTTCTTGTGCCCAAATTCAAGGTTAGTGTTAACGCTAAGGATAACCGAATGAAGGTTAAGTATGATGGTGCTACAGTGGAATTTCGCCTGATTTGTAATGAAGAGAATGTGGGAATCCATATGTCAAGAATCAAAGGTCTTGAGGCATCTACAGGTGATTATATTATATTCTTGGATCAGGATGACTTGCTGGCCAAGAGTGCGGTTTCGACATATATTGATAACGCGGGCTATAGGGATGAAGTACTTGTTGCCAATGCTGCTTTAGGGCAAAGGGAAGGTCACCTGAAATGGTATAGAAGCGCCTATCATACAAGAAAAATCAGTGACATTAATTGTTACCTCAATGTAGGAATTCAGATTATTTCTCCGGGACACACCTGCATATACAAGAAGGCAATTCCCAAGGAATGGACTGAATATATATGTACATATAATGGGGCAGATGATTATTTCCTATGGCTGCTTATGCTGTCTAAGGGAGTTGATTTTAAATATATTGACAAGGTCTTGTACCTTCACAGATATACAGGAAGTAATCTTTCGGCGGATACAACAGTAACAGACGCATCAACGATGGAGTTTTGCAATTACCTTAAGGAGATAGATTATTTTCCGGATGAATATGTTGACAGGTTAAAGAAAATGATAGAATATAAGGCGACATTTCGAGTCGCATCTAGAGGTGACAAGATATATTACAGCCTGAAGAACATAAAGACGCTGGGCAGTAATATTAATTACAAGATAATGACAAGAACTCCTTTGGGGTTTAACAGATAGAGGTGCTTTTGATGGATAAATATGTGATACTATTGGCGACATATAACGGTGAGAAATATGTAAAGGAGATGCTTGACTCACTGGAGAGGCAGACAAGGGATGACTTCGTATGCTATATACATGATGACGGCTCGACAGATGGTACACTTGATATAGTCAAGGAGTGGGTTAAGGGCAAGAAAAAGTATAAGCTTCTTGACTTTGACTCCGCCGGGGGAGCAAAGAACAATTTCTTTGCAATGCTAAGAGAAGTCGATGCCTCATATTACATGTTTGCCGACCAGGATGATGTGTGGGTCGAGAACAAGGTTGAAACCCTGATTGATAGAATGGAAACTGTTGAAAAAGACAGACAAAATACTTCTGTGGCAGTATACTCCGATATGTATGTAGTTGATGATGAGCTTAATGTTATATCGGATTCCTTTATTAAATTCATTGGGCGCAACATCTATAGGAATAAGCTTAGTCAGCTTCTTATAGATAACCCGGCGGCGGGGTGCACTATGATAATTAACAGAGCGCTTAGAGACAGGGCGCTGGAATATAATGACGCCGAAGAGATACCAATGCATGATCAGTGGATAATGTGTGTTGCAGCAGCCACAGGAATAGTAGAGCCGATTGATGAACCGCTTATCTATTACAGACAACATGCCTCTAATGTAATGGGTGCAGAAGCTGAAAGCGGGAAGGATAAGGTCATTCGCAATGCCAAGGACATTATTACGGGAGAGTTTGCACGTAATAAGAGGAGATTCCATCTTAAGGAGGTAAAGCTCGCCAAGCAGCTCATGTATGTATCCGGCATTAGCACTGATACAAGACAATTCTTAATGGACCTGGTACTTGTCAATAACAAGGGGAAATTAGAGCGAATGTCGTTCTATAAAAGGAACGGAATGGACAGAGAGAAGCACTCGCTGTGGATGAGGCTCTGGGTGTAGATAAATAACAGGATATATGGTATAATTATGGGTCGAAGTCGAGAGATTTTGACTGAGAAATGATACAGAAACGGAAGGTAGATACAATGGCTAAGGAACTAGCTACAAAATACGATCCCAAAGGGATTGAAGAAAGATTATATAAGAAGTGGGAGGAGAATGGTTATTTTCACGCAGAAGTGGACCGAAGTAAAGAGCCATTCACAATTGTAATGCCACCTCCTAATATCACAGGGCAGCTTCATATGGGACATGCATTGGACAATACAATGCAGGATATTCTTATTCGTTATAAGAAATTGCAAGGATACAATGCGCTGTGGCAACCGGGCGTAGACCATGCTGCAATTGCAACAGAGGTTAAGGTTATAGAGCATCTAAAGGAGCAGGGAATAGACAAAGCTGACCTGGGTCGTGAAGGCTTTTTGGAGAAATGCTGGGACTGGAAGGAAGAATACGGCGGAAGAATTGTCAACCAGTTGAAAAAGATAGGTTCTGCGGCTGACTGGGAGAGAGAGCGCTTTACTATGGATGAAGGCTGCTCTAAAGCTGTTGAGGACGTATTTATTAAGTTCTATAAGGAAGGTAAGATATATAAGGGCAACAAGATTATTAATTTCTGTCCTGTATGTAAGACTACAATCAGCGATGCCGAGGTTGAACATGAAGAGCAGGCCGGCCACTTCTGGCATATGAGATACGAGATTGTAGGTGAACCGGGAAGGTACGTTGAGTTCGCAACAACAAGACCGGAGACAATGCTTGGTGATACGGCAGTTGCTGTTCATCCTGATGATGAAAGATATCAGGATATCATCGGCAAGAAGGTTATGCTTCCGTTTATGAACAGGGAGATTCCTGTTGTTGCTGATGAATATGTTGACAGAGAATTTGGAACAGGTGTTGTTAAGATTACACCGGGTCATGACCCTAATGACTTCGAGGTAGGTAAACGACATAATCTGGAAGTTATTAATATACTTAATGATGATGCTACTATAAATAAGAACGGTGGCGAGTTCGAAGGAATGGACAGATATGAAGCTCGTAAGGTTATCGTTAAGAAAATGGACGAAATGGGACTTCTTACAGGAATAGAAGACCATACACATAATGTTGGTACCCACGACAGATGTGGAACCACTGTTGAACCTATGGTTAAGCCACAGTGGTTTGTTGCAATGCAGGAACTTGCAAAGCCGGCTATTGAAGCGATTGAGAAGGAAGAGCTTAAGTTCGTTCCCAAGAATTATGATAAGACATATCTTCACTGGCTTAACAATATTAAGGATTGGTGTATCTCACGTCAGTTGTGGTGGGGTCACAGAATACCGGCTTATTATTGTGAGAAGTGTGGTGAGATGGTTGTGGCGCCTAGCGATAATGTACCCACAAAGTGTCCGAAATGCGGACACGATCATATGGTACAGGACGAGGACACGCTTGATACGTGGTTTTCATCAGCTCTTTGGCCTTTCTCAACTCTTGGTTGGCCTGAAAAGACAGAGGAAATGGATTATTTCTATCCCACCAACGTACTTGTTACAGGATATGACATAATATTCTTCTGGGTTGTAAGAATGGTATTTTCAGGATATGCACATACAGGCAAGTCACCATTTGATACAGTGCTGATACACGGTCTTGTCAGAGATTCTCAGGGACGCAAGATGAGTAAGTCTCTTGGTAACGGAATTGACCCATTAGAGATAATAGACCAGTATGGAGCAGATGCTCTTCGTCTTACACTTATGACAGGTAATGCTCCCGGCAACGATATGCGTTTCTATGACGAGAGAGTTCAGAACAGCCGTAACTTTGCCAATAAGGTGTGGAACGCCTCAAGATTTATCATGATGAATCTTGAGGGAGTAACTGTTACAGAGCCAAATGAAGACGAGCTTGTTGAGAGTGATAAGTGGATTCTGTCAGAGTTTAATAACTTAGTTAGAGAAGTAACTATTAACATGGACAAATTCGAGCTGGGAATTGCAGTATCCAAGATATATGATTTTATCTGGGATGAATTCTGTGATTACTATATTGAATTCGTTAAGCCTCGTATCTACAACAAGAACGATCCTGAGTATTTTGCCAATGCTGCTTTTTGGACGCTTAAGACAGTTTTGTCTAAGTGCCTTATACTTCTTCATCCTTTCATGCCTTTTATTACGGAGGAGATATATTGTAATCTTCTTCCTGAGGAAGAGTCAATTATGTTATCTTCATGGCCTGAATATAAAGAAGATAGATATTATGAAGAAGATGTAATCAAGGTTAGACATATTAAGGATCTCCTTAAGGGCTTTAGAAATATTAGTGCCGAAATGAATATTCCAAAAGGCAAAAAGCCACATATCTTCATTACAAGTGATAAGAAGGATGTGCGCGATACCTTTGTTGAGGTGCAAAATCTATACAAAGCACTAGGGGGAATAGATTCGGTAACAGTTCAAGAGACTGATGAGGGAATTCCAAAGGACGCTATTACGGTAGTAATTCCTGATGCTGTTATATATATTCCTTTTGAAGAGATAGTTGATATTGAGAAAGAAAAGGAACGTTTGAATAAAGAAAAGGAAAAGCTCGAAGGCGAGTTAAAGAGAGTAAAGGGCATGCTGTCTAATAAGAATTTCCTTAACAAAGCACCCGAGAAAAAGGTTCAGGAAGAGAAGGACAAGCTGGAGATGTATTCCAGCATGATGGATGATGTTATGGAACGTCTGAAGGCAATTATGAGCTAATTATTATCGGGGAAATGTAAGATGAGAAGTAATGAAGAAATTCTATCTAAAGTTGATCATACACTTCTTGGTGTAGATGCCACATGGGATGATATTAAGACTATAATTGATGATGGCATCAGATATAAGACAGCGTCTGTATGTATTCCGGCTTCCTTTGTTAAGAGGGGGAGCGAGTATGCAAAAGGCAAGGTTAAGATATGTAAGGTAATTGGTTTTCCTAATGGTTATTCTACTACCGGAGTTAAATGCTTTGAAGCGAGTGACGCCGTAGAAAACGGTGCCGACGAGATAGATATGGTAATCAATGTTGGCTGGGTCAAGGAAGGGCGATTTGATGACATCTTAGAAGAGGTTAACAAGGTTAAGAAATCCTGTAAAGGAAGACTTCTTAAAGTGATAATTGAGACATGTCTTCTTACTGATGAAGAGATTGTCAGAATGTGCCGCCTTATTAATGAATCTGATGCTGATTACATTAAGACCTCGACGGGATTTTCTGTAAAGGGAGCTACATTTGAGGTAGTGGAACTTATGAAGGCGAATATCAGTCCTGCCAAATGTATCAAAGCAGCAGGGGGAATAGCAAGTCTTGAAGATGCTGATAAATATCTTGATATTGGTGCTGACAGACTTGGCACGTCTAGGATTGTTAAGATTATAAAGAGTCAAGAGGAATAGATTATGGATGATATGCTATTTGATGGAGTAGAGATTACAGACGATATATTGATGGAGCTTGCGAAGGAATTACTTCCAAGGTCTTATGCACCCTATTCAAATGTTAACGTGGGAGCGGCACTTCTTACCAAGGGAGGCAAGGTTTACTTTGGATGTAATGTGGAGAATGCTTCTTACGGCGCAACTATGTGTGCCGAGAGAGCCGCAATTTACACTGCCATCGCTCAGGGCGACAGAGAATTTGAAGCGATTGCGATAACCGGAATCAAGAACGGGGATCTTGGTGAACCGTTCTATCCATGCGGTATGTGTCTTCAGGTAATGAGAGAGTTCTGCGATGATAACTTTAAGATTATTGTTGAAGAAGGCATAAGTAATGTAAGCTATACGCTAAAAGAGTTGTTGCCGAAAGGATTTAGCTTGTGATTAAGGAGGTTGACAATGATTGATTTTGAAGAAGAATTGAAGCAATTTGAACCAATAAAGGAAGTAGAAGAAGCAGAGGATGCCATTCATAATACAGATATTACAGACCTTACAGATATCTTAAGAGAGATGGTTGAGAAGAGTGAGAGAAAGTAGAGAATATGAATTGTTATAAATGCCAAACGTTAGTAGACGGACTTGACAAATGCCCGGTGTGTGGTGCGGATATGCATGTCTATAGAAGGATTCTTGCTTTGTCGGATGCATATTACAATGCAGGACTTCTTAAGGCACAGGTTCGGGATTTGTCCGGAGCTATAAGAGATCTTAAGATGAGTCTTAAGTGCAATAAATATCATATTGATGCGAGGAATCTACTTGGACTTATATATTACGAGGTTGGTGAAGCAGTCAAGGCTCTTGCGGAATGGGTTATAAGTAAGAACCTTAAGCCGGAAAATAACAGGGTAGATATATATCTTGATGAATTGCAGAACACCCCCGGTCTACTTGATGGTGTAAGCACCAATATTAAGAAATATAATCAGGCGCTTGATTATTGTCGTCAGGGTAATAGGGATCTTGCCAGAATACAGCTTCGTCGTGTATTAGGACAGAATCCCAAGATGGTTGCGGCTCATCAGCTTCTTGCCCTCCTTTGTATACAGGACGGAGAGTATGCAGAAGCTCGTAAAGCGCTAAGCGCAGCCAACAAGGTAGATGCAAGAAACACCACCACTTTGCGTTATATGATGGAAGTCAAAGAAGGACTTAAAAGCAGAGAGAGTGAGCGTAAGAAGAAAAAGAAAAGAGATGATATTATTTCCTTTACAGATGGAAATGATACGATAATGATGCCTAATAACGGCAACAAATTTGCTGACTGGTTCGATAATTCCAGAAACAGCATTATTAATATTGCCATCGGGCTTGTAATTGGACTTCTTATATGCTTTGTTCTTGTAGTTCCTACTGTGAGACAGAATGCACAGACTGATGCGGCCAACGCACTGGTTGACGCTAATGAAGAAGTTGCAGGTACATCCTCTAGCATTGCTTCTTTGAAGAATCAGGTCAAAACCCTGCAGGAAGAATTGGCAAAATATAATGGCAAGGGTGATGTGGCGACCAGTTATGATAATCTGATTGAAGCCAGCAGCATATACAGATCGAATATTGACAGGGCAACACAGCTTATGGCAGTTGTTAACCCTGATGTCTTAATGCCTAATGGTAAGGCAATCTATGATGAGGTTATTAAGGTTGTAAATGATAAGATAATGCGTGACAGCTACAACAAGGGTAATAATGCATACAGACAGAAGAGGTACGAGGAGGCAATAACAGAATTTACAACAGTTGTTAATATTGATCCTTCATATCAGTACGGCAATGCGGTGTACTATTTAGCGGACAGCTATGCTAACCTTAATGATATTGCCAACGCTACGAAGTACCATCAGATGCTTGTATCAATGGTACCTAACAGCAGATGGGTTAACCAGTCAAAGGAATATCTTACATCTGTTAATGCGTCTATACCCGACCCGTTGCCCAATGCAACTACAACCAATAATTACAGTAGCAATACAAACAGGAACAACAATACTAATACTGACAATGCAAATGTTGATAATAATGCGGATAACAACGCTAATGCCGATGCGCAGAATAATGCTGAAGGGGTAGCCGTAGCTCAGTAGGAAGCTTATGTAATCATCGTGGGGGATGACTATGGAGAAGGACTTGTATTTATCGGGGCAAAAGAATAATGACGAAGATATGGAACTGATGAAGTTCCTGGATCTTCTGAACGAGAGATACTATGGTGTATTTCGCTTAGATTTGGAAACTGAAGAAGTTGTACCTATGCATTACAACAACTTCCTTGGTAATGAACCCGGTAATATAGGCGCAGAGTATGTGGATAATCTGGAGAGTTTAAAAGATTATTTGGGCTATGGAATGAGACCTGAAGAGATGCTTCGTTTGGAAGAGGCGCTAGAAGTAGATGAATTGAAGCTGCGTCTGTGGGATGGAGGACAATTTGTCAAGGCATTTAGATGGCATGATATGTCAGGGGAGCGCTACTTCGATATGAAGGTTGCGGGAATCGGAGAAGCACCATATAAGTATGTGGCTATTGGAATTGTTGATGTAACCGAGAGCAAGCTAATAGAAGTAGAGAACCGGAAGAACAGCCGAATAGTAGAAGCACTGTCAGATGATTACAGAGCAGTATTCTATATTGATGCTAAGACTGAGTCAGTGCGCTTGTATCGTGCTGATGATGATGTAATAAGACGCTTCGGCGGTTACTTTAAGAAGAATATCAGATATAGTGACATGGTTAAGATTTATATAACCAATAATGCACTTATCAGAGAGGGTGATGAAGCATATAGATATGTAGAATGTAATACATTGCTCGAAGATGTGAAGAAGAAGGGCATATTTACATTAAACTATACAAGGTTATTAAAAGGCGAACGAAGACAGTATAGACTGAAGGCAGTTAAGATTGAGGAAGCCGGAGAATTCAAAGGAATCGTACTTGGATTTCGTGATGTGGAAGAAGAGTACAGAAAAGATATTGAGACACAGGAGCTTCTTCGCGCTGCTTTAGAAGAGGCAAAGCACGCCAGCTCTTCTAAGTCTAACTTCCTATTCAATATGTCTCACGATATTAGAACACCAATGAATGCCATACTTGGCTTTGTTGCGCTTGCCCAAAAAGAGACAAACGATCCGGACAAATTACTAGACCATCTTGATAAAATCGAGAAGTCAGGCCAACACCTTCTCGGTCTTATTAATGATGTTCTGGATATGGCAAGAATCGAAAGCGGTAAGATTGATCTTCATGAAGCACCACTTGATTTAGAGGAGCAATTTCAAGAAACCGTTGATATGTTCCAGATTGATATGGATAGGAAAGGTCTTAAGTTCATAAGCTATCTTGACATCGACGATAAGATTGTGGAGGCAGATAGCTTACGTACCAAGCAGATAATGCTCAATCTACTTGGTAATGCCTTAAAATATACAAAAGAAGGGGGCACAGTTGAGTTTGACATTAAGCAAAAGACTTCCGATAAGAGTGGATTTGCTATATATCAGATATCTGTAAAAGATACCGGAATAGGAATGAGCAAAGATTTTCAAAAGCATCTATTTGATCTTTTTGAAAGAGAGAATCGTTCTGCTGTTACAGGTGTACAGGGGACGGGTCTCGGTCTTGCAATCACCAAAAGGCTGGTTGAGCTTATGAATGGTGAGATAATATGTAATTCTGCTCTTGGCAAGGGTACGGAATTCAAATGCACCATTAGACTTAAGGTTATTGATGCAGATTTTGTTGAAGAGGATGAGGAGGATATTGACTTGTCTCTTCTTAAAGGCAAGAAGGTGCTGCTTGTGGAAGACAATGATCTTAACAGGGAGATAGCAAAAACTATACTTGAAGAGGTAGGAATGGAAGTCGAAGAAGCTACGGATGGAACTGTTGCTGTTGATATGTTGGGCAGGAAGAAGAGTAGTGATTATGATGTAGTGCTTATGGACATTCAGATGCCATATATGGATGGTTATAAAGCGACTAGAATCATAAGAAATGCAGAGGTAAGGACTAAGGGTCATGTTCCCATTATTGCTATGACGGCCAATGCGTTTGAAGAGGATAAGGCAAAGGCCTTTGAAGCCGGCATGGATGCCCATATTGCCAAGCCGGTTGATACAAAAGAACTGTATAGGGAACTTGTTCGACTGTCCTAATTAAGTGAAGAAAAGAAGGATAGAGATGGGTTTATTTGGAAGTAAGACGATATATTTTGTCGACAGTGAGAACGTCAATGAGAAATGGATTGAAGAGTTAACGGATATTAAGAAATCAGATGAGATAATAGTGTTCTACACAGAGAAAAGTACACATGCATCTTATGAGAATATCAGCAAGATTGCAGATGGTGATGTGAATCTGAATTGGGTAAAATGCTTTACCGGAACGAATGCTTTGGATTTTCAGCTATCAACAGAGTTGGGATATCGCATCGCCAAAGGTGAACGTAACACATTTGTCATAATAAGTAATGATAAAGGATATGATGCAATTGTTAATTACTGGGTTGTTAAGGGCATCAAAGTAAGCAGGCAGGGCGTTGAGATGGATCCGCCCAAGAGAAGTCGAAGGAAGGTAGTATCGAGAACCACTAAGGTAAGGGCTGTCAAGAAGGTTGATGTAAGCAAAGTATCTAACAGCAGGAAAGACAGTAAAGTGGCTACTAAGACTGCCACAAAAGCTACAGCGAAGACTGCAAGTAAGACTGCCAAAAAGAGTGAGAAGAAAGATACCGGCGCTGCCAATCAGATTCCCAAGTCACTCTGGAAGAGAAAGCCATCTCATGAGATGGGATATGTAGAAGGAATAGGAAGAAGCGTCAGCGTTAAGGAGCTTAGCAACTATCATATGGTGCTTACTAATCTTTTGGGACAGGAGACAGGCACTAAGTATTATCATCAGATTAAGGACGACAAAGAACTAAGGGACAAAATTGCCAAGACATATATAGCTAATGAGGAGCAAAGGCTTGACTATCTGGTTAGGATATTCCTTGCATACAACAATAAGGGTTTTGCAGACTTACAGAAAATGCTGGGTATTATCAAGGACAGAAAATGCGACTCACTTAATAATTTCTATAAGCTGTTAACTGAGAATTTTAGGGAAGAGAAAGGTAGAACGTACTATAACATTTTCAAGGGAATATATAGTGTTCTAAAAAGCATATAAAATGAAGATTGATAGGAAGAAAGTCATCAAGGCTTTCAATGATTATGTAGGGGAGTTCGATGAGAAGGATGAGATGATCCGGCTTAAGAAATTACATACTGTCAATGTTGCTAATATATGTGAGCGGATTGGTGAGTCCCTTGGGCTTGATGATTTCGAGCAGGATTTGTGCTGGTTCATAGGTATGATGCATGATATAGCAAGATTTATTCAATATGCTGCCTTCGGTACATTCAACGATGCCAAGTCTGTTGATCACGCGCAGCTGGGATGTCAGTTGCTGTTCGAAGAGAAGCTTCTTGATTCTTTTTTGGATTATAATGATGAGGATAAGGCCATTCTTGATCTTATAGAAAATGCTGTTAAATGGCATAGTGTATATCGGCTGCCGGAGGATTTGGATGAGACCCAGCGGATGTATTGTAATATAGTTCGTGATGCTGACAAGATTGATATATTCAGAGTGGCTTGTGAGGAGCCTATCGAAAGTGTGTATCACTATACAGAGGAGGAATTGCTTAACTCTACAATTTCTCCAAAAGTTATAGAGGCGTTCTATGAACATCACGCAATAAAAAGAGAACTAAGGAAGACTTTTTTGGATTTCAAGGTAGGGTTCTTGGCGTTGTCATTTGAGCTTGTATATGAGAAGTCAAGGAGTATTGCCTTAGAACAGGGTTTTATTTTTAGGATAATTCATGAGAATTATAGGGATAAGACAACAATTCTCCAGCTTGAACAGATGAAGGAAGAGGTTAGTAATAATCTTCATAAATAAATAAACCACCAAAGGTACAAAGAAGAGATTTATATCAGGGTATTTGTTAATGTGCACGAATGCGAGGGAAGGAATCTCTTCTATTGTACCGGTGGGGTTTAACTGATTATTGTATATAAATCGCGGTTAATTTGTAGATTGTTTTTGCATATTGCCGCGATTCATTTTGCCTTGCTTCATCTGACCCTGTGGCATTTCGCCGTCAGGAGGGGCTTGCATGCTGCCGCCTTTCATACCGCCGCCCATGCCACCTGTTACATTGCTTGTAACTGTCGAGCTTAAGGTAATGTCTTCTGAAGTGCTTCCGCAATATACTTTGTATGTCTCGCCTACCTTCATGTTAGGTGAGCTGATTGTTACGCAGGCGTATGATTTTGCAGGTGTGTATTCTGCAACTACGGCGCCACTTGAGTCAGTAACTTTGATTGTGCCGCTATTTGAACTTGCGTTAACTGTCATAACTGCTTGTGTTGATTTGTCTGATATAGCTTCAACCATTCCGGATGAGCCGGCAGCTATAAGGGTTCCGCCTGTTATAACACATTCTGAGCCGAAATCTATTGCGGTATTACCGTTGTTAGTCGGTCCGGATACGAATGTCTCTCCGCCGGAAATGTATATTCCGCCATTGGAATCAAGCCCGTCACCATCCGCTATTACTGTAAGCTTACCACCTGATATATTAAGGCTTGCATTGCTGTCAACTGCCTTTGGATCGTTGCTCGTACCAGAGTCAGCACTTGCAGCGTTAAGTCCGTCGTCCTTTGCATTTACTGTGGTCTCACCACCTGCGATGTTGATAATCGTAGCCTCTATTCCTTCATTAGAATCAGCTATATTAATATTTCCGCCAACAATATTGATATTGCCGTCTGAGTGAAGACCGTCTTTGCCTGCGCTTGCAGTAATAACCGCATCCTTGATGCTTATTGTATCGTTGCCCTTGATTGCATGATTAGCACCTGTTACGTTGATTACTCCGCTGACTAGCTTAACATCATCATTACCTACGATGCCGTTGGTCTTAGTACTTGTTACATTAAGTGTTCCGTTACCGTTGATTGTAAGGTCATCCTTAGAATAGATTGCGCCGTCGATATTGGAATCGCCGTCTGTCTGTGAGTCTGAGCTTACAGATATGCTGTTCGTTGTTCCATCTGCTAATGTCATGAATACTTTGTCGGCCTGCTTGACATACAGTGCTGTTGCCTGAGAGCTTGTAATAGATGCATTATCCATTACCAGTTGAACCTTATCGGTGTCTGCTACATCTATAACAATCTGTGCGTCAGAGCTTGTGCCTGTTATAATGTATGTTCCTGCAGCAGTAATTGTTACGGTGTTGCCACTTACTGTGGCGCTGCTTGAATCAGAAGTTATACCCGAGTCTGACAGCGTAATCTTCGGTGAAGAAGCGTCATAGCTTGCATCCTGATCTCTGTCGGTGAATAAGCTGTTCAAATCAGATGCTTCTACGGTTGTACTTGTAGTGTTGGTTGAATTGCTTGAGCTTGTATTATTGAAAAGCGCACATCCTGCCAAGGAAAATGTGAGCATGGTACTGATTGCTATTACAGCAATCCCCTTTTTTAATCTATTATAACGCATTGTTAGTCACCTCCTGTCTTGTGATTGCTATCTCTAAGTTACCGTTCTGGCAGCGAAGAGCGTCTACGAATTCCTTTTCCTTAGAAGGGTCCTTCAAGGATACGTTGTATATCAGCTTGAACATAGAACCCATGTTAGTTGTCTTAGAGCTTATTAATGAATGCTCTGTTGTATATGTGTCAAATGTATCATCAAATACGCTGTAGTAATCTAAATCTTCCGGTATTGTAATCTTGAGAGTCTTTTCAATGGCATCTCTTTTCTTGCTCATTCCGAATGGGATGTTGGTAAATATCATTAGTGCAACTCCCATGATTAATGTGAAAAGAACTGCGAATCCTAAGTATCCCATTCCGGCAATAAGTCCTGAACCCATTGCCATGAATATTGAGCCGATATCTCTTGCACTTCCCGGAACCGATCTGAATCTTACTAAAGAGAAAGCTCCTGCTACGGCAACGCCGGCTCCGATATTGCCGTTTACCATCATGATGACGGTACAGACGATTGCCGGAAGAAGTGCTAATGTAATAACGAAGCTCTTAGTGTACTTCGTTCTGAAGGCATACATAAATGCCAAGAAAATTCCTATCAGTAAGGATACACCAACGCATATGATGAATCCTCCTACATCAATTGTTTCGCTACTCGAATTAAGAACTGTTTCAAAAATACTATTAAACATAATTCAATACCCCTTTCATTCCCAAATTATAGTTGTGTGCAAATTGTCTTACTTTGCCGTCCCTTGCAAGGATGGTCTTATAAGCTGTTCCATATTTAGAAAAAGATGTCTTATATATCTTCTCTTTTGAGAGGATTCTTGTCATCCATAGCGGAAGGCCGCCTGCTGTCTTAAGTTCCATCAGCACATACCCCTTAGGGAGTATAGGATTGCCGTATATTCCGGTGTGGAGGTTGACATCTGTATCTCTCCAAAGTACATTAGAGTCAAATGTTACTCTAAAGTTAGGATCATCTGTTGAGTAGTAAGCGTCTCTTTCGTAAGAAAGAAGTACTCTCGGAGAGAGATTATTGTAATAATCTCTTGCGTACTCTATTTCTTTCTTTACCTGAGAATCCTTTATTTCATCAGAAGCTTCCTTAGAATCGTTTTGTCTTAAGAAGTTAAGTGCCTGTGATTCTGTTGAGCTGATTCTTCTCTTATATACAACCTTGTCATACTTCTTTTTGAGTTCAAGAAAGACTTTGGTGTTTTCATTTGCCACGCCGTAGCTTCTAAGTCTAAGCTTCTCTTTGTATACAGGCTTATCGATTGATCTTCTTATTAGAAGAAAGTCCGGTGTATCGAAGTAGAGACTTTGTATTGTGCTGTGACCGTGTGGGTCTTCCTTCATGTGCTTAGCCATTTCGTTAAGTATGAGCTGTTGCTGTTCAATTGTCAGCATATATTTTAATTCGTATCTTTTGAATGTCATTTGGTCTTTCATAATATCAACTCCTTTTTAGAGGTGTTTTAGTAACTTGTTTTCCTTTGATGGTTGTAGTATATAAGTTGAAACTTAAACGAAACTAAAAAGTTCTTAAGTTTTTGAAAAAATTTTTATTTTTTTTAAAATATTATGTTATTATCACTTATGATGATGTAAGGAGGCTATAAAAATGAGACTGTTACTTGCAGAAGATGAAGAAGAAATGTCTAATGCACTTGTCAAGATGCTTAAGTCTAACAA
>ODAI013870754.1_pt1 | contig 19320 bp, 15 predicted proteins | sample 1539321 | NCBI WGS metagenome assembly ODAI01 (sample SAMN02144231, study PRJEB22623) | gut metagenome | biome: sheep rumen | host: Ovis aries | place: New Zealand
AGATAACTGCAGAAGCCCGGCTTGTCCCTCAGCTCCGGGACAAAGGACAGGAGCGCTGCCTGCATGTGCCCGACGGTTCCGAGCGGAAGGTCGGTGCGCCCGATGCACCAGCGCTCGCCGAGGGGGATGTCAGGCATGGCGTGACGGATCAGATAGAGATGTCTCATCAGGAATAACCTCCGGAATGACTTCAGCCGTCAATAACGTTCACTGATATGAATATACCGGATTTTGACGGAGTTGTAAATCAGAAAGCGAATATTTTTATGCGAATATTTTTATTGCCTGAAGGGAAAAAGCATGATATCATTTTCTGTACTGAAACGGTACTGCCGCCGGATCTGCAAATCGCGGTGCGGGAGACCGTATAGCGGAAAGAAGGGACATGCAGGATGAGACCCGCAGACTTCTCAGCGGCGGTCCTGGCGGGCGGCTACAGCACCAGGATGGGGCGTGACAAGGCGGGACTGAAACTGGGCGGGAAGACCCTGATTGAACTCCAGACGGAGAAGCTGCTTTCTCTCGGGATCCGGGATGTGATGCTCTCGGGATATGAGGGCAGGGTCCGCGAGACGAGACAGATTCCGGACCTGATCCCCCACAGGGGCCCCCTCAGCGGTCTCCACGCCTGCCTTCAGGCAGCAGAGCAGAGCGCCTGCCTGGTACTCAGCGTCGATGTCCCGCTGGTTCCGGCCTGGATATTGCGGAAGCTCCTGGAATCGCATAGAGGCGGGATCACCGTGCTGACGCACGGAGAGAGAAGGGAGCCGCTGATCGCCGTGTATGACTGTGCCCTCTGCGCAGAGGCGGAGAGGATCCTGCAGTCCGGTAAAGCCGCGATGATGAAACTGCTGGATGCAGTACCTGTGACCGAGGTCCCTTATGACGGGGACGAGGAACTCCTCCTGAACTGCAACACGCCGGAAGATTATGAGAGGATCGTGACGAGATGGAACACATTCTGATCTGCGGGAAACGGAACTCCGGGAAGACGGAGCTCCTGGAGCGGCTGCTGGCGGTGTGCAGGATACCCGTTTACGGTTTCTCGACAGGGATAGTCAATACCAGGCCGGACGGATACCATGAAATTTATATGTTCCCGGCCGGCAGGACTGACGGTCCGCTGACGTCGGAAAATCACATCGGAGACTGCAACATGTCCGAGAGGACGGTCTATCCCGAGGTTTTTGACACGCTGGGAGTCCGGCTCCTGGACGCAAAGCCGGACGGGATCCTCGTGATGGATGAGATCGGCTTTATGGAGACGGAGGCAAAGAGATTCTGCGCCCGGGTTCTGGAAGCGCTGGACGGAGAGATCCCGGTCCTGGCCACCGTCCGGGACGGGACGCCGCAGACGGAGTTCCTGGACCGGGTCAGGAATCACCCGAAGGGGAGAGTATATTCGGTGACCAGGGAGAACGTGGAGAGACTGTACGCTGAGCTGCTCCCCGTAGTGGAGAGCTGGAACAGGAGGCTGGGATGCTGAGAGAAGAAGAGATCCGGAATCCGAAGCTCCGGGAGACGGTCGCCCGCTATCGGGAAATCTATGAGGCTTTCACGCGTGAGGTGGAGCAGTTCGGACTCCCCTTCGCGGAAAACCGGGAAACGGAGATCAGCGCCCTGCGGGAGGAGCTTGCTGCAGCGGGTATTACAGAGAGAAACGAGGGCGCGAGCCTGGTCTGCGGCCGGATCTGCGGCGCCTGTGAGGCATGCCGGACAGGGAGCGACAGCTATACCGGGATCCTCTCGCTGATGTGCCACCGCAACTGCTTTTTCTGCTTCAACCCCAATCAGATGGAATACGACGACTTCTCCTCCGGTATGAAGGACTGGCGGAGAGAACTCGCAAGGCTCTCCCGGCAGAAGCCGAAGCTGCGGTATATTGCCCTGACCGGCGGGGAACCGCTGCTGCATAAACAGGACTGCGTGGAATTCTTCAGGACGGCAAGGCAATACTGGCCGGAGGTCTCCATGCGGCTCTATACCTCGGGAGACCTGCTGGACACGGAGACGGCAGACCGGCTTGCGGAGGCAGGCCTGGAAGAGATTCGCTTCAGCCTGAAGCTGGAGGACGCCCCTGACCGCCGGGAGACGGTCTACCGCGCCATGGAGATGGCAAAGGAACGGATCCCCCGCGTGATGGTGGAGATGCCCGTGCTGCCTGACGCGGAGGCGGAGATGAGAGAGATCCTGAAAAGACTGGAATCGATCGGGATTTTCGGCATCAACCTCCTGGAGCTCTGTTTCCCGTACCACAACGCCGAAGAGTTCCGGAAACGGGGTTATCTCCTTCGGAACCCGCCGTATCGGACGCTGTACAACTTCTGGTACGCGGGGGGACTGCCGATTGACGGGAGCGAGCTGCTGGCGCTGAAGCTGCTGAAGTTCGCACAAGAGGAGAAGCTCAATCTGAATGTCCACTACTGCTCTCTGGAGAACAAGCACTTCGGCCAGGTATATCAGCAGAATGTCACGGCCGGAAACAGTGATCCGAGCTTTGTGATGTCGGAACGGGACTTCTATCTCAAGACCGTCAAGGCCTTCGGCAAGGATGCGAAGGAAGCGGAGCGCCTGCTGAAGGCAAAGGGACGGCGGGATTATCGGATTGAAAAGGACTATATTCAGTTTTCTCCCGACTGTGCGGAGCTGCTGCGGAAGAAGGACATGGAGCTTGGAATTTCGTATAACATCCGGGAAATCCGGGACCGGGAGGAGATCATCCGGGAGCTCAGACTGGACGCTGTGAAGGCGGCGGAGTTTGACGGGCGATGGATCTGAAGCTGGCGCCGGCCGACCGCCCCTCATTTTCTCCGGAGCGCTGCATCAACCGCAGACAGCGGAGAGTCGTGTGCAGACGCTGCGCCGACATCTGCCCGCGCCGCGTGTTCAGCCTGGAGAGGGGCTCGGGTCTGCGGTGGGATCACTGCACGGACTGCGGCCTGTGCGTGGCAAACTGTCCCTCCCGCTGCTTTACCCCCTCCGGCAGCATGCAGGAGGAGTTCACGGGGCAGGATCTTAGCAGACCGCTGGTCCTTGCCTGCCGGAAGTCAGAGGCAGAGGCGCAGATCCGGCTTCGCTGCCTGGCGGCGGCGCCGTGGGAGCTCCTGGCGCTGTATGCGATGAGGACAGAGCTCGTGCTCTGCACGGGAGCGTGCAGAGACTGCGGGGAAGAGGCCTGGAAAGGCTGCCTGGAGGAGAACCTGAAGGCTCTGGAGAACTTCCTCGGAGACCGGTATCCTGCACGTATCCGTATTACGGAACAGGAGGCTATCCAGCCTGAGGACACAAGGGAGCGGGATGAGAAAACGCTGAACCGTCGGGAGCTCTTCGCCGGGCTTAAGAAGGCGGCGGTGAAGACGGCCGTCCGTGAGACCGCAAAGAAGCTCTCCTTCCCGGCGTTCCGGGAGGACGACGGGATGAGATGGAGAGAGCTGCTCGCGGAGACGGTGGCCCGGGAAACCGGGAATCAGCCTGAGAGACGTTACGGCGTCGATCTTCCGCAGTTCAGCGTACGCTGTGATGGCTGCGGAATCTGCGAGAAGATCTGCCCGCAGCAGGCGATCCGCCTCGGTGAGTCCCGAGACGGAGCACGCATGGTCTATGTGACGCCCTGGAAGTGCACCGGATGCTCCCTGTGTGAGAAGCTCTGCTTCAAGCAGGGAATAGCCGGGATCCGCACGATCCGGGTTCCCAGACTGACGGAACTCCCTCTGGTCCGGATTCAGACCGGCAGGGAATGAACCGGAAGACCGTAAAAAGCGGAAAGCAGGCAAGGGCAAAAAGGGATACGGACAGAATCATAGAGCAGCATCATAGAGACAAAACAATCAAGGGAGGCGCTTCTTCAGATGGCTACATTTGACGATTTTATGAAGCTGGATATCCGGGTGGGCACCATCACGGAGGCTAAGGTCTTCGCCAAGGCAAGGAGACCGGCCTATCAGCTGGTTGTGGACTTCGGACCGGAGCTCGGCAGCAGGAAATCCTCCGCCCAGATCACGGATCGTTATCAGCCGGAGGAGCTGGTCGGAAAGCAGGTGCTCGCGGTAGTGAACTTCCCGCCGAGGCAGATCGCGGATTTCATGTCCGAAGTTCTGGTCCTGGGGACCTACAGCGAGGGCGGTGTGGTGCTCATCACCCCGGATAAGCCGGTGGCAAACGGCGACAAGCTGGGCTGAGCGATGAGAAAGCCCAATCCGGATCCCAATCTGTCCGACCGCGAGTTCTACCTCAGGTCCTTTACCTGGGGTCTGCCGGTCAACCTCGGCGGCGCCGTGGTCGCCCTCGGCATGCTGGCGACCGGCCACCGGCCGGAGAGGTACGGGAACTGCATCAACTTCCCGGTCGGCAAGGGCTGGGGCGGAGGAAGCCTTGGGGTCTTCATGTTTACCTGCCGCGACGCGACAGAGAGACTCAAACAGCATGAGCACGGACACAGCATCCAGAACTGCTACTACGGCCCGCTGATGCCTTTCGCGGTCAACCTGCCCTCGACGACGCGGTACTGGTATCGGAGAGTGGTACAGAAGATGTTCCCGGGCAGAACCCTGCCACCCTATGACAGCGTCTGGTTTGAAGGAGAAGCCAGCAGACTCGGAAGAGAGTTCATGAAAAACAGAGAGAAGCAGAATACTGAGGAAGAGTCCAGATAAAGAGTACGGTTGCAATTGACTAACTGCAGCGCACTGTGTTAAACTCCTCCTGACAAGTTCCGAGCTGTTCTCCACCCTCCGGGCGGGCTCAGCCGATGAGCGACGGGGGCAACCGCGCCGCTTGCCTTTTGCGAAGGAACAACGGATCCGCCGACCTGGGTCGGCGGGAGGGGCGGTGGTCTTTTTCTTTTTGTTCCCCTGATCAACTATACTACAACAGAGGAGGAAACCATGGCAGGAAAAATGGAAGAGCTCCTGAACTCCAGGTTCAGCCGCAGGGATTTCCTGAAGGGCACAGTTGCGGCAACTGCGGCTGTTGCCGGACTGAAGCTTGCGGAGGGAGACAGGAGCAGCGCGCTGGCGGAGGCTGAGACCGTCGCGCCGAAGGAGCACGCCCCCATCGCCGATCATGACGAGGGCGGAAAGTGGATCGCCGCTGCCTGCTGGCACAACTGCGGCGGGCGCTGCATGAACAAGGTCCTGATCAAAGACGGCGTTGTTGTCCGCCAGAAGACGGACGACACCCATCCGGATTCTCCGGACTATCCCCAGCAGAGAGGCTGCGTCCGCGGCAAAGTACAGCAGCAGCAGTGCTTTGGCGCCGACCGCCTGAAGTACCCGATGAAGCGTAAGCACTGGTCTCCGGACGCTCCCAACGGAGAGCTCCGCGGCAAGGACGAGTGGGAGCGGATCAGCTGGGACGAGGCAATCAAATACGTGGCCGACCAGTATAAGACCATCAAGGAGAAGTACGGCAATCAGGCCTTCCTGACCGGAAGCTGGGGCTCCTACAGCGAGAATGTTCCGCTGATGTTCTATGGCGGACACACCTCCGTTGCGGACTCCACCTCCTACGGCACCTATCTGCTGAACACCAACACCACCGTCGGCGTGAGCAGGAACGGCTTCGGAGCCAATAACGACCGCTTCGACATGCTGAATGCGGACACCATGGTGTTCCTGTCGCTGAACCCCGCGTGGTCTGCGCCCGGGACGCCGATGACCCACTTCATGCGGGCGAAGGAAGCCGGTGTGAAGTTCATCTCCATTGACCCGATGTACTCTGCATCCGCCCAGGCGCTGGATGCGGACTGGGTCCCTGTCCGCACCGGCACCGACACGGCGCTGCTGCTGGGCGTGCCATCCGAGATGCTGCGGCTGGATGCCGAAGAGGGCGACATTGTCGACTGGGACTTCCTGAAGAAGTATACGGTCGGCTTCGACGCAGAGAGTGAAAAGGCCCCGAATCTGAAGGACGATGTGAACTTCCGGGATTATCTGGAGGGCAAATACGACGGGATTGTGAAGGATGCCGCCTGGGCCGCCAACATTACCGGGACACCGGTTGAGCGCATCACCATGCTGGCCCGTGCAATGGGCAAGACCCACAATGTCTGGTTCCTGCACAGCTTCGCGGCCGCCCGCAACGATGGCGCAGAGAACCTTCCGCAGATTGTCATGACGGTCTGTGCCATGGGCGGACACATCGGCAAGCCGGGCAACTGCTCCGCGCTGAGCTATACCCACAACTCCGCAAACGGCGGCGACCCGCTGGTGAAGGCCGGCGGCACCGGACTTCCGGGCGTGCCGGACAACGAAGTTAAGGGCATCATCGCCGGACCGCAGGTCTGGGATGCCGTCCTGACCGGGAAGTATCACATGATCGGCGACTACTACGGATATACGGTCGAGGGCCTTGGAGAAGGGAAGGATATGGAGTGCGATATCCACTGCATTACCAACGTGGACGAGCATGCCTATCTGCAGAGCGGCCCGAACCTGAAGCGCGGGATCGAGGCGCACCGCAAGGTTGACTTCGTCGTGTCCAAGGCACAGTTTCTGAACACCCCGGCGAAGTATTCGGATATCGTCCTGCCTGTCACGACATACTGGGAGCGGCCCGGCGGACTTGCTTCCTCCAACAGAGAGTTCCTGTTCTGCTATTCCCAGGTGACCGAGCCCCTCTACGAGGCAAAGAGCGACCAGGAGATCGACTCTCTGATCATGGAAGCCCTCGGGCTCGACCCGAAGCTGGCCTATCCCATCAGCGAGAAGCAGCAGTTCTTCAACGCGATTGCCGGTGCCACGGTTGTCAACAAGGAGACCGCCACGGCCGGCGGCGACGGCGCGGCGGCGGGCTATGACCCCTATGGCAATCCGCTGTCCTCGAGCCTGGAGTACATCCCGCTGGTGACCATCACGCAGGAAGACATTGACGCATGGGGCGTCGAGGGCACGCCGCAGCAGGGCATCGTCGGGCTGCAGGAGTTCATAGACAACGGCGGCTATCAGGTGGAGCGGCAGAAGGACGACGTCTTCTGCGGCCATCTCGGATATGCGTCCTTTATCAACGATCCGGAGGCCAATCCTCTCGCCACCGCCAGCGGCAAATTCGAGATCACCAGCCAGAGCAAGGCGGATCTCTTCAACGGCTTCGGCTTCATCGACTGGGACTACAAGCCCTATCCGGAGTACATCACCCCGACCACAGGCTTCGAAACCACCTTCAAGGACAAGCAGATCGGCGGCGAGAAGGGCGAGTTCCCCTACCTGCTCTACAACATCCACTATCTGCGCAGGTCCCACACCACCTTCGACAACTGCCCGTGGCTGCGTGAAACCTGGCCGAATCCGGTCTTCATCAATGCCGGCGACGCGAAGGAGAAGGGGATCGAGAGCGGAGACACCGTTCTGATCTCCACAAAGACCTCCCAGGCCCTCCGCAAGGCCTGCGTCATGGAAGGTCTGATGCCCGGTGTGGTCAGCATTCCGCACGGCGCCTGGGAGCGTATTGACGAGGAGACCGGCATCGACTACGGCGGCTCCGACAACTACCTGCTGGGCAACGAGATCACCGGCTCCGGCATCACCCCCTACAACAACATCAACTGCAACATCGAGAAATATAACGGACCGGCGCTGGAGGATGACATCGATGTGCCTGCCCGGCTCATTGAGCTCTGAGAGAGGAGGCGTCAAGCAATATGGCATTAGGCTTCTATTTTGACATGACCCGCTGCGTGGGATGCCGCGCCTGCCAGGTCGCCTGCAAGGACCGGAACAATCTGGACACCGGGCTGATCTTCCGCTATGCGAAGACCTATGAGACAGGCTCCTTCCCGGATGTCGGGATGTACAATTACTCAGGCAGCTGCAACCACTGTGAGAATCCCGCCTGCATCACGGTCTGCCCGACGGGCGCCATGTACAAGGCGGAGGACGGAACGGTCATTCACGACGACGACATGTGCATCGGCTGCAAAGCCTGCATGAACATTTGCCCCTACGGCGCACCGAAGTTTGACGAGGTCCGTGCGATCGTCCGCAAGTGCGACGCGTGTGCCAGCCAGCGCGCCAAGGGAGAAAACCCCGTCTGTGTAGACGCATGTCCGAGCCGCGCGCTGGACTTCGGAGAGAGAGACGAGCTGATCGCGAAATACGGGGAAGACCTCGTGAAAGATCTCCCGATTCTCCCGGATTCCTCTCTGACCAACCCGAATACGCTCATCAAGGCCAAGCCCTGCGCGCTGGAGGAGAACTTCAGGGAGCTCCCGACCTGATGACGGAGGAAAAGAGAGAACTAGCCGAGCTGCTGATTGAGAACAGGCTCTTTCTCTACACACTTCTGCACAGGGTATTCGGGAGAGAACCGGACCAGAAGCAGCTGGAAATCCTGACAGAAGAACATACCGGCGAAGCCTTCGGTCTCCTCAGTGAGACCGAGGGCGACCCCCTTGACCGGGCGGCAGGCTTCCTCCGCGGAATCCGTGAGAAGCTGAAGGATCCGGCCTTTCCGGAGACTGTCCGGGGAGAATATACCCGGCTCTTCCTCGGCCCGGCATCTCTTCCCGCGCCGCCCTGGGAGTCGGTATATGAGGGGACGGACGCAGTGCTGTTCCAGGAATCTACGCTGGAGGTTCGGGACTTCTACCGGCGCTTCGGCCTTCTGCCGGAGAGCTATCCCCGGGTAGCGGACGACAGCCTCGCACTGGAGCTCGCCTTCATGGCGGCGCTGGCCGGGCGTATGGAAGAGGCCTTCCGACTCGGCGATGACGGCAGGCTGCAGGAGACGATGGCAGGCTCCCGGGAGTTTCTCGAAAAGCACCTGCTGAAGTGGATCCCGAAGTTCACCGAGAGAATGGCCGGAAAGGCGGAGGGTGTACTTTACCCGCCCATGTGCCTGGTGCTCGAGAGCTACCTCAAGCGGGACGCCGGGATCCTGAAAGAGATCGCCGGATGGATCTGAGGCGCTGTACAGCACGCTGTAACTTCTGTAACAAATAGCGATTTGTATCCCCTGCGGTATCTGCCGCAGGGGATACGATCATAGAGCATCAGAATTGTTCTTGCGTCATTCCTCGAGCTTCCGTATAATATACGCAGCATAAAAAGGGATTAGCGCTGCATGATGTGTTACTGGCCAACGATGCCTATCATGCGCTCGCTGTGACGGGAGGCCTGATCATTACCGTCCCCACGGGGACCAATGTGAATGATCTGTACCTCGGGCTGATCAATGGGTAAAGATACCGCAGTACGGTCACATGACCTGTAGTATTCATTCCGATCCTGTTTGAGGAGCATACCAATAGGGTACAGGAGAATAAGGCATGGCCTTGATGTCCCGAAGAGCTCCGCTCTTGCAAAGCAGGGCGCTTCATGGTATGATCATCCTGCCAGCTAATACGATAATAAAAACAGAAGGAGGATGACAGAATGAGTAACGAAATTGCCAGAAGAGACTTCCTGAAGGCCGCTGCAGCCGGTGCGGCAGGTCTCGCCGCGGCGGGAGTTTTCGGCGGAGTCGGGGCCTTTGCGGAGGATGCGAAGGCAGAGGAAGCGAACGCGTTCAAAGGGAAGAAAAAGTTCGCCGGGATCGGCAGCATCCGGGAAGTGACCGACGATGTGTACTATATCGGCGTCAGCGACCGGAGAATTCAGCTGTTTGAGAACGTCTACCCCATCCCGAGAGGCGTCGCGTACAACGCCTACGTGCTGCTGGACGAGAAGACGGTGCTCTTTGATACGGTGGACCGCTCTGTGACCGGGCAGTTCTTTGAGAATCTGACAGCCGTGCTGGACGGCCGGGACCTGGACTACCTGGTGGTGGACCACATGGAGCCGGACCACAGTTCGGCCATCTCGGAGGTGCTGGTGCGCTATCCGAATGCCAAAGTTGTATGCACCCTGACGGCCTCGCTGATTCTCAACCAGTTCTTCGCCTGCGACATTTCCGACCGCTCCATCCTTGTGGGCGAAGGAGACACGCTGAATGTCGGCAAGCACACCCTGACCTTTGTCATGGCCCCGATGGTGCACTGGCCGGAGGTCATGATGACCTATGACGATGTGTCGGGCATCCTGTTCTCCGCGGACGCCTTCGGCAGCTTCGGCGCGCTGAACGGGAATCTTTTCGCGGACGAAGTGGACTTTGAAAAGGACTGGCTGCCGGATGCCCGCCGCTATTACTGCAACATCGTCGGCAAGTACGGCAAGCAGGTTCAGGACGTGCTGGCAAAGGCGGGGACGGTGGACATCCGTATGCTGTGTCCGACGCATGGCCCGGTCTGGCGGGAGAACCTTGGATGGATTCTCGAGAAGTACAGCCTCTGGAGCAGTTACACGCCGGAAGAGAAGGCAGTCATGGTCGTCTACGGCTCGGTCTACGGCGGCACGGAAAGCGCGGCAAACTCCGTTGCGGCACGGATCTCGCAGAACGGCGTCGCCGACGTCGCGGTCTACGATGTATCCAAGACCCATGTCAGCGAGCTGATCGGAGAGGCCTTCCGCTGCAGCCACATCGTGCTGGCGTCCATCACCTACAATATGGGCATCTTTACCCCGATGAAGAACTTCCTGCTGGACCTGGAAGCGCACAACCTGCAGAACCGCTGCTTTGCCCTGGTGGAGAACGGGAGCTGGTCTCCGGCTTCGGGCAAGCTGATGCGGGAGATTGTCGAACGGCTTCCTGGCTGCCAGGTCGTCGGGGAGACCGTGACCGTCATGTCCAGCCCGGACAGCGGCGACGCGGAAGCGCTGAACGGTCTTGCGGACGCCGTGGCGGAGCTGGTGCTGAGCGATACCCCGGCAGCGGCAGTGGAAGAAGCTCCGGCCGCCTCGCGCTGGGTGTGCGGAGTCTGCGGCTATGTCTATGAGGGCGACGAGCTGCCTGATGACTTCAAGTGCCCCATCTGCGGCGTGGGACCAGACCGCTTCACCAAGGAATAAGGAAGCGGCAGATGAACTCTGACCACTCAGGGTGACCTGGGTGAGCAGATCATGAACAGATAAAAAACCGGCCGATATCGGATCTGACAATCAGACTCCGATACCGGCCGGCCTGTTTGATTCGGACTCAGGGCAGCTCTCTTTTCAGAGAGCGCTCAGTTCCTCAGAAGACCTGTGTCGGCTCTTCGCTCAGCGCTTCCGGGGTAGCGTCAATGAAGAAGGCCGGGATCGTTTCGGAAGCGTCCGGGAGAACCCTGATGTTCTGCACGGCATCCGGATGTGCCTTCATGATATCGGTGAGTTCGCCGAACTCCAGCACACGGGAATTGCACGCGTCCACACAGACGGGGTTTTTGCCCTCCTTCACCAGAGCGTAGCAGCCGTCGCACTTTGCGGAGACCGTTTTTCCCTCCTTCTCCATGAGGATGGGCTCATGGTAGGGACAGGCCTGGACGCAGGCGCCGCATCCGATGCACAGGGCGTCGTCGTGGAGGACGAGGCCTGTTTCCTCATCCTTGTACATGGCGCCTGTAGGACAGTTGGCCACGCAGGCGGGCCTGGCGCAGTGGTTGCAGGCGATGGAGAGGATATACATCCAGGGCTTCGGATACTTCCCGCCTTCATAGAGATCGACCTTGCGGAAAAGCTCGCCGACGTTGTAGAGCGCGTTGCGGTCGCGGCAGGCAACCTCGCAGGCGTGGCAGCCCGCGCATTTCTTCATGTCATAATAGAATGCTTTCTGACCCATGATCTTGTCCCCCTTTCCTTAAGCTTCCGGGAAGATGATCCGCTTCTCCCACTGGGCATCGGGAAGCAGGCTCTGGTCTTCATATTTGGAGATCCTGGTGTTGACGGAGTTGTAGCCGGAGTGGCCCTGCCCGGTGGGCAGCCAGCTGGTCATCGTGTTTGCCGCGCCAGCCACATCGACGCCGTCCTTGTTGAGCTGTGCCCAGGCGCCTTCACCGGCGCAGATGACGCCGGGTACGATACGTTCGGTAACATAAGCGGGACGGGCAATCTTACCGTGCAGACCCTCGACCAGGACTATGTCGCCGGTCTTGACGCCGATGGCTTCCGCGTCCACGGTGTTGATCCAGAGCTCCTGCGGGAATGCCTCGCGCAGCCAGGTGAGGTTATCGAAGACATGGTGGGAGCGGCGCTGATAGGGGTGGTTGATGAACTGAACCGGATATCCGTTCTCCAGGCCGTCCTCATAGCCTTCCGTGATCCGGACATATTCCGGCAGCGGGCTCTTGGAGGAGAAGCCGACCCACTCGATATAATCCGAGAGCGCCTGGCAGTGAATCTCGAACTTACCGGAGGCGGTGTTCACGGGGTTGGCCTCAGGATCCTCGATGAAGGCCTTGAAGGGCAGGTTGGGGTATTCTTCGGGATTCGGGATCTGGAAGCCGCCTCTGTCTTCAAATTCCTTCAGAGGCATGACGCCTTCCTGCGGCTCCAGGGTCAGCGTCTCGCCGGCCTCGGCGCTGTAGCGGTCCACGTCCTCCTGGGTGATGGTAAGGAGCGGCTTCTTCTCGCCGTCGGTGTCGGTATATTTGCAGCCCGCCAGCTTGTTGAGGAACTGCTGCCATTCGTCCACACCGGAGATGTCCGCACCGGTGTAGGGATAATCCTCCGGATACAGCTCGTGCAGCTTGTCCGCGATGCCCATGGCGATCTCGCGGTCGGATTTAGCCTCGTACAGGGGTTCGGTGATCTTCCTGCCGACAGAGAGGAGCTCGCGGTTGTTCTTCAGTGCGCCCGGGCGCTCCCACTCAGTGGTGCAGGGGAGGACAATGTCGGAGTATTTGGCCGAGGTGTTCAGGACATAATTGATGCAGAGGGCGAAGTCGACCTTCTTATACGCCCGGATGCCCTGGGTCATGCCCTGGCGCTGGTTCAGCGCGCCGCCGAAGGACTGATGGATCATGTGGATGTCCACCGGGTACATCTCCACCTCGCCGGTTTCGAGATCCTTGTGGTCGGTGCGCTTTCCCTCGAGGATTGCCGTCCACATCTCGCCGTTGTTCAGCGCGTGCGTCTTCTGTGGGAAGGGGTTGGCCGGCATGTTGTTCGTATCGCCGGCGCCGCCCTGGCTCACCAGATCCGGGCCGCCGAAGGAGCCGTAGTGTTCCATCAGCGAAACCACAGCCGCGCCATCCCGGCCGATCTGACCGCAGACCATGCCCAGCGTGAGCAGCGCGTGGGGGAAGCACTCGCCGTCATGATGACGGGCGGGAGCGCCGCCAGTATAGATGCAGGCGGGCTTGGTGGTGGCGTATCTGACTGCCAGCTCCTTGATGGTGTCGGCGGGGACACCGCAGATTTCAGAAGCCCATTCAGGCGTCTTTGCGCCTTCGTCCGCCCATTTGCCCTCGCCCATGACATAGTCATGGAAGTTGTCGGCAGGGTCGATCTCCTTTGTCTTGTAGGTGAAGGCCACGCGCTCCAGCGGCTGGTACTCAAAGTCCGGCTGATCCGCCTTCGGCATGTGGTCGCGGTCGAAGCCTACACAGTATTTGTCAAGATATTCCTTGTCGTGCAGGTTGTTGGCGATGATGTGCTGGATCATGCCAAGCACCATGGCCGTGTCGGTGCCCGGGCGGATGGGAATCCAGGGCGCGTCCAGGCCGGGTGCGGTCTCAGTATAGCGCGGGTCAATTACCACGAACTCGGTTCCGGCCTTCCTCGCCTGGAGATAGTTGTAGTACGGGAGACCCTGGGAAGAGACCGCCGGGTTGCAGCCCCAGAAGATGACCAGCTTCTGCTTCCTGAGCGTGAAGCGGTCAGGTCCGTTCCAGAGATAGCCGTTGCTGACACCGGATACCATCTGATACACATCCGGCCAGGCGCCCCAGGAGACCTGGCCCCAGCGCGGCGTATAGCCGCCCAGACCCTGCAGGACCCGCGGGAAATAACTGCCGCCGGCGACAAAGCAGGTCTCGGGACCGTACTGGTCATAGAGCTTCTTGGTGGCCTCGGCGACAAGCGTGTAGGCCTCGTCCCAGCTGATCCGCTCCCACTCGTCCTCGCCGCGCAGCTCGCCGTTGGGATTGTCGATGCTCCAGTTCTTGCGCTTCATGGGGTACTTCAGACGGTCGGCGCCGAAGACCTGCATCCTCTGCGAACGGCCTCTCTGGCAGGCGCGCTGCTGGGGATAGTCCGGGGTGTCGGGGTGACTGTCATCGGTCTTCTGCCGAAGGACAACTCCGTCCTTCACAAGGGCCAGGTTGATGCAGCGGCCGCCGCAGTTGTGCCAGCAGGCTGCCGGGATCCATTCGCCGCCGGTCTCGGGATTCACGATCTCCGGATGCTGCTTAGGCGCGACGGTCTCCGCATCCGCCAGAGCGCTGCCGCGGTCGCCTTCCGCCAGCTTCAGCCCGGCCACGGCAGCCGTCGCCGCGACAGTCCCCTTCAGAAATTGTCTCCGGCTGAGCGGCTTCCTCAGGACCTCCTCCATTGTGTTTGCCATGTGTTCCTCCTTGATTCAGATTATTGAATAAAAAGACGAAGGGACGGCAAAGACGCGGTCAGAGACCGCATACCGCCGTTCCTTCGCAATCTGGCAAGCGACGCGGTTGCCCCCGCCGCTCATCGGTCATACCCGCCCAGGGGGTGAAATATGACTCGGAACCTGTATATAAATAACCTAACATGTGTACAGCCGGTTAGTCAATTGCAACTTTTTTTGAAAGAGGGTATCGAATTCTTTTCGTTTATTTGTCGCCGGAAAAACCAGAATGAGATCAAATCAGCTTGCAAACCAGCCGAAATGTGATATGATAAAAAATTGTTAAGCAGGGGATCGTGCCCAGAGAACGCAGAACAGGATCAGGGAGAGAAGCTCCCCTCGCGAGGATACACGTCAGCGGAACCGTACAGAAGACCAGATGGCAATCTCTACAGGAATGAAGTACAGAGAAGAGGAAAACAGCCATATATGAAGAAACACATCAGCTATGAAGCCGCCGCCAAGATTCTGCTCTCACAACCGGCAACGCCGAGAGAGACGGAGGTCGACATCGAGGAAGCACTCTGGAGAATTCTGGCGAGGGATATCCGTGCGGGCTTTCCGATGCCCCCCTTTGACAAGAGCCCCTTTGACGGATTTGCCCTGAACGCGGAGGAAACGCCCGGGACCCTGACAATCCGCGGTGAGACGCCGGCAGGCTGCGGAGATCCGGAAGCGCTGCTGCCGGGGACAGCCATGCGAATCTTCACCGGGGCGCCCATCCCGGAAGGGGCGAATACCATCGTCAAGTTCGAGGACGTCCTCTCCGACGGCAGGACTGTGACAGTACAGGAAGCGCTGACGCCCGGGACGAATATCGTACGGGCTGGGGAGGACTACCCCGAGGGCGAGCTGCTGGTCAGTGCAGGGAGTCGCCTGAGCGCCGCACAGCTGGGTCTGATGGCCTCCCAGGGGATCCGCAGAGTCCCGGTTTTTGAAAAGCCGAAGGTTCTGATCCTGTCCACCGGGACGGAGCTCTCCGAACCGGGAGAAGCGCGCCTGCCCTACGGGATCTACAACAGCAGCTACTACTCTCTGAGCGGGTATCTGCGCTGCATGGGCTTTGAAGTGCGGTACGGAGGGACAGTTCCGGACGATCGGGAACTGATCGAGGGCAGAATCGCATCCGCGATGGAGAGCGACGCGGACCTGGTGATCACCACCGGCGGAGCCTCAGTGGGAGATTATGACTTCGCGGTCCGGTCCGCAGAAGAGCTTGGGATGGACATCCTCTTCTGGAAGGTGAATATGAAACCGGGCGGCGCCCTGATGGCGGCAAGGAGCGGTGAAAAGCTCTATATTGCCCTGTCCGGCAATCCCGCGGCAGCCACCATGAGCCTTTTGACCGTCGTCCAGCCGTTCCTGCGCAGGCTCAGCGGGGCAGAGATCGGGAATACAGCAATGGAACTGCCGCTGCTGCACGAGATGCCGAAGTCGAGTACGGCAGTCCGCATGCTGCGGGGACAGACGACGATCCGTGACGGCGTTACTTTCTTTGATGAGCATCCCGGCAGGGGGAACGGACATATGATGTCCTTTACGCACTGCAATCTGATCGGCGTTATCCCGGCGAATTCCGGGAGCCTGACAGCCGGCACGGTTATCCCGGCACTGGAGCTGCCGGAGGACCTCTGCTTTTAAGGGTCGGGGCGTCTCTTTTTCTCGGACCGGCATTCTCTCCACCGGGTTCTCCGTTCTCACTGCCGGGACAGCGAAAGCATCTCCAGGAGGGAGATTGAAGAAAGAACGGCAGCCGGTTACAGTGTGGGGATTTTCAGAATGTCATAGATGCCCTTCTGCCGGTGTTCCAGGACACCCTCCTCACACAGATCCTTCAGCACCCGAAGGAGCTGACGGCGGCTGACGTTGAAGTCCTTTGCAAGCCGGGCGATGCCGGTGATGGGCTGCTCCGTACCCGTACGACGGATATACTGCACGACCCGATCTCTCAAAGGCAGCGATACTGTGGCAGAGACTGCCCCGTTGAGCTTGTCGCACAGGGACAGGCAGACTCGCCGCAGAAAGGCGGGGTCCTCCAGCAGCTGGGCCCGGTGCTGCTCTACATAGAGCGCTACGGTATAGACATCTGTTGCAGCCTCTACAAAGAAGGGAGTGAAGCGGGCATCCATCAGCTCCACCTCCCCCAGGAGGCTCACCTCGTTGTAGCTGGTGTGGAGGATCACTGTGGACTCTTCGTTCGGCATGTCGTACAGCAGCAGCTCTCCCTCCACGATAAACTGCAGATAGGGGCTGGGGGCAAAGGGCGTTGTCAGCAGCTCCCCCGGGGCATAGTGAAGGAGAAGAAAATGCGGTCTGCAGTGGCTGAAGTTACTCATAATATTCTGCGCCTCGATGTAGTGCTGGAGTTTTTTCCTGTCACTGATGGTTTCCATCCGGCGAAACCTCCCTGTTTTTATACGGAATTCTATTTCCTGCCCGGTTTCCGGGCAGGATTTTCATTTTTTCCGTCGGATTTTGTGTATCATGCACAAAATCCGGCTGAAAAGTTCTTCCATAAAAAGTGACGCATGTCACTACGATCCTTTGAAATATCTTATATACTGTTTTCAACGGAAAATCAAGGATTTTTCCTGTAGCAGACAATTTTACGGAGGTGAATGACTGCCGATGGAGCTGCTTGAACTGCACCACATCACCAAGAGGTATCCCGGTGTTGTGGCACTGAACGACGTATCCATCAGCTTCCGGGAGGGCGAGGTTCATGCCCTGGTCGGAGAGAACGGAGCCGGTAAGTCCACATTTATCAAGACGATCTCCGGTGCGGTGCAGCCGAATGAAGGTGAGATCGTCTTCGACGGCGTGACCTATCCGCATCTGACGCCGCAGAAGTCTCTGGAGCTGGGGATCTCGGTGGTGTATCAGGAGATGATCCAGTTTGAGGCCATGTCTGTGGCGGACAACCTTTTCATGAGCGACGGGAGCGACACGGGCTTCTTTGTCAACGAGGCGGAGCGCAACCGGAAGACGGCAGAGCTCCTGGAGAAGTTCCAGTGTCACGTCTCGCCGAAGACCTGGGTACGGGAGCTCTCAATGGCAAACCGGCAGATCGTGGAGATCTGCAAGGCAATTCTCCGCAATGCCCGTGTTCTTATCCTGGACGAGCCCACTGCCTCCATCACGGTGGAAGAGCAGAGGAGGCTCTTCGACGTCATCCGTGATCTCAAAAAGCAGGGCGTCACCATCATTTACATCTCTCACCGTCTGGATGAGCTGTTCGAGATCTGCGACCGGGTTTCCATCCTGCGGGACGGCCGCTATGTGGACACCGTCTCCATCGGCGACACGGACAAGCAGGGACTCATCAAGCTGATGGTCGGCCGGGAGCTCTCGGAGAACTACCCTGTCAAGGACAATCCCCCGGAGGAGAATGTGGTGCTGAAGGTGGAGAACCTCAGCGGCAACGGCGTGCGGAACATCAGCTTCGAGCTGCACAAGGGCGAGATCCTTGGCTTCGCGGGCCTTGTCGGGGCAGGGAGAACCGAGCTCATGCACCTGATCTACGGAGCCGCCGGCATCGAGGCCGGGACCGTCACCATGAACGGGAACAGACTCTCCATCCACACGCCCGCCGACGCCATGAAGGCCGGCATCGGCCTCATCCCGGAGGATCGGAAGTGGCAGGGCTGCTTCCTGGAAAAGCCCATCTACTGGAACATCTCCATCTCCAATATCAAGAGCCTCTGCAACGGCCTCTTCATCAACCGGAAGAAGGAAGCCGAGCTGGCGGACAACTACGGAAAGCGCATGCGCATCAAGACGCCGGACTACAGGGTCAACACCGGGACGCTCTCCGGCGGAAATCAGCAGAAGGTAGTTATCGCCAAGTCCCTGGCAAGTCTCCCGGAAATCCTGATCTTCGATGAGCCCACCCGCGGCATCGACATCGGCGCCCGGTATGAGATTTACCAGCTGATGATTGAGCTCACAAAGGAAGGCAAGTCCATCCTGATGGTCTCCTCAGATATGGAGGAGCTGCTGGGGATGTCGGAGCGCATTGTGGTTCTGCACGAGGGAGAACAGACCGGAACCATCGAAAAGGCCGAATTTTCACAGGAACGCGTGCTCGCGCTCGCGTCCGGACTATAAGGACAGGAAAGGACAGGCAACATGGAAAAAACCAGTAAGAAATCCTTCGGGCAGATCGTCTCCAACTTCTCCATGCCGATTCTGCTCATTCTGCTGATGGTGGTCTTCAGCATTCTCTCAGACCGCTTCTTCACCCCGCTGAATCTGACGAACATTCTCGTACAGAACGTCCATATCGCCATCTGCGCCACCGGCGTGTTCATGATCATGGTCTCCGGCGGCTGCGACCTTTCCATCGGATACCAGATGTCCGTGGCAGCAGTCCTTGTGGCAAAGCTCCTCTCCAACGGCACGGTCTCCGTCCCCGTCGCCATCGTCATGGGTATCGCCATCTGTGTGGCGCTGGGCTGCTTCAACGGCGTCATGTCCATCGCCCTCAACAGCCAGCCGATGATCGTCACCCTGGGCACCATGGCCATCTTCCAGGGAATCTCGTTCCTGATCTCCGGTTCCAAGACCTACCACAACCTGCCGCGCAGCTTCATGTACCTAGGTCAGGGCAAGCTCTTCGGCAAGATCCCCCTGAACGCGGTGATCGCGCTGGTCATCATCGTCATCGTCGGCATCATCCTGAGCCGCACGCACATCGGGCGCAAGATCTACGCCGTCGGCGACAACCCGGAGGCGGCGAAGCTGGCCGGTCTGAACGTACCGAAGATCAAGATCCTTGTTTTCACCTGCGCCGGCATTCTGGTGGGCATCTCCGCTATCCTACTGGCGGCCCGCTCCGGCTCCGCCGACTCCAGCACCGGCACCGGCATCGAGTTTACCGGCATCATCGCCTGCGTTCTCTCCGGCGTCGCCCTGAAGGGCGGCGAAGGC
>ODAI011981390.1_pt1 | contig 19318 bp, 14 predicted proteins | sample 1539321 | NCBI WGS metagenome assembly ODAI01 (sample SAMN02144231, study PRJEB22623) | gut metagenome | biome: sheep rumen | host: Ovis aries | place: New Zealand
AACCTTCATTCCTGCCGTGCCGGTGCCGAACGCAGATACCGTATTCCACTCCCGGTCTATGACGCGGATGAAGAAATCGACAGCCGCACGGTAGATGCGGACAGATGCGTCGAACGCGCCGTTATGCTCTTTAATCTGTTCTGAATAAGAGGAAAAGACATCCATGTGCGGCCCTCCTTTCTATGCTGTGTGCATTGCTTTTATATAGTATGATACTGCCAAATCATGAAAAAAATGCATTTTTTGCTAATGTATCTGCTTACTCATGACTAAAGTCACGAGAATGCGCAGCTCATGTTTTCAATCTACGCTGAAAGACAGCATGTCATAGAGTTCGGTCCCATTATATATATCCTTGATTAGCTGGTCATAATGATTGTCGTTAGCATATTTACCCGTAAAATGCGTACCGTCTTTGGATTCTTCTTCCGGATAATAGGTGACCATATCTAAATAATCCGGGCTGATTTCACGAATCTTCGACTTTTCGAAATCGCTTCGGAGTGCATGTACCTTATCGGCACTTGCTTCTGACACAGGACACGGGTACAGATGGAATGCGACGTTCTTTTCTTTGCACATCTCATATATCTTATACACATACTGATCCGCTATTTCGAATGCATTTGAAGGCACGTAACCATCAGAGTGCTCTTTTAGAAAATTCAGATATAGTTTCCTGTTTATGGCAGAGCGGTCTATGAATTGAACAACCGCAGGATTCAAGAATGGCTTTCCGTAAACAACACCGAGACAATCGATAGTCTCCTGATCAAGGTATTTCAGAGTGTCGGTCTCTACGAACGGCATCACCACATATAAATAACCCCAGTTTGTGTCGAATGTCCGCACCAATGACTTAGGCAGCATCAAAAGGAATACATCTGTTGTGTCAGGGTGATGTTCAAGGTATTCTTTAGCCATTATGTACTGTCCTGCAGCTGTAAGTCCGGCATTGGAGCCTAACATTGCAATATGGGTATTTGTGGACTGCAGATGGGAGAACAACTGCCGACATACACTGTCCCCGATTATAAGCTTCGTAGTTCCGTCCGGATAATGCGTTCTCTCCAAATAGGGCTTGATTTCATCTGGGCCCCTGTCCTGTGCAATATACTCCGTGCTGTCAGTTATTTCCGCAAGGAATGTCCGTGTCGGTTCGCGCATGGATAAATAGTCGAAGAAGATGAGCACAATTGTCAGTACGAGTGCAAAAAGCAGTGCGTTCAGGTAAAATCTTTTCATAATCAAAACCTTTCTCTGCATGTAGCAAAAATTTATCTTAGCGTTCGGTTATATGATACTTGCGTCTTTAAAAGCTCGCATAAATAAAGGTCGAGGCATCCAGTCCGTAATCATGAATCATCCCAGTTATCAGTACCAATATACCTGATAAATAGATAATCCATCGGAACAGTTTGTTCTGTCTGTTCAGCCAGCTCATGATACTTATATTGCTTTCATGCAGCAGGTCTACCAGAAGCACCACAATGAGTTCTATGACCAGAATTATAAGCATCTTCTGATCACATCCGACAAGGAACCGTTTTTCCTCAACACTGGACTGAAACTGAAAATTGCCGGCTATTTGTTTTATAATTCTGACGGCATCCTGAGCAGAAGGGCTCCTGAAAAAGAGCCATGCGAAATCGACCAGAATAAAAGTCGGGACGGCATGGAAGAGCCTGTAACTGAAGCAATCAGTCTTGATATGGAACGTATCAAGGAAATACTTTTTAAAGGGAGAGAGCAGTTTTTCCACTACCTGATACAGACCGTGTATGCATCCCCATATCACATATGTCCATCCATTTCCGTGCCATATTCCGCTCACAAGGAACGTAATGAACAAATTCAGGTATTGGCGCAATTTTCCTTTCCTGTTTCCGCCGAGGGGAATGTAGACATAATCCCTTAGCCATGTTGACAGGCTTATATGCCACCGGCTCCAGAAATCCTTCATATCTTTCGCGAAATAGGGCTGCTTGAAATTGACAATCAGATGATAGCCAAAGGTTTCAGCAATTCCTATGGCTATGCAGCTGTATCCCGCAAAATCGGCATAAAGCTGGATGCCATAGAGAATAACGGCAAAGAGCATCGTGAAGCCTGTCTGCTCCGCGTAGGAGCTGAATGCAGCATCGACGATGACAGCTGCCCTGTTCGCAATCAGGCATTTTAAGAAATATCCCCAAAACATGAGCATAAGGCCGTGTTTTACCGTATCATATTCGAATGTTATATCAGACCGGAACTGTTTCAGAAGGTTGCTGCCTCTTTCGATAGGTCCGGACATGATGTTCGGAAAGAAGGAGATAAATAACGCATATCTTATACAATCCGATTCCGGTTCATATTTTCCCCGGTATACATCCACCATATACCCGATTGCCGTCAGGACAAAGAATGACAGTCCGATTGGTGCTGCGATGCTCATGAGCCCGCCTACTGCGGGGTCTGAAATCCCAAAGATGGTATTTAATCCGTCTATCCAGAAGTTCCAGAATTTGAACAGGCAGAGCGTTGCCAGTGAAACGGTGACTCCGAGAAAAAGGAGCCATTTCTTATCCTTCTTCATCCGTGGCATTGCCAATGCTGTTCCATACGAAATCAAAGTTATGAGCAGTAATACTGCCGAGTATTTCAAATTCCAGCCTGCATAAAAGACATAGCTTGCTATCAGGAGCCAACCGTTCCTGATCCGGTTCGGTATGCTGTAATAGACGATGAAAACGATTATTAAAAAAATCAGGAATTTTAATGAAAAAAAAGACATCGTTATGTTCACTCCTTTTTTGTTTTGGAACATTCCGTCCCGTTCTGGTGTTTCGCTATTTCATGACCTTCCTTGATGCCGGCACGCACGCCCATGTCATATGCACTGTGCATAGCCTTACAGAGTTTCTCATTGCTCGCTGTGCAGAAACCGCCCATCGGTAAGCAATTCCCGTTCTCCCGGTTGCGCATCGGGCAATCAATCCGTATACCTTGCATGTTCTGCTCCTTTCTTTAATAAAGCTGTGCCTGCATATTCTTTCAGGCACAGCTTTCATTAACCACGCGTCATTCTTTTACTTCTTTCAGGAATTTGTTTGCAGACCTTTTAGTCAGTTTGTTCACCTTATTCCGGATTCGCCAATCGCACAGGATAGCAGACCAATCCGGATGTGCGTCAGTCCATCCTTTCTGTATGCTGTCCAAAAGCTCCTTTTCAATGGCTTCTCTATTTTTCAGATGTTCTTTTAGCTGACTCAGATAAGGCAGGAAGGACGCATATGTCATCTCCGCACCACATAGGCTGTAGTTACCGACCTTTCCTGAACGTATGATTTCTTCAATCCATGTACTGCACAAAAACGGCAGCGGTATGAATTCATCTCCGTAAATCCTGAAATTTACGAACCATTCTGTCTTATGACTCGATTTCCAGTAGCTCCCTATACTGTATCCTTCTTGCTTTACGGATATATAATACTCAGGATTTATGTACTCAATGATCTCTGCATCTGTAATTACGCGATAATAAACAGGCAGTTTATTTTCATATCTCTTTATTACGCCTTTGTCGTCATGAGTTGTTTTCTCAACATAGACATCAGTTGATTCGCCATGGGTATCCTTCTTTGTGTAGAAAAATCCTGTCTGGCTTTCCATGCAACACTGAATGAGGAAATCTTTCATAGAAGCATACTTCTTTTTATATTCATATATGTTTTCGTTGTATGCCCGTATGCTATAAGAACCTATTTCTCTTTTAAAGGACTCCCTGCGTACCAAAGTGTTTGTTTTACTTATTTTATATAACGGTTCATACACAGCTATATCATTATCAGTACTTCTATAGCTGGTTTGCGTATACCCGTCCTTGCTTTGATACATGACATATCCTTTCGGATCACATATAATTTCCGCTTCATAGATGTCCGCTGAGTATCGCACAAGGGCTCCTGTGAGGACTTTATTCACAGGAAGGAATTTCCGAGACGGAAGATGTACACCGTTTGTTCTGTTTTTTTCTCCTATGCCCCTGTCATTCGACCAAGCCCGATCCCAATTGCGGTCATCCCTTGTAATATGTGTTCCTGTCAGGACCATATCGCCTTTCTTTAATGGAATATCTTTGCTTCTGTCGAGCATATCTTTGAATGTGCCATAGCGGTTCGTCTCGATCCATCCGTCGGCGCTGCTGAATACAACATACTGGCTTTTTCCAGTTGCAATATTGACCTTTTCCGGGATGTCTATCATATCCGTATTGTCAAGAATGCCTTGCAGGATATTGAAAAAGAACCAGCGGGAGAGTATTTCATCTCTTTGCTTTTTTCTTTTTTCTTCCAGCCTTTCCATTTCCCAACTGTTCTTTGGTGCCTGTTCCGTCTCTTCTACGACCTTGGGGCTCAGGAACATGTTTCCATCCGATACCTGTATCTTGTCCGCATCGAGCCATGTGATGTAAAGCTGCTCCCCGTTCCTGATAAAGAGCGCAAGCTGATTCTTGTGAAGCATTTTATAGTGAGCAAGCATGTTACGGCATATTTCCGAGCCGGCAACCACCGTCCCTGTTCGGGACAGCTTTGCCACATTGATGCTTTTGGGACCGGGCGCAAGAATTTCCGCTATATCATCCCTGGCCCGCAGCGCGTCGAGCAGCATCTCCGTATGATTGCTCTGATCACCTAAGTCATACAGGGACAGGTATCTCCCCATTTCTTCATCGAGATACCGTACCTTCTGATAAATGATGACGGGGATGTCTTTCTCCGCCGGTTTTCCATCACGTACCGTGTAGAACTGTATCGTTTCTCCGAGGTAGCAGCGCAGACCGTAGAGCTGCGTATCCAGAATGAGTACCTGCCTCTTTAACTCGGCAACTTTTTCCTGCAATTTTTGCATTTTGCCCTGCATGCCTGCTATGATTTCCTGTTTTCTGCATTCCATCTTTGCCATGAGCGCATTGATTTGTTCGTTCAGGTCAGCTAATTCAGCTGCTGTTCCGGCTTCGACAGATTTCTGATAAGTTTCCATCTCCTTCAATTTCTGACTGGTGGATTTTAGCTCCTTATTTACGGAACCTTTTGATTTCCCCGGGACGGAAGGAAGCGTGGACTGGCCCGATGACAATTTTAATATCTGCTCACTTGTCATATCATCGTAATTCGGCAGCGCTTCTTCCGTGACTGTATCCGCCGGCAGCACAAAGCGTATGTCGTTATATCCGGCGATAGCAATGACATCATCTTTATAATACGAGGTGAACTTCTGATTTTCTTTCAACACGCCATGCACGATGTCCTTGCATAAATCCAAATCGTTTTTCAGCGGATAATATATTGTACAGTTAATTCCCTTTATGCTATAGTATTCCCTTTTTGCCATGCCTGTCTTCAGCAGGACATTATTTATATGGACGAGATTGTCCTCAGACCATTCTTTACCTTTCGGTATATAAGTATCTAATTTTTCCATGTTGATATCAGCAAACATATAAACACCCCTTTATTCTGTTAATCATAGTTCATGTTCTTCTGCGCTTACTCTTTTTACCCTTGACCGTCCTCATTTTACGAAGTCAAGAACCTTTTCATTTGCCGTATGTTTTCAGCATACGCGCCTGCAGGACCGTCCGGTTCTGATTGCTGGACGGGGTACAGGTCGAAAGCGTCAGGAATTTGTCCAACGCTTCTTCTGCTTTCCCTAAATCGTAATCAGATTTCGCGATCTCGTTCATCATCCATTCCGTAAATTCTTTTCCTGCTGTTGTGCCTTCAGGATGGAAGAGTGTGAATGTCTCACCTTCCGTTTCCGCACTGTGAATGGATACGACCTTGTATACGATATCTTTCGTGGGCGTGCAGATCCACAGATACGGACAGCTTTCGATTTCTTCTTTCGACAAGCTGTTCAGGGATGCGAACATGGAACCGTCCCTCATATTATGTCCGTATATGATCGTGTGCAGGTCTCCGAAGGTCTTATCGTTCTCAGCATCCAGAAATATACTGCCTGAGCCTGAATATCCGCCAGTCGGTGCCTGATGCAGATATTCCCCGTTATCAGCACCTTGTACGACGGGGTAGGAGATATTTGTGCAGGGCACTTCGAGCCATGCCACTAAATCCGGAATCTCGTTTTTAAGGCCCGTCCAGTTTATGACCGGCGGGGCAGGATACGCTTCCGTCCATTCTTCCTTGTTGATTTCCGTCCTTGCCTTATTGGGGCCATTGTCTTTTATACTGTCGCCGCCTGTGCTGTCCGTATCTTTATCTTTCGAGTTGCTGGTCACATAGCTGTTCGCCAGTTCCTCGTAAGCACGGCTCGCTTTGTAATAATCGTAAAGTTTAGCTCCGATGAGGATGATACCTATCAGGGCGAGCAGGATGCCTGTGCCAAGTAATCGTTCATTCTTGCATTTTCTCAGGAAATTTTTCAACATGTCCCTTCCTTTCCGGCAGGATGCTTTCCCGCCACATCTCGTTAGTATGCGATTTCATGTTCTTGTGCTTTTTGTTTAAACGTGTGGACGCTATAAATAAATATAATAATAACTAATAATATACAACATCATTAATTAAATTATATAATTATATTATATTGTGTCGGCTACGGAAGGCTTTTTGATGCCGTACCGACCTTTGATTTTTCGCGTATTTATCAGCAAAATAACGGTTTCGGAGTATCTGTTTTCTCGTTAATTAGCCCAAAAATGTGAGTATTTCGAGCTTAATTAGCCCAAAAATGTGAGTATTTTTTTGTTCTCAAGTTCGAAATACATGATTTTCGGACTTAATTAGCCCAAAAATGTGAGTATTTTGGACTTAATTAGCCCAAAAATGTGAGTATTTCGAGCTTAATTAGCCCAGAAATGTGAGTATTTCGGACTTAATTAGCCCAAAAATGTGAGTATTTCGGGCTTAATTAGCCCAAAAATGTGAGTATTTCGGGCTTAATTAGCCCAGAAATGTGAGTATTTCGGACTTAATTAGCCCAAAAATGTGAGTATTTCGGGCTTAATTAGCCCAGAAATGTGAGTATTATTTCATGCACCTTCTTTTTGGCACATGTGTCTTCCTCTTCAAAGCAGATAGTATTCCACATTTTGTCATTCCTCTTTTTTGGACTTATAACGTGACCTTCTGTATTTTTCTGCATCTGCCGAGGTATACTTTTCCACCTTTCCCAAAATACCTTGATAGGCATTCTCGTATGCTTCTGAGGCGTCTGTATCCCTGTCCGGCAGGAGCGGTGTTCCCTTATCGTAACCGTTGTTCTTGAGGAATCCGATAATTCTTGCAACAATATCTTTCGTCATGGAGCCTTTGTCCGTCTGGATCCTGACCCACTGAGCTGCGATCTGGACCGCTTCTGTGTCATAGTTGGCGGCCTTAAGAACATTGATATAAGTATTGTTGTCATAGTTCTTGCAGTCTCCGAACAGCGAATTAAAGATTGCATTTACTTCCTTTGCCTTCGCCATTATTTCAGCATCGATCTCCACCCATGATTCGTTCTCTGATATTGTAAATATTATGTGATTGAATGGGCGTTCTTTAGCCGCTTTATAAGTTACGTTAAGGTCTGAAAGCGCGTTTATTTCGTTAATTGCGGGTTTTAAATACCGGTCCCTCATTTTGCGCCACGCTTCGTTGACTATTACTGAACCTTGTATCAGTGCCTCGGCATTATTGTCTTTACCGCTCCGCTTAAAACGTCTTGCGAACTCCGGAGAGGATGTTTCGATAAGGCCGAGATATCTTCGAAGTTCATCTAACGACAACGTGATCTTCAGCTTTTTATTCCCTGTTTTTTTGAGCAGGTATTTCTGTGTGGACAGTACCTTATACAGACGGATCGCGTAAGGAGATGACATGCTCAGGATCACAGAAAGGGATTGTTTGGTATAAGGCCCCTTTGTAGTGTCTAAGAGTTCGCTGAAATTCTTGTTAAGTTCGATCTCAAAGTCTGCACTTGTACGCCTTTTTTTACCTGGAGCCTTGTAACCAAGCTGTTTTATGAGATTGGGATCCGCCATGGATAAGTCATATGTGTACTTTGACACATAGTATTTCTCAGTAATGCGATTCCCTTCGATGTAGTAGTGGGGACCTGCAAAATGTTCCATCGTAGCGCGGAGCACTTCGTACTTCCTGCTCGTATTGGGTATTTTCAGTATTTCACAAAGTTCTGATTTCCTCACCTTATAATGCAGTTCGCCTTCTTTGCTCACGAGAAATAAGAAATAGGCAAAAAATTTTTCATCATATACTGTCCCGTTCGCAAGATAGTTTAAGAGATGCGCATTTGTGACCGGGTATTGTGATGTACGTTCTATTGAAAGACTGTTCTGTCCATCTGTTGTGTCTATCTTCATATTGTTCCCAGACCATTCCGGCGTTTAAAGGAATGGTGCATCTCCCTTCTCTTATTATGCTATGGAATATGCCAGCAGATACAGTTGTTATGCCTTTACGGATATGCCGAATCCTTCGCTGTTTGCAGCAGCGTCATCAAGGTATGCCGTAATGTTGTCGGATATTTTCGCTACATCGTTACGTTTCCAAAATTTCGTTTGGTCGCTGTCATCGTTCTTCGTAAAGTAAGGTGCAATGTCCTTCATTGATATAAATGAGTCCTGCCATTTATCTTTTTTTTCTAACAGTGCCTGACCATCTACTGCGTTCTGAAGTTTGTTCAGCATTATGTCTTGTATGACGAGACGGCACAGGTCATCCATCTGCATTTCGAGCAACTGCCAGTTCTTGCCTACCGGCAGAAGGAATCTCCATCCCCCGTATCTTGGGAAAAGTTCCATCACAAGGAATGTACTTTCCATCGTGTCCGGGAGATTTTTCAGTATTGAAAGTGTCTGTTCGGAAAAGGCGATTTCCTTTTCTGAGCACATGGTCGTCTGCGGCCCGTCCTTTCCGTGCATGGACTGGAAGAAGGGTATCTGGACCGGTGTTTCGGGTGCGAAGAGTTGCATGACAGCTTTAACTTCTCCAGTTTCATCTCTCCGTGTCAGGGTCTTTATTTTCATAAGTACTTTCATTTTCTTTACGGAACACAAATTATCTGTCTTATTTCGTTCCCAAATATTTTTGATATCGGATGTATGTATGTAATCAGCAAGAACCCGATGTCTCTCTAAACCAAGTAGACATAAGAGGATAATGTGTAAATATGTTAGGGTAGTAGTTTCGGCAGGATCCGAAACATCTAACTGAATAATTATAAAGGTTATTAGTACAGTAACGATACAACACGTTGCTACACCAGCCTTAATTACCTTCACGATTGTTTCGCGTGTATTTGCTCGGATGTCATACTTTTTCAGAAGATTCATAAACCGCAGTTCGTAACTTTCCTTCATTTTTTCTCCTTATCACATATAGAGCGGAATATGCGGTGTTCTTTGTCGTAACAGTGAACGTATACTTCATATTGAATAGGGGATATTGCAGCCTGTCTTTTGGCAGTGATATGTGTTAATATGAAGTACACTAAACTTCAGTTATAATGTAGTTGCTACATTATCAAGACTATCATATATGTGGTTCTCTTTGTCTTTACAAATTCTATTATTTGTCTTTCTTGTCTGAATATTTGGGGTTAGTGCTGATTATTTTCTGACATTTTTCATTGCGTCCACTATCTGGTCGTCCATGATATCCGCGTAAAATTTCGCAGTCGTATCCGTTGACTTGTGATTGAGCATTTTTGCGACAAGGGCAACATTTTGGGTTTGTCGGAGCATATTGGTCGCGAAGGTCTTGCGTAAAACGTGGAAGGTAACATCGGTACGGTTCGGCAGGTAGCATTGCACTGCATCACCTATGATCTTATTTGCTGCGTTCTTTGACAGACGTTTTCCGTTCTTGTTCAGGAAAAGGGCTGTTTCTCCCGGATATTTTGCCTTCTTGAGGTCCTGCCTGCCCCCGTACCGCAGCCTCCGTTCAAGGCGCGTCATATCCCGAACGAAATCGTCGGTTTCGATCTGGAATGCCTCAGAACAGCGTATCGGGATGTCTGTCCATTCCTGGTCTATGGCGTTCTGAATGTACTCGACATACCGGGGCATGCGTGTCGTATATTTCTCATATAGCTCCGAGGGGACACCGTAGATGTAGTCATCCAGTGCCTCGTACACATCCTCGCTGAACGGGATGCGCTGTTCGGAGTTGCCTTTTGACCGCTGGACACGCAGGTACGGGTTGTCGTCATCGAGATGGATGTCACTAACGTCGAGCGAGACAACTTCGCCAACGCGAAGCCCCGTGCATACGGCAAGGACGATAAGTGCTATATCCCGCAGGATAAATTTTGAATGCTGTTTCCGGTAGGATGCTTCCGTTTTCAGTTTCACGAACCTTTCGTTCTCCCTGTCCCGCCGTATCCAGTATTCGCATCTTTCTATCCCTCGTATCAGGGTATCTACCTCATTGTGGGACAGATAAGAAATGGTTTTCGTCATGACCTTCGGCCGTTTGACCTTGTGGACGGGATTTCCCGTTATCTTGCCCGTGTCATCAAGGTAGTCATAGAAAGCTGAGAGCGATGCGAGCTTCCGCCTGACCCCGTAAGGCCCATTGGAAGGGAATTCTTCTCCGTCTCCGTCGATGAGCCATTCCTTGTAGGTATTCAGGTCATCGACTGTGGTAGATATCACATCTTCGAGCGGAAACATAGCCAGCTTATCGGTTTCTATTCCTTTTCGTATGCAGAGATAGGAGAGGAACCTTTTTAAGTCCTGCAGGTATTCCACCTGTGTAAGTGGAGAGCTGGAGGCCATCAGGGAGCGGTAGAAATCCTCAGCATACGGCGGCAGAGATTCCAGTATTTCCTTTATCTTCAACCGGGAAGATTTATCGAGTTCCTTGTAATATGTTCCCGCCATCTTATCACTTCCTTCCTTATCATTCCATCAAATCTCACTTCCTATCGTGATGCGCATCTCCCCTTGCACCGTTTCGGGTGTTGCGTTCTGCATCGCCTTTTTGACATCCCTTGCATCGATAAGGAGCCTTCTGCAGGTGGCGGCGCGTCTGGTGCTCACATCCGGGATCTCCTTGTTCAGGGCTTTCAGGATGGCTATCAGGGCACCTGCCTTCATACTGTCATCCGGTGCGGGGATCATTCCGTGATGCACGTATGCGTGCTTTTTCTCAAGGTCTGCCAAGAGGCTTTTTATGAATGAGAGCTGTTTATCGGATGCAGGGTTTCCCTTCCGCATCACGTACTGTTGCGTGACGTTCACCGTTATGGTACGGGTGGTGCCTTCTATGCTCCAGAGGGCTGCCTTGGCGGCGCGGCTCTGCTCCTTTCCGGCGATATCTTTTGTCATGGAGTTCCTTACTGCATCGATATATTCTTCCAGCTCTTTCGGATCCATTGATTTCCTCTGTTCCGATTCTTCCCTGTATTTACGGAAGGCTTCCAAGGCAGTGCGCTGCTGCTCATCTCTTTTCTTTTGGCTCTTTGCGGGAGTGTAAAAGATGCCCCTGTTTTCCAGATCCCGTTTTATATCGCTGAGCCTCGCATTCAGTGACACGAGCTCGGACGCCTGTGCCTTGGTGAGAGAGTCGGGATCCCCTACAGACACTTCCTTGGCATTTTTCAGGTAAGCTGCCTGTTTTTCTGTTATCCGCTGTTTCTGCCATTCTTTGTAGACCCCTTCGTCCCAATAAAAGCCCGGTCCCCTTGTGGCATCGCTCAGGATGCCTAAGTAGTCGGAAGCTTCGTCGAACCGGATCGGAGCACAGTAATCCTTCCTTTTTGTCTTTATGGTCAGGATGGTGTTCCCAAGCACATCGGGTTCCGCGAAACAGACTGAAACTTCTGCGAACTGGATCTCGTAGCGTTCCGCAGCTGACGGGTTGATATGTACATGGTATCCCTTCAATTCGGACGGGGCGTCCCGCATACGGCTCTCCGTGATGTTGGCCACCTGTTCTTCTGCGAAGATATTGAATTCCTTCTGGAGCAGCTCCATGTCCATGACATCCTTGCGGAAGATATCGGCCGTACGCCTCACGTTCTCCACCATCTCAAGCAGGTCGTACTCCTGCTGCATTGCCTGCTTCTGCTTCCTTGTCGCCATGGATGCGTCTTCACCGAAGAGGGAGAGGGCAGTGCAGATATGGTGGTTCGGGGATTCCGAACCCGGCATGATGTCGAGCACGAGGCAGTTCTCCTTGTCCCCCGCAAGGCGGAGCCCCCTGCCTACGATCTGCTGGTACAGGCTGTCGTTGCAGGTCGGGCGCATGACGAGGATTGCGCTTGTTTCGGGCGCATCGAATCCTTCCGTGAGGACCATGCAGTTGACGATGCACTTCACTTTTCCGTCCTTGTATGCTTCGAGGATGTTCTTCCGTTCTTCATCGGGCGTCTTTCCGGTAACGACGCGGACGGTATCTTTTTCTGCATCGGGAAGGAGCTCCTGTATCGTGGCAGCAAGGGTATGGGAGAGCTTGACGTTCACCACATATGCGAGTGTCTGCCGGTCCTGCCCGCGGCAGTACTTCATGTACGCCGCCGCTGCCTTGTAAATCATGTCCGAATGCTCGATCCTTCTGGATAACTCCTTCTCCTGAAAGTCGCCGGCAAGGAATTTTATCTTGCTAAGGTCCGCGTTGGTCGAGATACCGACAGCACGGAGAGGGCAGAGCCAGCCTTTATCGATCCCCCACAGCGTGTCCCTTGTGAACAGGATGCTGTCGAAGACGTCATCCAGCCTGACCTTGTCGCCTCGCCGTGCAGTAGCAGTGAACCCGACTATCAGCCTTGGATTGAAATATTTCAGGATTTTCTTGTAGGTGGGGGCAGCTGCATGGTGCGCCTCATCTACGAAGATGACGTCAAAAGCGTCCGGTTCGAACCGGGAAAGCCTTTCCGTGCGGGACAATGTCTGGACGCTCGCTGACACGACCTTTTCACCCTTTGACTGTTCCGATGCTTTTTCGTAGCCGAATGAGCAGTCGAAATACCGTGAAGGCTGTCTGACCAGTTCGTCCCGGTGGGACAGGATCAGCAGGCGTTCGTCCGGATGAGCCTTTGCGATCAGTCCCCATGCACCTGCCATGATGACCGTTTTCCCGAGGCCCGTAGCGAGGGAGACAAGTACGCGCCCCGTGTCAAGCCCCGCGATCTGCTGCATGCATTCCCACTGGTAGTCACGGGGCGTCAGTTCCGTTCCCGCAGCTGTCCGCAGTGTGGACGGAGCTGAAGTTCCTTGCATATTGTTGTTCTTTCCTTCTTCCATCTTGTTTTACCTCGTCAGGGTAGGACGGAAGGGTAAGGACCCGACCGCCCGTTTTCCGTGTTTGTCATGGTTGTGTTAGTATTTCATCCGAAGATGTCGTCATCGATGTCTGTTATTTCGGGAAAAGCGGTTGCCTCGAACGGGTCCGCTTGTACAGTCTGGGCGGATGCATTGTTCGTCTGCCTTGCCGGTCCTGCCTGTGCAGGAGCCTTCTTACCTGCAGGTTCAGGTGCTTGTTCCTTTGCAGGAGCAGGAGAGGGCTGTGCAGGGGCCTTCTTACCTGCAGGTTCAGATGCTTGTTCCTTTACAGGAGCAGGAGAAGTCTGTTCCGTATTGGCAGGGACTTTCTTTGTCTGACGGCTGTCTGTTTTTTCCCTGTCGGCGCGTGCCTTTTCCGGAGCAGGAGTTTTATCGGATGTTCCCGGAAGGCTGATCCCTGAAGCTGTTCCTGCTGCTTTTTCTTTCTTCTTTGCAATTACAGCTTCCAGATAATCTGCCTGCTCGTGCATGGCGGCGACCATGTCCTGCGTCATCTCCCTGAGAGAGGAGATCGGTTTGAACCGCTTTGTGTCGTTGAAGGCAGCAACCAGCTGTGACTCGGATTTATAACCTATCTTATACATACGGTCGGCAACGGCTATGATGTCATTGATGTTGGCCATGGGGGAAATCTGTCCTGTTTCATCTTTCATCCAGAGCCTGAGCCCAAATCCTGTCTGTTCTGCGATCGCCTTGGTCAGGCATCGCTTCTGGGCGTTATTGATATCATTGGCGTCCGCTGCCTTGACAGTTCTCTCGTTTCCCTTGGCGTCGATCCGGGTTGTTTCGTGGTCGAACATTGTATAGTTCCTGTGATCCATTACCGGTCTTGAGACAGGCGGGAGCCAGTGTTCCCCGTCGAGGGTGAGCTGGACTGCCACGAAGTAGCCGAGCTTTTCGTCATAGAAACACTGGCCACGGGGGTCCATAGCGGAGATAGGCAGGGAAGCACTTGCCGTTACGTTCAGGTCCATTTCCGGGCCAAGGTAACGGAAGTCGGAGTAGGGGAAGTTCGTTCTAAGGTGCGCAAGTGCCGCAGCCCAGGGGATGTATTCGTAAGAGGGTCCATGCGCACGGAATTCCCTGCAGTCATCATTCGCCCATTTGGCGTAGAATTCCGGTTTTACTTTTCCGTTCGGAAGGACGTTCGAATTGTGGTCTTTGTCGTTCTGTTTTACTTCGAAGGTGCCGAAGCTGTTGTCGTCTGTTACAGGCGCTGCCTTTTTGCCGAGTCCGAAGTAATCCATGTCATCCGCATCCGGGGTGATCCGGATATCTGTTCCTGCAAATTCATTTTCGTTCATCATTTTTCTTTCTTCCTTTCTTTTTAATCGCGGGGAGAGCAGTCCCGCTGGCGGTGTACTTTGTATGATATAATTATACCACTATAATTCTAATTATACAAGCACAACCGTGACAAACTGTAATTTGTTTTGGTTGCATAGGGGCACGATTTCCGGGATTTGCCCCTTGCCTGTTTTTCCCGGTCAGCCGTTTTTCTCCGTTTTTCGCTTTTTTCTTTCCTTTTTGTTTTCTTTTTGTTTCCCACATTTTGTGTCTTTATTTACTCTATTTGTGTATTATTGCATATATCGCTTTGCTTCGCATTATTTCTTTTGGTTTTGTTCTTTTTTATTTTCTTTTGGTTGTTTTATTGTGGCGCCATGCAGTCCCATGACAGTCTTTGTATTACCTTGTATTAATTTTTCTTTCATTTTGTTTCTTTCTTTGAATCTTTCCGTTTGGTCGCTTCTGCATTCCTTGTCCGGTTAGGACTTCAGCTTTTGTGCCAGTCATTGGATCTCTTTTCCTTCTGTTCTTAATTTTTTCTTTCTTTTTATTCTTTTTTTATATCAGCAGGCATTCCTGCATATTATTGTCCCTGCGCAGGCGGTCTCCGGACGGCACAGCCGGTACATCACCGGATCAGGCGGTACAAAAGCCGCCCCGTAAGACAGGCACAGACGGTAAACAGGCATTGGGAGCGGTACTTGAGGCATGGGACGTATGAACGGATAGCCGGTCATGTGGCGACGGCAGCGGTACTCAAGCAGGTGCTACCGGAAGGCTCAGGCGGTTACATGGCAGAGGCAGCGGTACTGGAACCTTATGCGGTACGGAAGCGTCTGCAGTGTTCCCCCTCATACCGCCAGGGAAACTGACAGGACGCCAGAGCCCCGGACGTAACGGCTCATGCACCTACAGGCAGCGCCCATACTTTCAGGTTTTCCAAAACGGACAGAATCACGCCCTTATGCAACCATGACAAATACTGTATACAAGTTCCTTCGGAATAACAGGGTGATGCACGCCCATGCAACCATGATAAAGATTGTATACATATTCTCGCCAGACACGGGCACTCTCCTCTCCTGCTCTTCATTGCCTTTCATCCCTGTTGAACCTGCCCGTAATTTGCCTTTTTAAGGCATGCTCTTTTAAATACGGTAAAATCCCCACAAAACAAAAAAACACCCGCAGGAAGCCAAGCAGCGGCTCCGTACGGGTGTTTTAAGAGTAATTGTTACCTGCAGGGAAATACCTGTCATACCGGAATGATCCGGCAGTTTTTGGAAGCACGGTATATATTCGATATATATCCGTCCTCTTCCAGAACATTTCGGAAGATAGTAATGTCGTATCCGTCTTCTTCCATCATGGAAGCGAACATATCGACACACATACCATTTTCTTCCCAGTACTCAAGCTCTTCTTCATCGCCATCGGCAGCGAAAGCAAGAAACTTGTCGAACAGGTCGTCGTCAGGGAACATGTTTCCGCCCCAGGAGCATCCGAGCCAGTCAATCTCATAGACATTGGCCGCGGACAAACGTGCGGTAAGGACGTGCCCTTCGTCCCCCGCGAAGTATTTCGCGGTCTCCCTGCTGTCCGTAAAATAAGCAGGTCTATAGATCTCCGTTACTGGGAAATCTTTTTTAGTGCCATGGTACAGGATGTCTGTTTCCATATTCTTCTCCTTTCTTTTATTCTTCATACTGGGACACGTATCCCCTCACGAGGGACAGGCCCAGTATATCTCCGTCGTAGGCATCCACTCCTTTTTCGCTGATATACCGGGCGAATCGCGGAACGTAGAGCCTAAGTGCCCGCTTGACACCAGCATTGGAGTAACTTTTATCCAAAATGGTCCGCTTTCTGACATCCGTCCAGTATGCTTCCGGCAGATGTTCCAGATCTTTCTCCAGAATATAGGCCCCGGCTTTCCCTGTCTGAAAGATTATCTCTTCCAGTTCTTCTGCCATGGACAGGTCAAGCACTTTCGACTTCCTGCACAGGTATACAACGAAACGCTTGATCTCCTGCCTCAACATGTACCCTTGAACGGATGCTGTTTCAAGGAAGAATGCTGTAATCCTGTAAGTGTCCCTTTCAGAACTCCAGAACGGGACTTCTGCGGCGCGTTCATCGTTCAGGAAAGAGATGAGCCTCTTTATTTCGGCATCTCTCTCTTCCGTGTTGCGGGACATGAGCTTTTCGGTGCTTATCCGATATGCCTTCGGCATGGAAAGCAGCTTCCCTCTCAGATCGCACAGGTACGCATAAGCGTCCTCGTTTTCGCCAAGGGCCAGTGCGGTCTTGAACAGGATCCCGTACTTACGGGAAAGGACTCCGACCTTTCTGGCGTACTCCAGATTCTCATCCTTTACCTTTTTTTCGTGCTCTTCCTGTGCTTTTTTCAGGTCAAGTTCCCACAGCTTCGGAGTGGGATTATTGACGCACGGGACATCGTTCCATCTCGTGATGCCCTCTTCAACGTCCGCATCATCCGATACTATGCGTCCCATTTCATCGGCATATTTGCTGTAAAATGCCGGGACGTTAAAGACAGCGAAAGCTTTGAGGTTTATGTATTCGGGGAGCTTAGCTCCGGCTGCTTTGAAAGCATGTTCGATTTGATAGTATAACTGGCGCAGATTGAGAAAAGCATTCAGGTAGTAGCTGTAATAATATCCTTCATATGTCTGGGGAATAGCGCCTGCTTCCACCATAGCCTTTGTCCGGCGTTCCATATCGTTGCCGTCTCCCGTATACACACTGTAGTTTACTGTGACGTCTTTATAGTGCAGGGCATAGTACTCTGTCCATGCTGCATAGGAGTGTCCTCCAAAGCGTGTGTCGCCGGTTTTCTCAATGGAGATATTCTCCATTGCTTCACAATACAACTTGGCCCACTTCTTTAATGTTCTAATCTTCATATTTTCCTCCTTTTCCCGTCATTTGACGGGCTTACGTTTTTGTCGCACCAAGACCTGACAAAAGGCGTCCATATCTCAGGACCTTCCTATAGATTTACTCAGAAGCCATAAGCAATTGGGGGACGTTCGCGTCATGCGCTACTTGTGCCATATTACCCTGGGGTTCTTTTCAGCCTTCCAGCTGCTTGTGCTGATTTTGTTGATACGTTATTTTCCGTCAGCTTTTTGTACAGGCGGATTTATATTCAAAAGCACCGATGCGGTGCGTTTTGTCTTCATTATTTCATAAAAAAAGAGCCGTCTCCTATGAGATAGCTCTTCTCTTCAAACAGGCGGGTGCGCATAGTACCCCCTTTTGCCGATTTTTTATTTTATGGTCTTATTATATTCTATGTATTGATATTTGGCAATACAGACCGTCTGAACATATTCTGTTTGCGCAAACATGGAGTGGATTTCAAAACCCCAGTATGTTCGCGCAGCTATAAGTGTAAAAAATTCAGAAAATGTGATAAAACCGTATGATAATATGATATAATATAAATACAGTCAAATCTTTTCATGACTGTTTTCAGTGAGACTGTACGAAATCATGTGAACAAATTTGTGCAGTTTTGCTGTCGCATCTTATGTGGGTGCGTGAATTAAAGGTGACAAAGTGTTCGGTCAATGCAACACATATGTTGTCGCATCTTGTGTGGGTGCGTGAATTAAAGGTTGGTGTATCAATATCGTTCAAGTAACTGGTAAAAGTCGCATCTTGCGTAGGGTGCGTGAATTAAAGGTGTATACCTCCGCGTGGTGATAGTATTACTATAATGTCGCATCCCACACGGGTGCGTGAATTAAAGGAGCAAAGTTATCGCGGTATTAAGATGCTTCAGAGTCGCATCCTGCAAGGGTGCGTGAATTAAAGGCTGTTATCTCCATATTAGACGGATGCTGTCCGTAAGTCGCACCTTGTGTAGGTACGTACATTAAAGGAATTGCTATCTTTCTGCTTCGCTCCATGCTGTATAGTTGTTTCTTAACATTGGGGCGTGAATTAAAGGGTGATTACCGTGCCTTTGAGGAGTAGCCCTATTATCGCACCATATAGGCGCTTGAATTAAAGAATCTGATAGATTGATAGAAGCTTTTTCCTTCGGTCGTAACTTGCGTAGAGTCGTGAATTAAAGAAACATATTCGCTTTCTATTGGATTCCGTTCAATATCGTCGCATTTTATCTGTGTGTGAATTGAAGGGGAAAAATCAGTTATGTCTGAATGTCTGCTCACTATTGCATCTTTCTCAGGATTGCTGGATTAAAGGTCAAGTGTGCCGAGCCTTGTATAAGGCAACGTTATTGCATTTCGAACCGGATGCGTGTGTTAAAGGTCAGCTGCTCCAAAATCTCCATTGCTTATAGCAATGTCGCATTCTGTGTAGTTTGCAGAGTGCGTGAATTAAAGAATGCCGATTCCTGTTATTACATGTTCATGAAACAAAACTACTCCCCGTATGGCTACGTGAATTAAAGCCTCGTAACGCCGCAGTTGTTACTCTATGACATTGCATCTGTATCCTTCTGAGGATGCAGAAATTTATTTTGTAAGTACAGCGGGCAATGTAAGTTCCGAAACCATCAAATGGTATGTAGATACTCAAAAAACAAGACCGTAGGTGTCATCATGAATAAAGGAGTTAAGTTTAGGGCATATCCCAATAAGGAACAGCAAAACTTAATAAATCAGACGTTCGGATGTTGCAGATTCGTCTACAACAAAGGTCTTGCCATGCGTAATGATGCCTATTCCAATGGCGAAA
>ODAI011256248.1_pt1 | contig 19317 bp, 11 predicted proteins | sample 1539321 | NCBI WGS metagenome assembly ODAI01 (sample SAMN02144231, study PRJEB22623) | gut metagenome | biome: sheep rumen | host: Ovis aries | place: New Zealand
GAAATCATGCGTGAGCGTGCTTGTGAGCTCGGATTTGAGTTTGAAAACCGTTTCCATGACATGAACCGCCGAATGATGGTTGACGACTTCAAGAAACCTCTGCGTGGGATGCGCATCTACTGGATTGACGACGACGGCAACCGAGTGGAAAGGAAATGGAACCCCGACTCCGAGGCTTTCCCGACACATTTTGAGTATGTGCCATACGAGATCGGCGAGAAGAGTGGTAACCCACGATTTGTATGGAAACATCCTGAGCTCTGGTCTAACAAATGGCTACTGGCACCTCTGCCACCAGACGAGATTAACAAGAACTATGGATTAACCCAGAATCCTGGATGGAACTAATGAGTAAAAAATTAAAACAATAATAGTAATCAATATGAACAACAATAAATTGCTCAAGACAATGATAGCGGCGGCGGGACTGCTGTCTGCTACTATAGGCACAAGGGCACAGAGCAGTCTGGTGGACTACCAAAACGGACAGGTGGATTTAGGCATTGGTGTCGTCCAAAGTCAAAAGCTATCCACTATTGCCAGCCAGACCATATCGGGTGAGGAACTGCAAAAGACTGCTGCACTCACACTAAAGGACGCATTGTATGGCAAACTGTTAGGACTGACAGCCCTGAAAAACGGTAAGTTTGAAGGTGATAGCGACTTTGGCGCTCGTTTTAACATACGTGGAACGAACTCTACATCAGAAAACAAAATCCTGATTTTGGTAGATGGTATAGAGCGTTCGATAGACTACCTTACAATAAACGAGGTAGAGTCGGTTACAGTACTACGTGACGGTGCAGCGACTGCTCTCTACGGCTACGAGGGCGTCAACGGAGCTATCCTGATAAAGACAAAGCGTGGGGCTGCTGAGAAACTGACCGTCAACGCCAGCTACAACCATAAGTTTACTTTCGATCCACAAGTAGCTAAGTTTGTCACCACACCGACATACGCATTAGCTATGAATAGAGCTCGTATAAACGACGGACTGACTCCTATGTATAATCAGAGCGAACTGGATGCCTTTGCCGACGGAAGTGCACCATATTATTATCCTAACGTGGACTGGCAGAAAGAGGCTCTGAAGAAAGTAGGCTCTGAAAACCAGCTTAACCTGTCAATCAAGGGAGGGAACCAACGTCTGCATTACTTCACCCTGTTGGACTATACCGACAGCCGTGGACTCTTGAAGGGCACCAAGCAGAACGGATATAAATCACAACTGAAACTTTCTAAAGCAAATATCCGCACAAATCTTGATGCTGTGCTGACAAAGACTACAACAATGCGGATAAACCTGCTCGGATCATTCCTCGAGACAAATAGACCTGCTGGTGTGACGGCAGACGGAGTGTTCGACATGTTCTATTGCGTACCTTCCTCTGCCTTCCCCATAAAGAACGATCCAGAGGGAGAACTGGCAGGAATATGGGGAGGTAACACCACCTATGGAACAAACAACGTGGTGGCACAGATCCAGGCTTCTGGATTCCAGAAAAGCCATGCACGATTGTTCCAGGGCGACTTGACACTCAATCAGGATTTGGGAGCACTGCTAAAAGGACTCTCCGCCTCTGTTCGTTTTGGATATAACAACTACTCTGAGATTTATGAAGGCAATACCTTGGGATTCATGTACGGCTACCAACGCTACACCTTTGATGCCAATGGCAACCAAAACGGTATGACGACATATTCAGCGGGAGACAAGACTGACAACCTCTCGTTCAATTATTGGCTGAACAAGCATTCACGCTCTTCATATCTCTCCGTAGCTGCTGACTATAAGACCAAGTTCAGAGACGACGACAACTTCAATGCTACGCTGATCTGGAATCAGAAAAACACGGTATCCGACGGACGCTATCAGACATTCAACCGAATGAACTGGCTGTTGAACATGCACTACGACCTAAAGGAGAAGTATGTGGCTGACCTTGTATTGGGCATGAACGGATCTAACCGAAGCTATCCTGAGAAGTGGGCATTCTCGCCTGCACTGTCCTTGGGCTACATCTTCGCAAACGCCGACAACGGACTGCTGAATTTTGGAAAGGTACGTCTGTCAGGAGCAATACAACATCTTGACTATGTGCCCATCAATGGTATATGGCTCGAAAACTACGGCGGCGGTGGCGGCGACTACTACTTCGGAGCAGGTCGTGGCTCACAAGACTGGGGTACCTTCATCTCCTATCAGCCAACACGCCACTTCGACCTTGAGACAAGCTACAAATTCAACATTGGTACTGATCTGAGACTTGCCAAGAGTGTAGATGTAACTCTCGACGCATACTACCATCTTTGTGACAAGATACTTATGTCTGCCGATGGATTAAACTCTTTTGTTATGGGTATCCCCTCTGGATATGTCAATCAGGGACGCGTAGCCAACTACGGCGTTGAGCTGGGGGTAAACTGGGTGAAAAAGGTGAATGACGATATGTCGTTCAACATCGGAGGACATCTCACCTGGGGCAGAAACAGTATACGACGCACAATAGAAAACGTAGCATACAACTACCTGTCGGCTGTCGGTGGACGTGTCAATCAGGCATGGGGACTGCAAGCTATTGGATTCTTCAAAGACGAGGAAGACATCGCTAATTCACCCGCTCAGGAGTTTGACACCTGCAAGCCTGGCGACATCAAATACAAGGATCAGAACGACGATCACGTAATCAACGAGAATGACGTTGTGAAAATGGGTCACGACACCTCTACTCCAGAACTTAACTATGCCATCAACCTTGGATTCAAATACAAGCGCCTGGGCTTCAATGCACTACTACAAGGTGCTGGCATGTACACACAATATTGTGGCACCACTGGCGTCTGGACACCACTTATCGACGGAGCTAACCTGTCACGTGAATATTACAACAACTGTTGGGACGTAAGCGACAACCCCAAATACCCACGTCTGACGTCACAAGCCAACAACAACAACTTCCGAGCTAACGATATATGGTGGAAGAATGTCAACTTCTTGAAACTTCGCAATATCGAAGTCTACTACCTACTTCCTGAGACCCTTATTTCTCGAATCCGTCTCAGCGAGTGCAAGGTGTTCGTCAAAGGCGACAACCTCTTTACCATCACCAACGTGAAAGAGCTTGACCCCGAAAACATCGGGACTGGCTATCCTACCTTGAAAGGTATTAGCCTGGGTGTATCTTTAACCTTCTAAACAGCACAACAGATATGAAACTAAGGATTTTAATATTACCCGCAATGGCTTTGCTCACATGCGCCAGTTGCGTAGATTTAGACTACAATGAGGTCACCACAAACGACGAAGAATGGGTTTACCAAAGTCCAGTCTATGGAATACAGCGTTTGGTAACAAGCGTCTATGCACATATTCCGAATGGTATTGACAAAAACTTTGAGGGTGGCAGCGGCTCGACTTTTGCAGCTGCATGTGATGAGGCCGATTGCGCTTTATCAAACTCCAACATCAGGAAGTTCTATAATGGTGGTTGGAGCCCTATCAACCCCTTCGCCTTCACATGGACAAACAGCTATCAGGCCATTGCCGAAGCTAACAACTTCTTGGAGAAACTGGACAAAATAGATCTTTCTGCATATTCAAACAATAATGACTATCAGGCAATGAAGAATAAGTTTGAGTTGTTTGAGTATGAGACACGTTTCTTGCGTGCATATTTCTATTTCGAGCTTGTCAGAGCGTATGGTGACGTACCCTTCACTTTAAAGTCGCTGACTAACGATGAAGCCAACCGTCTGAGCCGTAAACCTGCGGTGGAGATTATGGATTGGATTGTGGAGGAGATGGACCGCATTGCCGAGTTCCTGCCCATCACATACACCACAGAGCTAAATACAGACATCGGCAGAGCTACCAAGCCAATGTGTCTGGCTCTGAAGGCTCGCACCCTGCTGTACAAAGCATCACCTTTGTTTAATACTTCTAACAACAAGCAGTGGTGGCTGGACGCAGCCCGTGCTAACCATGACCTGCTGATAAGAGCAAACGACTGGGGTATTAAACTCGGAAAGTATACTGACATCTGGGGACCCGACAACGGAGATGCTGCGGAGATGATATTCATCGCAAAGCAGGGTGCTCTCAGCAGCTGGGAAAGATACAACTACCCTATTGGTGTAGAAAACGGACAGTCTGGCATGTGTCCTACTCAGACACTCGTTGACGCCTACGAGTACAAGGATAGCCCTGAAACATTTGGCAGCCGACATGCAGAAAGCACTATAAATCTCAGCGAGGATAATCCTTATGATGGATTGGATCCACGATTTGAAATGACCGTTGTAAGGAATGGCGACCTATGGCCAAACTACAACACTCGTCCCATTGAGACTTTTGAGGGCGGATACAATGGCTCACCACTAACTAACGCCACACGGACAGGATATTACTTGAAGAAATACTGCGACCCAAGCGTGAATATCTCTACCAACAATGCTACTGAAACCCAACACGCATGGGTATTGATGAGACTCGGAGAGTTCTACCTTAACTATGCAGAGGCAATGTTCAACTATTATGGAGACGCCAACACTATGGGTGAGTTCACAATGAGTGCTAACGATGCTGTGAACAAGATACTGGATCGCGTAGACGTACAGATGCCACACTGGACCGACAACACCGACTGGGAAGCTCGCTACGAGCGAGAGCGCATGGTGGAATTGGCTTTTGAAGACCATCGCTTCTGGGATATACGCCGATGGAAAAAGGGTGATGGTCAAAGGCAGATAAAGATAGCACGACTCAACAAGGACACCAATGGCGACCTTATCCTCACACGCTCAACACTAAGCAGGGGATGGGCAGATAAGTTCTATTTCTTCCCTATCCCATTCTCAGAATTGAACAAGAACAGCAACCTGACACAAAACGCAGGTTGGAGTAACGAATAACTACACACACATAAAAGTATTATGAATAAGAAGATATTTGCAATCTGGGCAATGTTGCTAACAACCACCCTGGCACTGACATCGTGCTCAGACGATAATAGCGAGAGTGCCGCCAGCTTGTCTGTCACGTCATTCTATCCCACGATAGTCATGAATGGTACGGATGTTGAGATAAACGGTAGCGGACTGTCACAAGTAACGGAAGTTGTCTTCCCTGAGGGACAATTGGCTACAGCTATCAGAATCATTGACGACAACAGGATTATCGCCACAGCACCCGACGGAGTATCGGAGATGCCCGACGTACTGGTTGTCATGACTGACGGAAATGAAGTAAGGAGCAGGCAGACAATACGCAAGGCAATGCCAGCCATAAGATACTTCAACCCCGCTGATAACGTAAAGACTTTCGAGGATCTGCAGATTGAAGGCAACGACTTCCTGCTGGCAGAGTCTGTAATATTTGGCGAAGGCGAGGATGCAGTTGAGGTCAAAGCCTTGGATTTCAAGCGCAAGTCAAACTCCAATGTCACAATAACGCTGCCAGAAAAAACTCCTCTTGGAGAAAACATTCCGGTAAAAATGCGCTTTGACAATGGTGAGACTCTGGACCTGGGCAACCTGAATGTTGAGGAAGGCGAAAAGCCAGGTGGTCACTGGGAGGAAAAGACGGACGTACTCTATAGTGGTGACCCTATGCCAATGGGCGACTGGGAGAACACGCTTACTATTGACAAAGAAGCCTTCGCTGATGCAAATGTTGGCGATATCTTACGCATCCATTTCAAGGATCCAGTTGACGGAAAATGGGTTGCATTATATCCTCAGAACGTTGATTGGGGAGGACTTACCGAAGAACTTGGTAATGGAGTTCCTCTCTCTCCATATTTCGATCAGGGATACTATGACTTAGTCATTGATGAAGAAATATTGCCAATACTTCAATCTGGCGGTATAAGAATCCGTGGTTCCTACTTCACTGTAACAAAGGTAGAGAGGATATATCAAGAATGGGTTTCTGACATTAATTTGAATGAAACAGTTCTCTATGACGGTGATCCTGTTGTAATGACCATGGACGTGTGGGGATATCCTGAAAATATAGTCGTTCCTGCAGAAGCCTTAGCCAATTTACATGTTGGCGATATCATCCGTGAGTATGTCACGGATCCGACAGGTGGATTTGATACAAACAACTGGGATAACCGAATGGTTGGCGTCCTCAGGGGCGTATCTACTACTTGGGTAGAACGTTATTATAATCTTTGGGAAGATGAAAACAACTTCACACAGGGTTATTGTGACTACGTTGTTGATGAGGAGTTCCTGAATATAATCAAGGCTGAAGGTCTCGAGCTTATTGGCTGCAGACATACATGTACAAAGCTAAGTATCATAGTTCCTTGATCACGTTTTTAGGATTCATATAATTAATAAAAGTTTGTTATAGGAGGGGAAGACCTAACGGGGTCTCCCCTCCTATTTGTTTTTTTGATATTACCCGTTTGGATTTTTATTTGATAATAATACAAATGGGAATATTTAAGAGCAATATGGAACTTCTTACATTCGAAAAACTGAATACCTTTGCAGCAACAAATATAACAAAACCAAATATCATTATGAAAAAACTAATTTATCTTATGGTGGGACTGCTACTGTGCGTGTCCTGTTCTACAAATGACGAAGAAAAACCATTAAAACCACTTACTCCCGAAGTACCGACACCGACTCCCGACCCCACTGACGACTCTGGTGACGATGGCGAACGTTCCGCTGAGGCTGCCAAGCTCTTGCAATTCATGAAAGACATCTATGGTAAAAAGACTATTTCTGGTACGTGCGCAAACGTAAACTGGAACATCAATGAAGCGCAATGGGTGTATAAGCATACGGGGAAATGGCCTGCCATGAACACGTTCGACTATATCCATCATATAATGTCGCAAAAAGGCGGATGGGTAGACTATGAAAATACTCAGGTGGTGGAAGACTGGCATGCTGCAGGAGGCATCGTTGGACTGATGTGGCACTGGAACGTACCTGCCAATAACGGTTCTGACTATTCCTTCTATTATGGTACAGATGGAGACCAGACTCAATTTGACGTAAAAAAGATCTTCGATGAAACTTCTTCGGAGTATAAACTTATGATAAAGGACATCGACCAGATTGCCTCTTATCTGAAGATCCTGAAGGACAAGAATATCCCTGTCATCTGGAGACCTCTGCATGAGGCTGGCGGACGATGGTTCTGGTGGGGCATGGATGCAGAGGCATGCAAACAGCTGTGGAAGGTCATGTACAAACGCTTCAAAGATGCCGGACTGAACAACCTGATATGGGTATTCACCCCTGCCGCTGGCTGGGCAGAACCATATAGCAAGGGCTTCGACTGGTATCCTGGCGACGAGTACGTTGACATCGTTGGAATGGACGTATACAACCAGAGCAATGCTAACGATTGTTTCACGATGGACTTTAAATTCCTGAACGACACGAAACCTCAAAAGATGGCAGCACTGACAGAATGTGGTAATGTTGCAACCATCTCCAGCCAATGGGCTGCTGGCGCAAAATGGCTGTTCTTCATGCCGTGGTATGACTATGGACGCACTGGCGATCCTACATCCACCGCATTCAACGACCAGTCGCATAGTAGCGCATCAATCAGTTGGTGGCAAGATGCATTCGGCTGTGACTTCGTACTTACAAGAGATGACATAAAACACTAAAACAACATGAGATTTAAAATATTCATAACAGCGGTGCTGCTGGCACATACCTTTGCCACACAAGCACAGACATGTGTACGAGAGAAAATACGTATGAACGACGGTTGGAAGTTCTCCAATGGACATGCCGCAGACCCACAGAAAGACTTTGGTAGCGGCACAGAATATTTCAACTACCTCACAAAGGCTAACTCCATTCACAACGAGGGACCATACGTGATGCGGTTCGATGACAGCAACTGGCAACAAGTGAATGTTCCTCACGACTGGGTGCCATCCCTACCCTATGCTCGTGAGGCAAGCCATTCGCACGGTTACAAGACGATAGGCTACAAATACCCTGAAACGAGTGTTGGCTGGTATCGCAAAGTCATCAACATTCCTGCAGAGGACTTAGGCAAACATATCGCATTACAATTCGACGGCATCTTCCGTAATGCACAGGTGTGGTTCAACGGTTTCTGGATGGGAGTAGAACCAAGCGGTTATGCTACACAGGTGTATGACGTGACGGAATATGTCAACTACGGCGGAGAGAACCTGATCTGTGTACGTGCCGACGCCACCTTCGAGGAAGGCTGGTTCTACGAAGGCGCTGGCATCTATCGCGACGCATGGCTCACTAAGACAGCAGCCGTCAGTGTGGCACCATTTGGAACCTTCGTATATTCTGAGATGAAGAAACCCTATGCGTCTGCCAACATATACATCGAGACCGAAATCAACAATAGCTCACTGACATCACAGAAATGCGATATTGAGCAAAGACTGCTCGACGCTAACGGAAACATTGTAGGAAAGGCTGAGACAACATCTCTCACGCTAAAACCGAAAGAAACTCTTGGCAGCAAACAGTCAATAGCACTATCCAACCCTCATCTATGGAATACTACAGACCCGTATCTATACACGGTAGAAACAACTGTGAAGGTAGGCGGACAAGTGACAGATGTATATAAGACCACGACAGGTATCCGCGACATCGCCTTTGATGCCGATAAAGGTTTCCTGCTGAATGGCGAACAACTGAAACTGAAGGGCGTAAACATGCACCAAGACCATGCAGGAATAGGTGCTGCCATCCCAGAAGCAGTCATGGCTTGGCGTATCAAGCAACTGAAGAAGTTTGGATGCAACGCCTATCGCTCATCACACAACCCGATGACTCCCGCCTTGCTCGACATTTGTGATCGCGAGGGAATCCTCGTAATCGACGAGAACCGACTCACAGGTATCAACACCGAACACATACGCCTCTTGGAGAATATGATAAAGCGCGACCGCAACCACCCAAGCGTCATACTGTGGAGCGACGGCAATGAGGAATGGGGAATGGAGAACACCATCCAGGGCACACGTATCGCTGCTGCCATGCGCGAATATACTCGTCTGCTCGACCCCACACGCCATTCTACTATCGCCAATGCTGGAGGCGGTGAAATGATTAAGGGGCTCGACGTGGTTGGCTTCAACTATATCCTGCAGAACAACGTGGACCTCCGCAAGAAAGAACATCCCGACTGGAAGATTGTAGGAACCGAGGAAACCTCTGGTTGCGGTACACGTGGCGTCTACTTCAACACCGACAAAGATCCCAACCACATCCGTTCTCTAAACATGAGCGCTGACAATGACAGCACAGAAAACAGAATTGAACGCGGCTGGAAGTTCTATGCCGATCGTGACTGGGCAGCAGGAATATTCTATTGGACGGGCTTCGACTATCGTGGCGAACCCACACCATTGGCTTATCCCGCACACGACTCGGAATTTGGAATACTTGACTATTGTGGCTTCTGGAAAGATGAGGCATGGTACCTAAAGTCATGGTGGACCAGCCAGCCCACACTTCATATCTTCCCACACTGGAACCTAAAGGGTCATGAGGGCGAGGAGATAGAAATATGGGCATATAGCAACTGTGACGAGGTAGAGCTGATTGTGAACGGTAAAAAACTCGACCGACAGAAGATGCCACGTAATGGACATCTGAAATGGAAGACCACATATCAGCCTGGAAAGGTTGTTGCCATTGGCTATAAGAATGGCAAGCGAATACTTACAGAGACTGTTGAGACGACAAAAGACGCATCGAAAATCATAATCAGCGCCGACCGTCAACAGTATGTTGCCGACGGACTCGATGTCGCAGTGGTGGATGTAGACCTGCAAGACAGTAAAGGACGTTTTGTGCCAGATGCCTGCAACATGCTTACATTCTATGTCGATGGCGACGGTAGCATTCTTGGAGTGGGCAATGGCGACCCATCGTATCTTGGCAAAGACAATCCAGGCAAGAAAGGCTGTAAGGAATTTAGCATCCCCGCATTCAACGGTCATGCACAGATACTGGTTCAAACCGGCAACAGCAATGGTCCGCTGCGTCTTTCATGCAAGTCCGACGGACTGAAGTCCGCAGAGATTACTCTCAACATAAAATAAGATAGGAGATGAGGAGATGAGGAGTAAGTAGTATAGGGAATATTCAAGGAAAAAGACTAACGGCTTTAACTTCTTTAACTTCTTTAACTTCTTTAACTCCAAAAAGTTGAGCGAATGCGAAACTTGAATATTAGAACTACAATACTTGGTTAGTAATGGTTTTTTGTTTGTAAATAGCAGATAAAAGATTGTTTTCGGGACAACAACGTGCCGCCGTAGCCCGTGTGGGTAACGGCGGTTTTTTTCATTAAACAATCATAATATCGATGCAAATATACTCAAGAAAAAGAAAAAACATTGTATTTTTGCAAGGCACATACATCACTACACGATATCATAATCACATGGAATATATGTCACAAGAAGGCTACGACAAGCTCGTAGCTGAGTTACGTCAGTTGGAGAACGTAGAGCTACCAAGGGTGCGTGAAGCTATTGCAGAGGCACGTGATAAGGGCGACCTGAGCGAGAATTTCGAATACCATGCAGCCAAGCGCGAGCAAGGTAGGCTACTGAGTAGAATCCGCTTCAAACAAAAAGTACTGGAGTTTGCAAGAGTTATCGATACCCAAAGGTTAGGTGCCGATGCCGTTGGACTGCTCACCAAGGTAGAGATGACCAATCTGAGCAACAACACCAAAATGACATACAGGATAGCCAGCCCCCATGAAGCAAACCTTCGCGAAGGCAAGATTTCAATAAAGTCACCTATCGCCGTGGCTCTTCTCGGCAAGCATATGGGCGACATTGTAGAAGTACATGTACCCGCAGGCATCCAGCGGCTTCGCATCGACAATATCTCCCTATAATTCCTTAGCTATTTCTCAGGTAAAGTAAAGTCGAAACGCAAACCACCACACTCTTTATTACGTGCTGTGATAGTTCCATTATGTAGCTGAACGGCATTCTTGACTATAGCCAGTCCCAAGCCCGTACCACCCATATTACGGCTTCGTCCTTTATCCACCCGATAGAATCGTTCAAAAATACGAGGCAAGTGGGTTGGATAAACACCCACCCCATCATCACTAAACACAAAATGCCACTTGCCGTTCTGTCGTTCGGCTGAAAGTTCTATTGTTGTGTTTATTCCTGCATAGTTGATGGCATTGTCTGTAAGATTACGAAAGATGCTATACAGGAGCTGCCAGTTTCCATGAATACAAATATCATTAGGCAGGCAATTTCTGAAGGTCATATCCCTTGAGTCTAGAATTTGTTTGGATTCCTGGACAATATCTGCCACCATAGCCGAGATGTCTACCCGCTCAAAAGATAATACATTCGTAGCATAGTCCATTTTATTCAGTGTTGAGATGTCTTGGAGTAACGCAGATAACCGTCGCGCCTGCGCATTGGTACGTACTACAAACTGGTGTTGAGTCTATTCACTGATATCTGGATTATCCAATATCGTATCGGTATAGCCGAGTATGCTTGCCACAGGCGTCTTCAGTTCATGGGCAATATTCTGTGTCAGTTCGCGTCTCATTTGTTGATGTCGTTCGTGTTGCTCTCTGCTGATTCGTTCGTCCATTCGCTTAGCATAGTGATACAGCAAGAAGCCAAGCCCTATCATCACTATAAACGAAAAGAGCAACAGATGCCAGTCTGAAGGTTCACCCAGCGGCATATTGTTCTTACGATCATAGTCCTCAAACAATATAAAAATAAAGGCATAGATGACGAATACCACCATCACGCTGATCCACATTTTATATCCTTCTGACATTTTTTCCATAAAACGATGCCTCAACTTCTCATTTACTGATTATCAACCTTCCTCATTTGCTCATTTCACAAATACGTATCCATATCCATGACGCGCCACAATATTATTGGCATATTGTCCTATTTTCTTTCGTAATCGTGTGATCGTCACATCCACTGTTCGATCTGACACTATCACGTCATCAGGCCAAACAGTTTGCAACAGTTGTTGACGTGACAACACCTGCTCACGATGACTGAGAAACACCGCCAGTAGCTCAAATTCCGTTTTCGACAAAACCACCTTTTCACCGTCGACCGTTACACACTTCTGCATCAGGTCTACCACAAGCCCTTCATATTCCATCGTGGCAGGAGTTTTCATGCTGTGCTTCCCTGTACGATTGAGCACAGCCCTTACCCTTGCTATCACCTCCCTTACGGAAAAAGGCTTGGTGACATAGTCGTCAGCACCAAGACTAAACCCTTGCAATGTTTCTTCGATTCCGTCTTTTGCTGTCAGGAAGATGATTGGGGTATGGGCTGTGCAACCGTCAGACTTGACTCGCCTTGCCAACTCGAAACCCGACATTTCAGGCATCATTACATCGAGCAGCAACAGATCAAATCCTTCAGTTGCGCCAGCTATCTTGGTCAAAGCAGACTGGGCAGAGTATGCTGCTTCAACCTGATAGCCAGCTGAAGTGAGATTGAATAGCAGAATATCACATAAGTCGTGTTCGTCGTCTACTACCAGAATCTTTTTTTTTCTCTCATCACGAGGTTCGTTGGTTAGTTTAGTTTCCATTTTTCAGGGCAAAGATACATAAAAAACTATCATTGACCAAATCGCGCCTGCATAACATTCACTACATAGTCGCCCAGTTTCTCACATTCATTCACAATATCTACATACATAGAACCGATAGCATAGTCATATTCATGGTCATCCACAGCTCGTATATTCTCCAATTTCAGCCTCTGTCTCATGCTGTTGATATCATTCTCTATACGATATGTATCACGTATGTCATGTTCTTTGCTTTGTCCTTCCATGACAATATTCATCTGGGTCAACGCTTCGTCAACAAGCACCATCATTGCATGCAGGTTATTTATGAGAATCTTAGGCATGCGGCGCCCACTCTCGTTGATTCTTCTCAGTATACGGGCCTGGTTGTAGCAAGCATCACCAATCGATTCCAGTTCACTGATTGCACGCATCATCTGGCGCACCTTCATCTTCGTCTCGTCGCTAAGATGATTGTCGCTTACCTGCTCCAGATAGTTGGCTATCTCTATCTCCATACGGTCTGTGTAATCTTCCTGATGGGCAATCTCGTCATATAGAGTAGCAAACTTCTCGTCATCCTCCTCGTCAACGAGGTTTCTCACCTTTCCGAACATCTGCTGTACGCGCTGACAAAAATGAGCAGTCTCTTTTTGTGCCTGTAGGACAGAGATTTCAGGTGTCTGCACAAGATTGGCATGGATATATCGCAGATGGAACTCCTCTTTCTCAGGTTGTTGCCGCTCAGGCAACAGCCAGCATACCACTCTCTCCATCTGTGGAATAAAACCTATCAGTATAGCGGTGTTGGTCACATTGAAACAGGTGTGGAAGGTTGCCAAAACGACTGGTAGCAGTGCAGCCTGTCCACCACTATTGGGATCATAGCCCACCATCCAGCAAACTAAATTGACAAAGGGATAGAACACACACAGTACCCATATCACACCGAAGACATTAAACAGCAGGTGGGCAAATGCGGCACGTCGCGCCTGAGTATTAGCGCCCAAAGCTGCAAGATTGGCGGTGGCTGTAGTTCCGATATTCTCTCCCATCACCAAGGCAATGCCCAGATATATTGGCAACACGCCAGTAGAACAAAGCAATATGGTAATTGCCATCACCGCTGCCGATGACTGTACGATACATGTTATCACAGTACCAATGGCAAGGAAAGAGAATATGGTCCAATAGCTGCTCGTATCAAACGATGCGAAGAAGTCTACTACCGCCTTATTGTGCGCTAAGTCTAACTCCTTGCCTGCCGTACTGAGCATCACCAGCGACAAGAACATAAAGGCGATACCAAACAAAAAGTCACCTACAAAACGGTGACGTTTTTTATATATAAGCACCATTCCCGCAAAGAATGCAGGGAATACCACATTGGTAAGGTCAACATTATATCCTAACGACATGATCCATGCCGTTAGGGTGGTACCGATATTGGCACCCATTATGACTGATATGGCTTGTCCTAAAGTGAGCAATCCCGCTGACACAAACGACACTGTCATCACCGTAGTAGCTGACGATGACTGAACAGCACTTGTTACAAATGCTCCCGTCAGCATGCCTGTCAGTCGGTTGGTGGTCATGCGGGCTAATATGTGTCTCAATTGTGGTCCTGCCATCTTCTGCAGGGCGTCACTCATCATGCGCATACCATATATGAGCAATCCGAGTGCACCAAGCAGTTTCACAGAAATCATTACGTAGTCTTGCGTCATGTTCTTTATTTTTACGACGCAAAGATACAAACTATCCTGTCATCATCATCTTTTCCAATGATTACAATACTATTACAATATCGTTTTGCAATCCTAATATGGCAAGAAGCCTACCGCGCCGAAACGTATTTATGCAGAGTAGCACGCACGGCTCCCTTGCCAGCAAACAATTCTTTTACCATTCCTTCTATCTGGCTGCCCAGCCCTGCCTCATAAAGGTCGACGCCGAAGATGTCCTTGCGTCTATAGAACTGTCTCAGGCATGAATAGTCTTGGTCTGTCTTGCCCACTTCAAGAGGTGCTACGATAGCTTGCAAAGACTCAAGCAGTGGATCGGGCGATGGCTCGAATGGAGTCCCATCATCCTTTACACCTTTCAGATAGCGCGCATAACCTGCCAAGACGAGTGGTATCAATATCAGATTGGACATGTCAAGACCACGTGCAATGTATTTCTTTATCGTTTCACCAAAGCGTATGGGTAGTTTCTGGGAGGTGTCCATTGCAATGCGCTGCGGAGCATCTGGCATGAACGGATTGGGTAGTCGGCGATTGATTACTGCCCCGATGAATTCGTATGGATTGAGCACTCCCGGGTCTGTCACTACTGGCATTGCCTCGATATATCCTATTTTCTGGATAAAGGCACGCAAATCTTCGTCTGCCATCTCTGCAGAGATGAGTGTATATCCGAGCATGCATCCGTAGATACTCATTGCCGTATGAAGTGGATTCAGACAGGTTGTCACCTTCATCGTCTCTACCTTGTCCACGGTCTCACGGGTGGTATAGAGTGCACCTCCCAAATCGAGCGGTGGACGACCATTGGTATAGTTGTCCTCGACGACGAGATACTGCACCTCCTCAGCGTTCACAAACGGAGCGGTGAAGGTGTGTTTCTCGGTCTCTATATAGTCATTATCCTCGAATCCATCGGCTGCAAGGAGCTCTTTCACCTTCTCATGTGGACGTGGAGTAATCTTGTCTATCATCGACCAAGGGAAGGTAACCTTCTTCTCATCCTTCAGGTAGCTGAGGAATGCCTCTGGCACCAAACCGTCTTTCACCCAGCGCTCAGCGTATGCAAAGACACCAGCCTTCACCTTGTCGCCATTGTGCGAGCAGTTATCCATCGACTGCACGGTGAGTGGCAGTTCGCCTGCCTTGAAACGCTCATAGAGCAGAGCCGTTACCTTACCCATAGCAAACACTGGCTGCATGCCTCGTGCAAGGTCTGCATCGTTGAAACTGTAGCCCTTCTCAGTGATGGTGAAGGATATCATCTGCAAAGTTGGATTGCAGAAGATATCAACGAGGCGCTGCCAGTCAGCAAACTGGTAGTCAGCCTTTAGGGCTTCTGTAACACTGGCGATAACCTTCTTCTCGATATTGCCATCGCTCTGCAGCGACACGAGCAGGGAGAGGTTGTCGTATGGCGCGTATGCCTTGTCTACGACCTCGAAGTCGAAGGTCTCTGCAACAATCACACCACGGTCATACTTACCTGTATTCAACGCATCATTGAGAATGGCTGCTGGGAAAGCACGGAAGATGTTTCCTCCACCGAAATGAACCCATGTAGGCTCCTTTGCTGTCTTCTCGCGCACTGCCTTAACATCAAACTTTGGAAGCTGATAGCCTTTAGCCTCCCACTCTGCGGCATTAAAGGAGCCGCTCAGAATATCTTGTAGTTTCATAACTGAATTATCAATTATCAATTATCAATTGTCAATTATCAATTATCAATTGTCAATTATCAATTATCAATTAGTCAAAGAATCCAGGCTGCTTGTATTTTATTCCCAGCTCGCGGTCTACTGTTGCGATGATACCCTGCACCTGACCAAGGGCAAACATCCTTCCAAGCAAGGTATATCCTGCATTATGCCCATGACTGGACTCGTCGAACACACCGCCAGCCTCATCTGTGAACGTCATTCCGTGATCTACTCGCATTGGTAGTTGTGGGTTCTCTTTCTCAAAGATACGTACCAGTTCTATGATATCGGCACGACCACCTAGGTGACTTGCCTCGGTGAAGTCGCCGTTAGGGAAGATATGGCATGAACGCAGGTGCACGAAATGAGTACGTGAAGCGAACTTCTTTGCCAAGTCAACAACGTCGTTATATGCTCCTGCCGACAGGCTACCTGCGCAGAAGGTAAGACCGTTGTGCTTGTTTGGCACTGCATCGAGGAACCACTGGATATCTTCCTCTGTGCGTACGATACGTGGCAAACCGAGAATCTCGATTGGCGGATCGTCTGGATGCACGCACATATTCATGTTACACTCCTCGCAAACAGGCATGATTGCCTCGAGGAAGTACTTCATGTTGGCACGAAGCTTATCCTTGTCAATACCCTTATAAAGCTCTAGGAACTCACGGAACTTCTGTACAGGAGCCTCATCTCCCTCCTTGAAGTTACCGCTCACAAAGCCCTGTGTCTTGATAACGATATTCTCCACGAGGTCATGATCCTTCTCTGGAGTCATGGTCTTAGCCAGAGCATCGGCTTCAGCCAGAACGTCACGACCCTCACCGAATCCCTCTGGAAAGCGGAACTGTGCCCACTCCTCACGTGCTCCCTCGCGCTTGAGTATGTAGATGTCGAAATAGGCGAAAACGGCATAGTCGAAATACAGATTAGTTGCACCGTTGGGATTGTCGTGCATCAGGTCGGTACGAGCCCAATCTAGCACTGGCATGAAGTTATAACAGATGGTATGAATGCCCTCAGCCGAGAGATTGCGTAGCGATTGCTTGTACACCTCTATCTGTTCGTCACGGTCTGGTCCGCCATACTTTATGGTTTCCACCACGGGTAGCGACTCCACCACACTCCATCTCATACCATAACTTTCGATATACTCCTTAAGCTCGTGTATCTTTTCTCTTGTCCATACCTCACCTAAGGGAACATCATGTAGTGCCGTCACGATACCCTCCACTCCGATTTGTCTCAGTTGGGCAAGTGTGATTCTATCCTTTTTGCCAAACCATCGCCATGTTCTTTCCATATTTCTTTTTGTTTAAGTTTTCGCTTACAAAGATAGAAAGATTTACGAAACGGAGCAACGCAATATATCATTTTTGGACAAAAAAGCACAAAATTGAAATAAAAATGAGGATGCGTCACTCACACTGACACATCCTCACATTTTATTATATTAAGAATATCTCTTCTTACTCTGCATCCTCATGATGCTGGTGGCGGTCGCCGTTTTTGCGCTCTGGACGCGGACGACGCTCTGGACGTGGACGACGCTCACGCTCTACATACCCCTCTGGTTTCGGTATGAGCACCTTGTGAGAAAGCTTGTACTTACCAGTCTTCTGGTCTATCTCGAGGAGCTTAACGGTAATCTTGTCACCCTCCTTGAGTCCAGCTTCCTCAACGGTCTCGAGTCGCTTCCAGTCAATCTCGCTGATATGGAGCAGACCATCCTTGCCTGGAAGTATCTCTACGAAGCAGCCATAAGGCATGATTGAGCGGATCACTCCCTCATATACCTCACCAATCTCTGGCACAGCTACTATTGCATGTATCTTGGCAATGGCTGCATCGATGCTCTCTTTGTTAGGAGCCGACACCTGCACCTTACCTACTCCGTCTACCTCGTCGATGGTGATAGTGGCACCCGTATCCTCCTGCATCTGCTGGATAATCTTACCACCAGGACCTATCACGGCACCAATAAACTCCTTTGGAATCTGGAGTTCCTCGATACGTGGCACCTGTGGCTTCATCTCAGCACGTGGCTCAGCGATGGTATCGGTAAGCTTGCCAAGGATATACTCTCTGCCTGCCTTTGCCTGCATGAGTGCTTTCTCAAGGATATCGAACGACAGACCGTCGCACTTGATATCCATCTGTGTAGCAGTCAGACCGTCCTTTGTACCAGTGGTCTTGAAGTCCATATCTCCCAAGTGGTCCTCATCGCCAAGGATGTCACTCAGCACAGCATACTTGTCCTCACCAGGGTTCTTGATCAGACCCATCGCAATACCCGAAACAGGCTTCTTCATTGGTACACCTGCGTCCATCAGGGCGAGTGTTCCAGCACAAACAGTTGCCATAGAAGAAGAACCGTTGGATTCGAGGATCTGAGAAACCAGACGTACCGTATAAGGGAAATCCTCTGGAATCTGACCCTTCAGTGCGCGCCATGCCAGATGGCCGTGGCCAATCTCACGTCGGCCTACGCCGCGCTGAGCCTTAGCCTCACCCGTACAGAATGGAGGGAAGTTATAGTGGAGAAGGAAACGCTGATACTCACGGCAGAGCACGTCGTCGACAAGCTTCTCGTCGAGCTTAGTACCCAGTGTACATGTAGTGAGCGACTGTGTCTCACCACGAGTGAAGATAGAACTTCCGTGAGGCATTGGCAGTGGGCTAACCTCACACCAGATAGGACGGATCTCGTCGGTCTTACGACCATCGAGACGGATACCCTCATCGAGGATGCAACGGCGCATAGCATCACGCATCACATCATGATAGTAGCGATCCATCATGGCATATTTCTCTTCCAGCTCATCCTCTGTCAGGTCGCTGTGAGTCTCAGCATATTTCTCTTTGAACTCAGAGAGGATATTGTCGAAGGCCTCAGCACGCGCGTGCTTCTCCAATGCCTGCTTCGTTACATCATAAGCTGGCTGATAGAGCTCCTTGTTCATCTGCTCGCGCAGATCCTCGTCGTTCACCTCGTGGTCGTACTCGCGCTTCACGTCCTTGCCCAGCTCCTTAGAGAGTTCAGCCTGGAGTTCGCACATCGGCTTGATGGCATCCATAGCGGCCTTCAGAGCACCGAGCAGATCCTGCTCGCTCACCTCTTTCATCTCACCCTCTACCATCATGATGTTATCTGCCGAAGCACCAACCATGATATCCATGTCGGCATCCTTCATCCGCTCGAAGGTAGGATCGATGCCATACTCGCCATTGATACGTGCAACACGTACCTCAGAGATAGGACACTCGCATGGGATGTCCGC
>ODAI014781432.1_pt1 | contig 19317 bp, 15 predicted proteins | sample 1539321 | NCBI WGS metagenome assembly ODAI01 (sample SAMN02144231, study PRJEB22623) | gut metagenome | biome: sheep rumen | host: Ovis aries | place: New Zealand
GAAATTGTTAAAAATAATAACAAAGAAGAATCTGCTTCTGAACAATTAAGCATTAATAATGAAAAAGAAAAAAAAGAAAAAAAAGAAAAAAAAGAAGAAGAACAACAACAAAATAATTCAATGCTGAATAATCAGGAAAAAATGACAAACAAAGAAGTTAATGAAACAAGTAACTTAGCGCCTATTCCTGATTATAATAAAGAAATTAAAGAAAAAAATATTAAAAACGCCAATTATATAATTGCTAACAGCAAAGATAACTTTATAGCAAAACCAAGAACGAAAAAAGAACTGAAACAATATAAAAAAGAGCAAAAAAAGTTATGCAAATTAAAGAAAAAAGGATATACCGTAACAAATAATAAAGAAGAGTATATATCAGCGAAAAGAACAAAAAAAGAGATGAAGCAGTACGTAAAAGCGAAGAAACTTGCAAAAAAACGAGCAAAGAAAGCAAAAAAAATGCTTGAGGACTAAGTGTATAAATCTTTACAATACTTACATATTTGCCATGTCTTTATGAAATTTGGTAATATGTTTTGGGGATATATCGTTAGGGAACTTATAGAGAATGAATAATAAAAAAAATATAATATTTGGAATTATTGCCTGCTTATTTTTCGGCATGAGTTCTGCATATGCTGCAATGACATTTCCTAATATTAATATAGGAATGCAGCCGTTAAACACACCGCAAGATTTTTCAAACGGACTACAGATACTTATATGGTTAACAATTCTTACTTTGGCTCCAAGTATTTTTATTATGGCCACAAGTTTTATAAGAATAGTTGTAGTTCTTTCTCTCACAAGACAGGCTCTTGGAGCAGGCAATTTACCGCCGAATCAGGTTATAACAGGTCTTGCTTTAATATTGACATTTTTTATCATGGCTCCAACTTTTAATCAGATAAATGAAACAGCTCTGCAGCCATATATGAAAAATGAGATAACACAGCAAGCGGCTTTAGACAGAGGCGTCATACCTATTCGGAATTTTATGTTTAAACAGACACATGAAAAAGAACTTGCACTCTTTGTACGAATGGCAAAAATAGAAAAACCAAAAACAAAAGATGATGTGCCTTTATATATTCTGCTTCCGTCTTTTATTTTAAGTGAATTAAAAACAGCATTTACAATAGGATTTGTTGTTTACCTGCCATTTCTGGTAATAGATATTGTAGTATCATCAGTTTTGGTTTCAATGGGTATGATGTTTTTACCCCCTACAATGATTGCACTGCCATTTAAGTTAATCATGTTTGTTATGGTTGACGGATGGTATTTGGTCGTAAAATCATTAGTAGAAAGTTTTGTAACTTGATGAGTTTTAAATTAATTAATATTAATAAGATATTTTGGAGAAAATAATGAATCAGGATATTGTTATAACTTTATTACAGAAAATGTTTATACTTACTTTAGAAATATCCGTACCAATGCTTCTTGTAGGGGTAGTTTTAGGTTTGATGGTAAGTATATTCCAAACAGTTACACAGATACAGGAATCTACATTAACATTTGTTCCTAAAATTGTCGGTTGCGTTGTTTTGCTAATATTTCTTCTGCCTTGGATGTTTAGTATTGTTATCACAACTACTAATGAGTTTTTTGATATGATACCGCAATTAATCGGTGGAGCGTAATGTTTAATCTGGATGTTTTATTTTCTACAACAAACATACTTTTGTTTATGGCAATAATTACTCGCATAAGCGGACTGTTTGCATCTGCTCCGTTATTTTCAACATATCCGATACCAATGCAGGGTAAAGTGTGGCTGGCAGCACTAATTGCATTTATCCTTTTCCCGATTGTACAATATAATACGAATTTTGCTGCTCCAACTAATGTTCCTGCTCTTACTGTTATTTTATTTAAAGAATTTTTGATAGGATATGTAATCGGTTTTTGTGCAAATATTATATTCGCAGGTATTGAATTTGGTGTTAATATGTTTGCAATCCAAATGGGCTTATCAGCATCACAAGCATTAAATCCTGCATCAGGAGGAACTTCTCCGGTTATAACAAGAGCTTATACATACTTGGCCAGTATGATATTTATTATCCTTGGAGCACATCAATGGTTGTTTTCTGCTATATATAACAGTTTTAAATCAATGCCAATCGGTTACACATTTGCATTTTCTCCAGAATTTTTTCAGCAAATCATTACATTTACAAGTCAACTGTTTAACATAAGTTTAAGCATTGCACTTCCGATTTTCGGAGTACTGTTCATTACAGACGTATTGTTAGGTTTTACTTCAAAAATGATGCCGCAAATGAATATTTTTATGGTTTCAATGCCATTAAAAATATATTTAGGTTTACTGCTATCATTAATGTTTATGCGTCCTATGGCTGAATATATAGCAGTATTAATAGAAAAATTTATATCAGAAATAGTATTAATTTTTTAGACTAATATTATTGATTATAATCTTGACTAAGAGCAAGCCATGTGTACCCTTGTTCATAAGTATTAGGGATATCCAATACAAATGTTCCTCCGAATCGTCCTCTTAAAAAATTTATATATCCGTCATTTGCCAGATTATCTAATGCATTTTTTATTGTTTTAGCACTAACGTTAAATACATCTGCAAAATTTTTAATAGATGGAAGTTTTTCACCAATTTTACAATTTTCAGCAATGTACTTTTTTATTTTTTCTTCAACCTGTTCATAGTAATACTTATCAATATGTTCTTCACGTTGATTCATTACTACAGTTCCGTAGTAGCCTCTTCTTGTTTTTACAATTCCTGCCATAGATAAAATTTTTATAGCATCGTGAATTGTTTTCACACTAACATTATACATGTCTGATAATGCATAATTCGACGGCAGCTTATCTCCGTATTTTAAATTATTTTTGATATAGATGTTTATATCATCTGCAATTTTGTCAACTAAAGTTATTGGTTCTTTGTTAGTTGTTTTGTAATTTGTTGATTTTATAATAATTAAATTTCCTTGTTTTTCAAGAATATTATCCGATATCAGGTTAATAATAGCAGCTCTTAATGTTGCAAACGGAATTGCAAGTATAACTGACAGATTGCGAATAGAAATAAGAGGATCCCCTTTTCTGTAATGTTGTTCTTTTATGTATTTTTTTAATAATTCTATAGCTGCATCACGCTTAGAAGTCAATTTCTCTAATTCGGCTGTATTCGGATTTTTTATATATGCACCAATCTTTTGCTTAGATTCTATTAACCCTTTATCTTCAATTAATCTGAATACATTTTGCATAGTGCCCAGACTGACTCCTATGTGAAATGCCAGTGCACCTTTTGAAGGTAAAAAATCGTAAGGTTTTATCTTACCGTCTTTTAATGATTTTTCTATCCAGCAGGAGAGCCAATCTGATATTTTTGTAACTTTATTTTCATACGGCAGAAAGCTGTGAACGTGTGGTGCCATTTCTTCTACAGTAATAGTTCTGCCTTTTTTTATTTGTGACAATTATATATTCCCATTTACTTATTAAAACAATCATAGCATAATATAAAATTAATACAATTACAAATGTGAAATTAAAGAAAAGCCGGATATTTAATCCGGCGTATCCCTATATTATTTAATCGTAGTTTACTTAATCGTAAAGTATACTCCTATATTAGTTATCTTATTTTACAACTGTAAAAAACTTAAACTCAGACGGCATAAGTTTACCAAACGAAAGAGAATTTGTAGCTGCTACAAATTTTTCTTCTATATAATCTTTTCCGTCAAATCTGTACTCAGAAACAATTGAATAATCACAAGACAGCTCTATCGTTTTGTCAAAAACTTCTTTACCTTCAACATCTTCTGTCCAGCTATTTCCGTTTCCGTCATCTTTTTGAATTTTTTCAGTCGGAGCCTGATAGTTTGCAATTACGAGTATTGAATTTTTTAAACCCTCTTTTTGTATCTGCCATGCTACAAAACCATCATCATCCTGCCTTATTATATGCGCTTCACCATCAGTTATTACAGGATTATTTTTAACAAATCTGTCAATGGCATCAAATTTTGAATAAAAATCGTAGTTCTTTTCTCTTTTCATGGAAACTTCATTACCGATTACATATTCCATGCCGGTTTTTGTAAATGATTCATCTCCATCAATATACATAACAGGTCGTTGAGCAAACCTTCCCCCGGGAAGAAACTTATATTTAAACCATTTAAACAACGCTCCCTGTTCACCCAACTGACCAGGATATCTGTTTATTGCTTCAAATTCTCCGTCTTGATTGTTATAAGATTTTAAAATTGATAACGGAGTTGATTTCTTTGTGGAAGAATTATAATTTGAAAGATACAAATTATCTTCTGATATTGCTTGAGGTGTTTTATAACTTTGTGAAACTATATCATTTCCCCACAACAAATCAAAATTCATATCTTCGTGGTATTCTTTGTAATAATTATCCCAGAGCATATACTCGCCTAACACTGCAAAATATGGGATTTTTTCTTTCATAGCCGAGTTTAACATTCCCAAAACTTTTCTTGGAGCTCTGTAACTTATCGGAACACCATCTTTTTCCGAAACTTCATCAACAATGTGATCTATATGATCAATTCTAAATCCGTCAAAATTAAATTCAGACTGAAGATTTTTCATATAGTCAATAAAGAAGTTTATAACATCTTTATTATATTTACCGTTTTCAAGATTTACAAAATAATAAGGTGTTTGGCAATCAAGATTGGCAAACTCAGTCACATCTTCTCCGTTAAATTTATAATGCTTAAACATAGGATATGATGCACCTTCACTCATTTTATCGAAAACCGGAATTCCTGCTGAACACCAAGCACCACCGGGAGCTGGCCACATTCCTTCTCTGATAAGAGCACCTATAATATCGCCCTGATTCGTAATATCAGATTCTGATAGTTTTTTACCTTTAGAATTTCCCGCTATTTTATTAATAATATTTTTAGCTTTTTTATGCAGCTTTTCTTGAATACTTCTTTCCATCATAGAGTCAGATAAGAACTTTTTAGTTTCTTTAAGAGCTTGATTTAAATCGTTAAATATATTTTGATAATGCTCTGTTAAATCGCCATAGCTTTCACCTCTTAAATCTTTTTTATATATACCGCTTACGATATCTAAATCATCTTTAGAATACTTGTCCTGTAATGATAAAACGACTTTGTCTACATTCTTTAAAAGTTCTTCAATAAGCGCATTTATGTCAAACCATCTTGCACACTCAGGATTTGTCAGGACAATTTTTGAAAATCTGCCCGTTTGCGGAAGTATATCATAAATTACAGGATGCCCGGCAAGCTGCGTCATCTGAATAAACATTTTTACCTGCTCATCCGCATTAAGTCCTGTTTTTTCAAGAATATTTTTATCCTCTAAATTTGGACTTACACAACTTGCAGTAGGAAGATATGCAACACCAAATTCGCGAGGATGAAACGGAATAAGATACATTGTTGTTCCGAAAATATTGTTTTCAGTATTCCCTGTCGGTAAAATTAACAATTGCCTCAACCAGTCCATAAACTTACCGCACTCTTCAGAATTATTTCCGTTACCAAGACCGGCTAAATTTGTCAGCTTAATATCGTGTCCTTCTTTTTGAAGCCACGTAGAATCTTTAACGTTGTTTCTTGCTAAAACACTTGACTTAGTAAAATCAAATTTACTATCTTTAAAAACACCGTTTAATATCCATTTATATTCTAACGCATACAGAACTTCCGCATTACTTAGTTCTTCTAAGGCTTTGATATGCGGATAAGGAAGATATCCGTATGTTTCCATTTGATTCTTTAAATATTCTTTTCTTTCTTCAGATATAAAATTAAAAGAATACATTTCTCGCAATTGTGAATAAAAATTGTTAAGTTTTTCACAAGCATTATCAGTATTTTTTTTGAATAAAAATGCTAACATTGGGATTCTCCTTCATTACAGCTTAAAATGACTTAATAACTAGTTATAAATATAGTCGGATTTGTATAAAAATAATATCATGCTTATATATTTTATACAAACATTTGTTACGTATTGTTAACCGAAAGTTAGTATTCATTGTTTACTATAATCGGTAAAGTTTTAACATCATAAAATATTTTTGCATTTTTTACGAATTCTTCTGGCTTTGAACTTACATAAAATTTTTCATATGAATCTCTTTTATTAGCCATATTTACGATTTTACGATTTATTAAATCTGATTTTATGTATTCGACAAATACTTCTGCAGGGTCTATAAATAAATCCTCCGGTGCATATTTAGTAAACTCGTCCATTAAATACGGATAATGCGTACATCCTAATATAATTTTATCGGGTGTAAATTCAAGCATCTGAGCAATTTCATTTTTTATATTATTTCTGTCTTGGACAATATTTATTGATGTTTTCTCTACAATTCCAACCCATGATTTACCGGCAAGTTCTTTTACTTGAATGTTTGGATTGTATTTTTTTAATTCTTCTGTATATTTCCCAGATTTTACGGTAGCTTCTGTCGCAAATACTCCAACTCTATTAATACCAGTATTTGCAATACTTTTAGCACACGTTTGAATAATAGGATAAATAGGGAAATCATACTTATCTTTTATTGAATCATATGCTTGAGCAGATGATGTATTACAAGCAATAACAACGGCTTTTACTTCCATTTTTTGCATAAAATTAAGTATACTGCGTGCATACCCTACCAGTTCTTCTTTTGATTTATTACCGTATGGAAGATGTATCGTATCTCCGTAATATATAATATTTTCAGACGGAAGCACTTCTCTGAAGCGTGAAAGAACTGACAGTCCACCGACCCCTGAGTCAAAAAATCCTATTGGTTTATTATTAATTATTTCTTCCATCATTTATTCTTTTTTAAAAATTCAATTATTCCATCTGTAATTGCTTTTACTGTTGCTTGTTTTCTTTTATCTGTTATAAGCTCTGAACGTTCTTCCGTATTTGATAAAAATCCTGTTTCAACGAGCACAGCCGGAACATCCGTATGATTAATTACATAGAATTTAGATTTTATAATTCCTCTGTCTTTTGTATTAATATTTTTTATCAAATGTTTTTGAATTATTTCAGCTAATTCTTTGCTCTGCTCATGATAATAATGAGTTTCTATTCCATAAGGCTCGGTTGCAACCGCAGAATTAACGTGAATACTTACAAATAATTCAGGATTTTCTTCCTCCGTAAAATCACATCTTTCCTGTAATCCAAGATATGTATCATCCGTTCTTGTTAAAGCAGTCTTATACCCTTTTGATTTTAATTCGGAAACAATTCTTTGCGATAGATCAAGCGTAATATCCTTTTCATTAATTCCTTCTCTTATTGCGCCATAATCTGTTCCGCCATGCCCAGGGTCTATTACAACTTTATTTTTTATTGGAATTCGTTTGGGCTTTACAACTTCTTCTTGCTGATTTAACGATTCTTTCTGTTTAATATTTATATCATTCTTTGAAGCTACCGATATTTTTATTGCTCTTCCATCTACACTTTGTGAGATTTGAATTATATCATCTTTTTTTATATTTAGCTCTGATTTTATACCAATTTTAGGCAATAGAGAGAGAGTCATTTCCTTAAAAGCTGTTCCTTTTAATGTTTTTATAACATCCGGTTCGTTATAGCTTTTCACGTTGAACATATATAAAGTAAGATTATTATCGTTTCTGACAATTGAATGCACAACCGGAGTTGTAAACGAAAATATTAACTCACTGTTTTTATTGTTGATTTTCTTTACATACGTTTTTTGAATATTAGCAGCAGTATTCGCTAATGACGTATGATTTAGTTTATCTGCATTTATAAGAAGCATTGATTGAGCATCTGCAGAATATACAGGAATGTATTTTTCCGGTTTATCAGTTGTTACGACTATCCTTGCCTTATTGTATTCAAATTGTCCAATTTTTGCGGTATCTTTACAGCTTCCGTCCGGACACAAGCTTAAATCTTTATTGCGAATTCTCTTATCAACATATGAATTCGGCAGGTCAATAACTACACGTTTGGGCGATTCCAGTGTGAAAATTTTTGTTGCAGTCATTTGACCTAAACCGCTAACCAAAAGTCCGCCATTTTTTAAATAATAACCATTGATAAAATACTTAGTGCGAAGTTTTAAATCTGAAGACAAATCTATTGACACAACAGAATCGTAAGTTTTTCCGTCAGAATTATTAAGAGTTGATGCGGAAAACGCCTTATAAATATCATCCATTATCGCAGCTCCGGATTTGTTCATTTCAGATGCCGGAGTCTTTATTCCTGTTGAAGTTTTTTGAATAACTTGAGAACCGGCGACAATTCCTGAATAAGGAGTCTGGTCCGGACTCTCATCATAAATTATATTAAAATAGTCATTTATGAAAGATGGTGATTCGGCTTTTACAACTATGTTTCCGTTTATATTCAAAATATTCAGTTTCGAACAATCATAATCTTCACTAAAAGTTATAACGGCTCTTACAACATTAGGTTCTGTTGAGAATTGAGCTAATCGAATTTCTTTTATATTTGTTTTTTCAAAAACTAAGTGTTGTTTGGGGCCTATGAGAACTGCGTCATTAATATCAAAGTATATACGCTTAGGATTTTCTAAAGTCACGTACTTTGTTACTTGATTATCCTTTGAATCTTGACGTTCAACATTTATATACACAAGCGATGAAGCATCATCGTATGACAATGACATAACCTTAGCAGGTTCCGCAGAAACAGTCAAGGTCATAAAAGCAATATAAGTTACTATCAAAAAAATTATATTTCTAAGACATCTCATAAATATAAGGCTCCCGCCTCCCAAATCTCTCTATAATTATAGCTAAGATAATTGCAATTGTAAATAAGAAACCCTAATCAAATTATTATTTTTTCTCATAAGCTTTTTCTGCCAGAAATGTTGATATCAAAGGAATTAAAATATAATAGATTGTTCCTAATATTAAAAACGGTTTTGCAATTTTTATTCCCTGCAATTGTTTACCCAGATTTTTATCATTGCAATTTTTTTCTTTATATTTTTTTATGAAATTTTTAGTAGGTTTATCAAGCAGCTTATCAGCTGTATAACCGCCAATAATACTTAATAACGTTGATATACCTGCATTATATATGAGTGTATTTTTTCTTGTTTCGTCTATTTTTTTGCTGTTTTTAGCCTGATGTATAAAAGCTAAAGTTGCAATAGTATCTGTTAATGCTGTTATATGCATGGGGAAATTAGAATCTTTATATTTGTCTATAAACTTTAGCATCGAAGATTTGTTTAATGTATTTGAAATGTGTTTAGCCGTCTGTTCAGAAAACCTACCCTTAAATGAAATATTTTCACCATCTTTTTTGTTTGTTGATAGTGAATTAACAATATAAGGCATACCGCTTGCAGTCATAATAGCTTTAGGAACAGCAACCACACCTGCTATACCGAGTTTAAACAACTGGGTAGCAAAAATATAACCTTTTGAATCGGTAATTTGTTTGTTTTTATCTTTTAGCAATTTAATAGCATCTGTACTTAAATATTTTTTAGGATTTTTATCTATCTCTTTAATTGATTTTGCCAATGGAACTGACACCAAAAGCATTAATAAAAAGTTAATTAAACTCGATGTTATTGATTTCCCTGCTGCAATTTTTCGGTTTTCCAAATCTGTTTTTGGGGTATACATAATTGAAAACGGACGCATTATTGAAAATGCAACGGTTGCAGAAGCACCAAAAAGCGCTCCGTTTGAAGAAGCAAACTCAAGTCCGCGCTTTACGGCTCTATTTGTATAAATGCTTTTGAATGAGATATCCCTGTCTGAATTTACTTTCATCTTTATTTATAAGATAACATAAATAGAATGGATTATATATGATGAAAACATTTTTGCAAAATAAAATATTTAATAATAAATACGAAATACTTGTGTTTTTTTTAATATATTTATTTCTTTTTACAAACGCATATATAACTCATGATTCTATTATTGCAGTATGTTCTGCTTTTTGCGGCTTAACCTATACACTCCTTGCCGGAAAAGGTAATCCTCTATGTTACATAATCGGAATATCAGGCTCTTTTTTATATGTATATTTGTCATTTAAATATCATTTGTGGGGTAATCTTTGCCTGTATGCATTTTATTTTATACCGATGCAAATCATAGGTTTTTTAAAATGGAATAAAAATTTACAAAAAAACAAATTTTCAATTGTTAAACAATATTTACCCCTAAAAGAAATCTCTGTATCTTTATTAATTACAACTATTATTTCTGTTTTATCAATTTATATTTTATATATTTTAAAAGACACAAACCCTATCATTGACGGTATTACAACAGCTTTTTCTTTATTAGGAATGTATTATACGGTAAGACGAGCAATAGAACAATGGTACATTTGGGGTGCGGTTAATATATTATCTTTTATTATGTGGCTTGCAATCGCCATTAAGGGAACTCAAGTATATTCAACTGTTTTTATGTGGTTTATATATTCTATTTTGTCAGTTTATTTTTATTATTCCTGGAAAAAGGAATTGAAAGCTGCATAAATTTGTTATACTAAAATATGTCTGACAGCAGCTGTTTTACTGAGGGATTATACTTAATCAGCATTTACTTCTTTGTATAAACTTATTAAGTTGTAATAAACACCAAATTTTTGGTTAATAAAAATTTACAATAATATTTAAATAGTCAATTATTAAACTCTTGCAGACTTTATAAATATATGTAAGATTAAAAATTGGGGTTAAATATGACTGAAATCATTGGGGGCAATGGTGTAAATGGGACAAATGGTGTTAATGATGCTGTAGCTAACGTCCATGAAATTAACAGCAATATTACCGCAACAACACGAAATGGCTATAGACAAAGTACAGCAAATTCAAGAATGACCCATGATGAATTCTGGAGAAAAGAAAAGAAGAAAAATTCCGGCTTGATAGAGCGCCTGTATAATAAGCTTAAGAACGTTACAGGGTTAGGAATTGGATCTGATAAAGTAGAATCCGCATTATCACAAGTTAAAAAAGGAGAGATTTCTAAAGCAGAATTTAAAAAAACAGTTAAGGATTACAATTCATCACAAGAAACCTCTGCGCAAGCATTTGGAGATTTGCTTTCAGTCGGAGCCGCTGGACTAACTTATTTTGGATTGAGAAATGATGCTAAATTACATTTCGCAGGAAAACAGCTTAACGAAAAATTCGGTTCGAAAAATGCATACAAAGAATTGGCTGAAGCAGCAGCAGGAGGCGGCGGCTTAAGTTTAAAAAATATTAAAAAAGTTTATAGCATGATTCTAGCAAGAGCAGCTACTTCAAAAACAAAGCTTGCTTTGTTTACTGTTGGGATAGCAGCTCTTACCGGAGGATACGTAAAAGCTACAGCGTTGCAAATTAACAGAATCGGCTCAGAAGAATTTAAAACAGATAAAAAAGATTTTCATGGTGCGGTCAATGAATATGATAAAGCAGCGTATAAAATCAGAAAAAAAATGAATAAATCTGCAAAATTTCATTCTAATCTTAGAAACTTTGCATCAGGTGCAATTAACGGCTTATTGATGCCAATATCTGTAGTTGGCGGTGCTATTGCCGGAATCCCTGCATATTTTGCAGGTAACAGTTTAAACAGATACTTTATTGGACAAAGACATAATGATAAATCTATTAACGGATATGTGGAAAATCTTGTAAATGATAGCTTAACACATACGGCACTGGGTGTTGCTACATTAATTCCTATGATTAAGAAAGGAAGATTTTCAAGTGTATTTGATAAAAATCTGGAAGCCGCATTTAAAGAAATAAATGCACATGATGCATTAATAGACAATCCTTACGGAGGAAAAACAACATATCAGCAGCTTAGCGATATAATGTTTGATAGTCCTGAAGTCAGTAAAATTTTAAGGCGGGAAGGAAAGAAAAAGGGTGAACATCTTTCAAGAAATGAACAAATTAAAGCTCTATCCGATGAAAATATCTTTGCAGTTAAGTTAAAACAAATTCAAGAAAACGATAAATTAGCAAAAATATTACAAGAAAACTGTCCTTCAACACGAACTCTTGAAGAGGCTGCAAAAGAAATTCAATCAAAACTCGGTAAAGATTACAAGGTTAAAGTAAATATGGGAACCGGTACAATCGCAGAAACCTATCTTGTAGAAACTCCAGACGGCAAAGAAGTTTGCGTAAAAATGCTAAAAAAAGGAATTAACGCAGAAAAAATTGAAAAAGATAAACAAAAATTCATTAATATTGTTAAATCAATGAAAGATAAATCAGAAGCAGAAAAAGCATATTTAATAAAAAATATTGAAGATTTAGCAAACGGTGTAGCAAAGGAAATAGATTTTGAAAATGAAATGAAAGCCGCACAAAAACTGGTAGAATTTACTAAAACAGCGCAAGTTGTCAAGCCGATTGAGGTTAAAAACGGTTTATACGTAATGCAAAAAGCTGATGGAATAAGTTTTAGAAAACTTTTGGAACTAAATAACATAGATTATTTTATTAAAGATTGTGAAAAAGCACTAAAAGAAGCTAAAAATCCTAAAGACAAGGAACAAATACAAAAATGGCTGGAACAATACAAAAAAGATAAAGCAGAATTATCATCAAAATATAAAAATATAACTCTGACTGAAGCAGATGTAGATTACATGATTGATGAATATATGAAAGTATTGGTTGAGCAGCTGTATAAAACTGAAAAAGCAGGAAGAACACTTCATGCTGATATTCACCCCGGAAACATCTTTATTGATGTAAATGCCATAAAAGCAAGAAAAGGTAAAGCATTTACTCTTATTGATACCGGTAATACAATTGATTTAACGGCAGAACAAGCAGAACGTTCAATGAGATTAACAAAATATCTTGAACGTGGCGATACTAAAGATTTGGCACAATACTTTATTGAAGATGCAAATATTGCAGAAAGCGGTCTATCTAAAGAAGAAGCAGTGAAAAAAATTGAAGAAGAATTGAACAAAATATTCTTCAGCACTGATACAAGGCTTAATACAATGACAAATACAGAAATTATTAATCTGACATCCAACATAATGAAAGATTTAAAAATTATGCCGGGTGACAGTCAATTAAATCTTCAAAAAGCAAGAACATCCGCTGATAAATCTTATAAAACTTTATTAAATATCTGGTTTAATGAAGCTGCAAATAATATTAAAGGAAAAGATAATACAACAACACAAGTTATATCTATATTTGGCATATTAGGTAAAGCACTCAAAAAAAACAGTGAATATAAAGAATTGCAACAAGTGCAAGAACGTAAAAATATGTGGCAGATGATTAAATCCCCGAAACAATTTTTTACTGAACAGACAAATCATAATTTCAAAGATAAAAACAGCAAAGAATATTTGATTTATCATTTGAAACAAGATATTAAAAAAGATGATTCACTTGGAGGAATATAATAACAATATATAAAATCAGGTAGTGGATTTACAAAAAAATATATGGATATCTAAAACTAAATAATTATGATTAATATAATTTTACTAAATAGAATTTATTATATGTTTTGTATGCAATAATAAGCTATATTTTATTGTAATTTTTTTAATTTATATTAAGAATTGTAACAATTTTTTATAAAATATGCTTAAAAGCCTAAAGTTTTTCAGAAAAATGCCGATAAATATATTAAACAAGGGAAAATAATAACAAAAGGACACAAACTACCATGGGAATGGCGGCATCACAGGCAAGATTATTAAGCATAACATCGAGAATCCACGATGTTGAATATCAGGCTCAAAATATTCAGAGCCAGAAAATTGCGCTTGCTACACAAAAGGACGAAGTGTACAACGAGTACATGGCTGCCCTTGATGCTAAAAAAATTCAGGTCAAATTTAACGACGGAACTTCTTCCAAGATGGTAGATGCAACATATGCAACAGTATGCGGGTATCAAGAAGGCAGAGATGGTACTTTCGCAATGGTTGATGCAGCTTCCGGTATGATGATTGTAGAACCGGAAGTAGAAGAAGCTTATAATACATATGGAAATGATAAATACTCATTTGCTTGGGCAATGATGGGATTTGAACAACAAGACTTTGCTTGGGCTGATAATGCTTGGGAAGGAGATGGAACTCAAGTGGGTATCAGAGGTAATGAAGGATTTGATGGAGAAGGCATTGATATAGACGGAGATGGATCTTCTGATTTTATAGTTCGTGCATTCACAGATGTAGAACAAGAAGTATTTAATAAGCATAAAGATGACACTGATTTGTCTTCTCTATATTCAAAATATGAAAAATCTTTAGAAAGTAAAGATAAAAAAGAAATACAAACAGCTTTGTATAACTTAAGAGATAAATTATATTCTAAATATCAAAGTGAAATTTATAATTATATGCGTTTAGATAAACCTGACAATCAGGATGAAGCAACAAAAGAAGAAACAATTACAAATGGTATTTATAAAAAAGGTTTTGAAGATTTTGATGCAAGTATGGCAAATGAATTCAAATATTACGTTCAACTTTTTGAAGGTATTCAAGAAGCAGGCGGATGTATGACTATTGATGATTTCGCAAAAGATGGTGATACGGGTAATGAATGGTTTAACAATATTATAAAATCAGGTAAGGCTATATTAATGGAATACAACACAACAGGAACAAAAAGAGGCTGGAACGAAATTAGTATAGCTACAACAACTAAGCTTGATGAAGTTAATGACACTACAAATGAAAAGAAAGCAGAAGCAAAATACGAGCATGAATTAAATATTATAAACAAAAAAGATACAAAATATGATCAAGATTTAAGCAAATTAGAAACTGAAAGAACTGCTCTGACAAAAGAATACGATTCAATAAAACAAGTAAAAGATGACAATATCGACAGAACATTCAAGATATTTTCTTAGATGTAAGATAAAGATTTCCCTTTTTAATCCCTTTTCCCTTTTTCCGCTTGAGTACCAACTCAAGCTTTTTTTTATTTTTATAGTTTTCAGAGGTGTTATAGCTAATTTACTTTACTTTTTTTGATTGCTTTTGATATAATGGAAGTGTATTGGTATAGTATGAGAGAAAGATTACTTTTATTTTTAATATTATTTGGGTTAGGAGTATTTTTATACGTATTCCAAAATCACGTAGATACGACAAAAGGATTTGTCATACTATGTGCATGTATGGTTATATACGGACTATATTCAATTGCGGCTACAAAATATCAAAAACGTAAACAAAAAATACATCCGCCTGTAATTAATGAAAATTATAAACCGTTTGTATCAGTTATGATACCTGCTCATAACGAAGAAGGTGTTATAACTAATACAGTGGAAAATATTTTAAAATTAGATTATCCGAATTTTGAAATAATAGTGATTGATGACAGAAGTTCTGATAACACTGCATCTGTCATTAAAGATTTGGCTGACAAATACAAACAAGTTATTGCGATGGTAAGAGCAAAAGATGCTTTCCCCGGAAAATCAGCCGTTCTAAATGATGCATTAGAGGTCGCAAAAGGAGAAGCAATACTGGTTTTTGACGCCGATGCTACAGTAGAACCTGATTTTCTGAATAAACTGATACCAAATTTGGAACCATCAGATGTCGGTGCTGTTCAAGCAAGAAAAATAATAAGAAATAAAGATGCTAATATCTTAACAAGGTGTCAAAATAACGAATACACAATGGACACACAGCTTCAAATCGGCAGAGACTCAATAAAAGGAGCGGTTGAATTAAGAGGTAACGGTGAACTGATAAAAAGAGAAGCCCTGGATGATATTGGAGGGTGGAATAACTATACAATTACAGATGATTTAGATATGTCAACAAGACTGCATATAAAAGGATGGGATATAAGATTTTGTCCTGAAGCATGCGTGTACGAAGAAGGAATTGTATATTTATTTCCGTTATTCAGACAACGCAGAAGATGGTTGGAAGGAACAATAAGAAGATATTTAGAGTATTCCTGGCAAGCAATGTGTTCTAAAAAAATGTCACTTAGGGCACAATTTGATATGGCAATGTATATTACGGAATTCATAATGCCGATGTGGTTTATGATGGAAGTTACTTTTAGGCTTATTAAATTGTTTACCGATAAAATTGACCCGTTCAGCCTGCATAACACTCTTTGGTCATCACTAATTGTATCCGCAGTAGTTGGCGCGGGATTTTTTATGACTATAAGATACAGCTTAAGAAAGTATGACAACCAACCCAGAAAGCAAGCTTTCATCGAAGCTTTCGAAACAACTGTCTACATGTTGACAATTTGGTTTCCTATGGAAATATTTATATGCGGTAAAATTTTATTCTGCAAAAAAGATATGAACTGGGGAAAAACTGCACATGGTTTAGTCATGGAAGAACAAAATAAAATAAAGGAAAGAATTACAAAAGAGTTACAAGCATTACAAGAAAAAGTAAAAGAAGTTCAGAATAGATTACAAGAGGTACTAAAATGACAACTACACTACAGAATTATGAATATGTAAGAGAACATATAAGAATTGTTCCGGATTTTCCGCATAAAGGAATTATGTTTTTGGATATAACTACTGCCATTAAAGATCCTGAATCAATGCAAATTATGATAGATTTTTTGTATGAAAGATTTAAAAATGAAGGAGTTGACTATGTAGCAGGCATTGAATCAAGAGGTTTTATCTTTGGAGCAGCTCTTGCTTATAAACTTAATTGCGGATTTATAACGGTTAGAAAACCTAATAAACTTCCTGCAAAAACGATAAAAGAAGATTACACTCTTGAATATGGCACAAATACTATAGAAATCCACGAAGATGCATTAAAAGCAGGAGACAGAGTCGTTGTGATTGATGATTTGCTTGCAACAGGAGGAACTGCAATTGCAGCATGCAACTTGATTAAAAGAGTCGGCGCAGAAGTTGTATCTACAGCATTTATAATTGAACTTGATCCGCTTAAAGGCAGGGAAAAAATTGAATCTGCAGGTGTTAAAGTTGTTTCTATGCTTAATTACGATTTAGATTAATATTTTTGCCTGACAGAGCAATATAAAATTTAATAGAAATAATTATTATTAATATATTATGAAAAAACCAATTTTTCTTATTTTAATAATAATTATTTTTTTATTTATAATTAATCATCTGAGCCATAGACATATTACTGCTGTATTTTCGGATGCCAGACCATTTGATAATAGTATACCTGTATACTATAAAGGAATTAAAGTAGGTAACGCATCAGATAGAACTCACAGCAAAGACTCAAAACGTACAAATGTAAAAATAACATTGACTAAAAAATTAAAGCTTCCGCTCAATACAAAAGCAATACTAAAAACAAGAATAAAAAATGATAAAGAATTTGACTATATCGAATTAATTTATCCGGAAGTTCCATCTGAAAGATTTATACAAGAACATTCACATATTCATGGACACTCAACAGTTGATATTAAAGAATATCTAAAGAATCAAACGCCTGAAGATTTGGATAAAATTAAAAACAACCTTCTGTCAGCTTCTGAAAACCTGGACACTACTCTTAATGCGATAGGAGGATTATTTATAATGCTGCAAGACATTTTAGAGGAAAATAGAGAAAATATTAAAAGCTCTTCTGCTAATTTTAAAGATACTACACGTAACATTAGCAAAGCTACTAAAAAAATTGATAACATAATCATAGAAGAACAGTGGAATAACACATTTAAAAATTTGGAAAACTCAACAGGAGGACTTCATAATTTTACACATAATATAAATAATACGATCTTAGATTTTGATAAAACGCTGCCGGATACAATGCAAAATACAAATGAAATTACTGAAAACCTAAACTCTATAACCTGTGGAATAAAACAAACACTTAAAAAAAATTTTGGCGGACTAAGATTGTTTTTCGGCAAAGTTATTCAAAAATGAAGAGGAATAATCAATTGTGAAAACATCTGCAACTTTTATTTTTAATACAATTTTTTGTAAACAAATTATAAAATATTTTCTTAAAAATAAAAAATTAAAATTTAACGAAAAAAGGAAAATGCTTAACGGAGAATTCTACCACGCAGGACTGGATTTCAAGCTATTTTCAGAAAGACAACATTGCAAAAATCTTTGCAATCGTTTTAACAATACTTCACCGCTATTTATGCGTATGAGAAATATATTACTAAAAAAAATCATAGGTAAAATAGGAAAATCATTTCTTATCGAACAACCATTTATGTGTGATTACGGATACAATATCGAGATAGGAGAAAATTTCTGCTCTAACCATAATCTCTTAATACTGGATTCCGCTAAAGTAAAAATAGGGGATAATGTCCTGATTGGTCCAAATTGCAGCTTTTATACTTCAACTCATCCGATAAATTATAAAGAAAGAGAATACGGAACAGAGCTTGCAAAGCCAATAACCATTGATAACAACGTATGGCTGGGAGGCAATGTGGTAGTTTTAGCTGGTGTAACAATTGGTGAAAATTCAGTCATTGGTGCAGGAAGTGTTGTTTCTAAAAATATTCCACCTAATACAGTTGCAGTCGGAAATCCTTGCGAAGTTATTAAAACAATATTTTAAAATAAGATTGTTTACAGTAGGGTGCGGTGCACCGCACCAAAAATAAAAAAGGCATCAATCGCCCGATTAAGGAGTAAATTTACTAAATGTCATGTTTTCCTGAGAGAAAGTTTTAACCCGACAATAATTTTAACGAAATATTGACATAGGGTGCGGTGCACCGCACCAAAATAAAAAAAAAGAAACCGATTATCCAACCGATTTCTTTTTCTTCTAAATTAGATGTTGGCAGCGTGCTATCTTCCCAGGAGGTGGCCCTCCAAGTATTGCGGATTGCGAGCGGAGTGCGGAGGACTTTTGTAAAAAGAACGTAAGTTCTTTGTAACAAAATCCGAAGACACGTTCAACGCGAGCAACCAAGCCTTCGCCTCTGTAGGTCTTTACGACTGTGTTGCGGATTTTGCGTAGAGTGACGGCGAACGTCAGTGAGCCTAACTCGAAGTAGCACGGAGCAAAGTGAACGAAACTTTTTGCGTGAGCAAAAATGGAGTAAACGGCTGCGGAGTGTGAAGCAAAATCCAAGAACGGGATGACTCTGCCGAAGGAAAAGGTGACTAAATGTCACGTTTTCCTGAGAGGGAGGGTGGTTTACAACAAAAAAAAGAAACCAATTGTCCAATCGATTTCTTTTTTATTTAAATTAGATGCTAGCAGCGAGCTATCTTCCCAGGAGGTGGCCCTCCAAGTATTGTCACCGTTATGAGTCTTTACGAC
>ODAI012724021.1_pt1 | contig 19315 bp, 12 predicted proteins | sample 1539321 | NCBI WGS metagenome assembly ODAI01 (sample SAMN02144231, study PRJEB22623) | gut metagenome | biome: sheep rumen | host: Ovis aries | place: New Zealand
GCAAACGCAACGAGTCTGACTCCAGCACTGTGCATGCTTTTTCTGCAAAAATAAAGCCAGGACTCTTGCATGTTTAGTATACAAGAATCCTGGCAATCAGGGTCTGTTTAATGCGACAGCCCCTTTTTGTATACTAAAACCACAAAAAAACAAGGAAAACAAAGGGTTTCAGGACATCAGATATCGAGAGACCGGAAGTAGCCGGAATGGCAGGAAAGTACAAAAAAAAACTAATTATAAAATATGAAATGAATAGGGTGCCTGTCACCCTATACAAGCATATGCATTAATGAATAATGTCCCATAGGTGCCTGTCACCCTATACAGGGCATCAAGAAAAGAAAGAGAGGAACAACAATATGAAAAAAACAAGATTAAGTCGTCAGAACCACAGAACGCCTGATTTCAAAGCTTTACATGAAATGAAAGAATACCTGGAAAATATTCTCGATGGAAAGATGGGAACAGACGAGTCTGAGTGGAGTAGTATTCTTGATGAAATTATGGCATTCCAGTATGAAGACGGCAGCTTCAACCTGTTGGACTCTTACCGGATTGAGAGCGACTGCAGAGTTGTTTACTGCCATGAGCCCACCTACATTTGCACAGCTATTCTGATGAAGGCCCTGCTTGCAGATGAATATGCGCTGGAGGGCAGGGAGATGGAAATTTTTCCCGCAGCCATGCATATGTGCTGTGCAAGAGGGCTGCAGGGCCACGGATATGATGGCCTTAGCGGGTTAATCCATGCCGTAGATTATTTTATTCAGAGTGACGTAAAAAGCTTTCTCAAAAGATTTCCTGACATTTGTCCGGAATTCACTGAGATGTTTCGTCGAATTGAGGAGTACTTCGCTGATTGTGTAGAAAAAGAAGCGTTTTGCGGTAGCTGGGGAGAAGACTATGAGCAGTCGATCAGGGCAATCCATGCGTATTATTACAATATCATTTTCGTATATGGAACCCTGATGGACGGCCAGCCTAATCATGATACTTATTTAGGCGGCAGCCGCAAAATTGCAGATGGATGGATTGACGGATACGAAATGTATGATTTGGGAAGCTACCCCGGCATGAAAGAAGGCAGCGGACAGGTTTATGGAGAAATATACTCCGTAACAGACGAGGAGCTGGAAAAGATAGACTGGCTTGAAGGGGAAGGGTCTCTTTATCTTAGAGTACCGGTTACGGTACATACAAGTGAGGAGAATTCTTTCCAGGCAGATGCCTATGTATTCAACAGGTCGGTGGAAGGCTGCGCCAGATTGTACGGAAGATATGACCAGCAGGAGTATGTCTGGTATGTTTCTTACGGGTCTAATCTTCTGGAAGAAAGACTTCGCTATTATATTCAGGGAGGCCATTGCAAACAGAATGGGAAGGAGTATGGCCCTTGTACTGATAGGTCCATGCCCACAGAAAACAGGCCGTATACAATACCATATGATATGTATTACGCAAATTATGACAGAGGTTCCTGGAAAAGAAGTGCAGTGTCTTTCCTGGATCTTAGCAAAACCGGCTTTTCTTACGGCCGGGCTTATAAGATTAAGAAGAGCCAGCTTGAAGAGATTCATAGGAAAGAAGGACGCGGAACCAACTGGTATCCGGAATGCATTTCTTTAGGATACATTGATGGAATTCCCGCCTGCACTTTTGCAAGTTACCGGGACAAAGAAAAAGAAAGCTTTAACCGAGTGTCATCGGAATATGGCATTGTATTGTTCAGGGGCATGAAGGAGACGTATCCGGAAATGTCCGATGAAGACATTATGGCGTACTTAAGAAAGTGCGGACGACGATAAGATTAGGGTACCAATTGCTTTAGATGAGTAAACGAATTCAGAACAAGTATTTACACTCTTAGATGAAAGTGATAGATGGGGGAGTTTCATGAATATTACTGGTGGAAGAAGGAAGATCCTGTGATGGAGTAAAAGTTTGCTAAGAATAGATGATCGTGTTTTATATCATAACAAAGAAAGAAGTGTCGCTTTATGAACGACCGGTTTCTTTCTTTGTTATGATATTTTTTTGGTATAGGACATTAATAAGTCAGTTTTTGTTAGCAAGTTCCATTTTTAGTTAACAAGTTCCAGGTTCAAGGGTAGATTATGGGACATATAAATCGTGTAAAATGATAATGTGATATGAGTGGGAGGTGACCATGATGACTGAGAAGAAAATGTTTCTTTCAAATGAGCAGATGAGGCAGATCGCCAGATATGAAATGACATTCAGGGACATCCTGGGGGATGCAGGGACGGTGGATATTGATTTGATCAGCCCGGAAGGTTGCAGCTTCACACTGGATGATCTGTATCATGCCTTTATCAAAATAAAAGAAGCTGATCCTTATATTAAAGAATTTGCGGAGTATTGGTATCAGCCAATTACGTTGCTTTACGAGTCTTTCGGACTGACCTGGCTATACGAATATAAACGGGAGTATGATGCTGGCCCGGAAGATGATGCCCTGGAAAATGATACCCTGGAAGATGCTGGCCCGGAAGATGATACCCAGAAATCCCTGGATGGGTACAAAGGCCTTCTCGTTTCTGACAAAGATTATTTCTCACATGTCTGGTCGAAAATGGATGGAATCCGGATGTGGATCGCCTGTAATGATGAAATGCGTCTCTCGGAAATGCTGCCGCTCGATGGGATTATTGAGGATATGGAGCGGTATTTCAGAAACAAGGATAAACCGATCGAAGAGAGGGAATTCTCTCAGGAGGAAATGGAATCTTATATCTGGTTCTTCGATAACGACGAGCACGTTAAAAGGGCCGGTGAAGAAAAACTGGCACTTGCCAGGAGGTTCATCGACACCCTCTGTGCACAGGAGAATGCACTTGCCCTTCGCATCAAGGGATATGCCTGCTATGGCGGCAGCCGCCTCTATCCCTGCGACTGGAATACTTCCAGGGACTGTGTGACCCGTCTTTTCGAAATGAAAGACGATCCCCAGTATGCCAATACCCTTGGATACATCTATTATTACGGCCGCTGTAATGGGGGTGTGCCGGAATATGACAAAGCATTTTATTACTTTGGGATCGCGGCAGCAAACGGTCTCTACGAGGGCATGTACAAGCTGGCCGATATGTTCTGGCACGGTTACGGATGCAGGAAAAGCCAGAAGACTGCAAATTCACTCTATCAAATGGTCTATGGGGACAGTATCGGACATTTCCTCCATGGAGATCATGCCAACTTTGCCGATGCGGCTCTCCGTATGGGTCACATTTATGCCAAAGAGATTGCAGAACTGGAAAACATCGAAACCGCCTATTACTATTATCTGCAGGCTGATTATGCCGCAAAACTCCAGGCTCAGGAATCTGATTTCTTTGGAAATACTACCGTGGCAATCAATGCACGGAAGGCTCTTGAGGAGATGCGCGACCGGCTGCCGGAAGACTATTTCGAAGAATATATGGATTATGAAGTGCCGCATCACTTCGGAAAGTTTCCGATAGATAATAATAAATGTGAACTGACCAGGACCATCAATGCCGGCGGCCATATTGAACTGACCGCCAGAAGGATCCCCACCAGATCTGTTCCATCGCCGGAAAATATCCTGATTACGATCTGTCCGCTCTCTTTCTGCGAACGTACCGACCGACTGTCCCTCACTTTGGATGACGCTGCAGAGGTATGGTTTAAGGAACATCGTGATTCGGTCCGCTTTGATTTCTGCCGATGGAACTACATGGACAGCCGCTATGAATTCTATTACGATGATGAGCTTGTCGCCTGGACGAAATCCAGGAAATATCGTTTCTATGGCACTCCGAAAGAGGAACCCCACGGTCCCGAGTACCGGCTTGTCAGTGTCCGTTTCAGCGCGAGCGGAAGGACTTACGATTATATCAGTGAGGATTCATCCGTACAGACCGGCGATCACGTGATCGTGGATGGCTATGACGGAGAAACGGAAGTGGAGGTCATTAAGGTCGCAGTCAAACGGGAATCAGAGCTCGGAATTTCTGTGGAGCGGTACAAGAGGATTGTGAGGAAAGGGATTCTGAGGAAAGGTTAGGGCAAATGCTGTCAAAAAATACATGTTTATGGTATAATTTTTGTTGAAAAATACTAAATGAAAGTGCATTTATAGGGTGCCTGTCACCCTATATAGGCACCCTATATATCCAAAGGAATTGATGTTATGGTACGAGCAGAGTTGGTATATAATCCGTATCTTTTAGAGACGGAAGTGAGGTTTAATGGGAATCCGCCCAGAATCAACAGTCTGGTGGAAAAATATCAGGGCAAGAAGCTTCAGACCTGGATCAGCAAGATTCCGGCCATCTTTTACGATGAGATGAATGGCTATGATTTCCAATTGGATTTTTCCGGGACAGATCTGGACTTTGAAGAATTAAAGAAGTCTTTTGACCAGGCCGGGGTAGGAAAAGACAAGGTAGTTCTATTTCATAAGGAGGAACTGGACGGAAGGCACGAAAAAACAGTTGCCATAGACAGGCTGCTGGAGTGGCTGGAGGATAATCCAAACAGGAAGTTTGATTTTGAACAGTTTAAAGGAAAGAATAAAGAAGTATTTGAAAAGGAATACCCTTTTATTATTATCGGCGAGCCTCTAATTATAGAGAGTATCTTTGAGAATATGGAGATAGAGGTTGACAATGTGGACTCTGTAGATGAGCTTCGTGGAACAGACCTGACAAGCACCCCTATTCTTATATGTCTCAATCGTAAAAATATGAGGCTGCTTCAGTATAACATAATAAAACTTCTGAACCGTGAAGATGTCAGTCAGGACCAGTTGTTTTTTATCATCAGCCCCGCCCTAGGAAAGAAGGCGGAAAGGGTTCTTCGTGATCTGGGGGTTAATGATCCTCAGGTTGTAACGTCGGTCAAGGATTCCAGGATCTACAGGTATCTTGAAGTATACCCCATCTCTGAATATATCCATGATGCGATTTGCGCATTTCAAGAACAGACGGATGATTTGAAGGTGATACTGGACGAAGAGAGCAGACAGAGTGAAATATCCAACAAGGATATTCATGCGAGAATCAACGGTCTTGATGATATTCTCACCAGACTGAAAACGGCAGATGATTATTTCCTGAATCTGGATAATCTTGGCATGCCGAAGGAGTTTACAGATGCTAAGTCGAATCTTCTGGAATCGATAAGACGTTGGAAGATAAAGAAAACGAAGATTACGAAAACAGATGAAGCGCTGAAGCTGTCCATTGAATTCCAATCGGAACTGAATCAGTGGTTTGAAGACTTTCAGGAGATGATCAACAGGGTATATGCCATAGTGTGTTCAGCGATTATGACCCGCTGCCAAAAATGGTATAATAATGCGGCCTACAAAGAAGATTTCCAACCGGATGATATCGGACCTGATCTCATCCCGGCCTGCTCTTTGCCAGGCATCGTTGAGGATCTGATGAAATTAAAGGAAGAGCAGTATGTCATGCCCAAGGAAGATTTTTTCGGCAAATTCTTTAAGGGGGCCCAGGATAATACTCTTCAGGAACCTGTGCTGGAAGTCACCTATTATTATGAGAAATAGCGGGAATATGCGATAGAACTGGTGGAGCCTCTCGCCGAGGATCTGATTCAGAAAATGCAGTTTTCCCTGCAAAAGTACTACAAGGATCTGTCTGACCTTTATGATCAACAGATCAAAACCTTGATTGCAGAGGTGACGGCAGAAAGAGACCAGGTGTCATCCCAGCTGTCCAAGGAGGAGAGATTGCTGCAGGACGATATAGATTGGCATACTTCTTTCTGCGACCGGCTTCATGAGATAGAGAGGGCTTAAATATGAATGAATTACAAATGCATCAATCCGAAGAATTAACGAGGCCTGATTTATCCAGTACATCCGTTATATCCGATATATCCATGGAGAACCGGCTGGCAATTATTGAGGACGGTATCCGGAAGAAATACCTTGCCAGGCTGACAGAACTGCAGATTGTCCCGGTGAGTCAGATGCTGCCGCTGGAAGAAGACCTGATCCAGAACGTCCGCCTTTACCATGTGACAGAAATGGTTTATGGAAAAGGCGAATCGGTGACGGATAAATTTACTACGGTGTTTAATACCCTGTCGACCTACAATGCCACAGCCTTTATTATCATGGATTCGGATGGAAAGAAAACAGACTTCTATGTCGGTGTCCGTAATATGGAGGAGGATGAAACACAGAAAAGGTCCAGCGTTACTCTCGGCGACACCTTAAAAAATACCTTTATCGGACATTTCCCCGGCATGAAGATTAAAGGCCGGGACAGGAAATATATCGCAGAATTATCAGACAAGATCCGTCGTCAGAAAAATGTTGCTTCCGTAAGTGTTGTAGGCGACAACAAATCCACGGCAGAACGGACGAACGAACAGTTTGTCCAGGGACTGGAAAAGCTGGTTCTGGCCATGCAGGGAAGACAATATATCGGCATCATCATCGCTGAGAATCAGTCACCCCAGATGGTCCAGATGCTCCGAAATGAATATCAGGATCTCTATACCAAACTATCCCCTTTCCAGAAAGTGCAATTCTCTGAGAATCAGTCCAGCAGCACATCCAAAAGTAAATCCTTCGCAGAGATGAACGGAAAGCAGAGAGCTGCCCTGCTGGGCGGGGTAATCACGTCATTAAGCGGTGTCATAGGAGGCGCTGTGGCCGGCGGTCTGGTTCAGTCCATGGGCATCGCCGGAGGGGCCATGTTTGGCGGTCAGATTGCCAGCCAGTTAAGCGGCTTCATCAATACACTGGCACCTACAGACCAGCAAAGTGAATCCTACAGCTCCTCGACCTCCACAACAACAGAGAATAAAGCCATCACAGATATGCTTCAGCTGCTGGACGATTCCCTGAAAAGAACCAGAGAATTTGACAGTTATGGAATGTGGAATGTGGCTGCCTACTTTCTGTCCGATGACATGTCAGCAGCAGAGATCGCCGCAAGCAACTATCGGTCTCTGATGAACGGGGAGAATTCCGGCAGGGAAGTATCAGCCATCAATTCCTGGCGGAGCAACAATCCTTCTACAGTGGGAGAATATCATGATCTGACCACTTACCTGTCCAGATATCTGCACCCGCTCTTTTACTATGGCAGCAACGGAGAGTACAGTGTTCTGACCAGTGCTGCCACAACCATTACTGGAAAAGAGCTGGGTATCCATATGGAACTCCCCAGGGCAACGGTATCCGGCCTGCCAGTAATCGAGCATGCAGAGTTTGGCAAAGAAGTGATAACCTATCATCTGTTTTCAGAAAAGAAAGCAGACCGTCCTGAAGATCGCCTAAAATTAGGCAGAGTATTTGACCTGGGACAGATTACCAACAAGATTGTAGAACTGGACAACAAAAGTCTCAACATGCATACCTTTATCACCGGCTCAACAGGTTCCGGTAAAAGTAATACCGTCTATCAGATGCTGATGGAACTCCACCAGGACAGGATTCCATTTCTGGTTGTGGAACCGGCCAAAGGAGAATATAAAGACGTATTCGGCAACTGGCCGGATGTCAATGTGTACTCTACCAATCCCAGGGTGAGCGAGCTGATCAATATCAATCCGTTCCGCTTTCCCAAGTCCATTCACGTATTGGAGCATATTGACGGTCTGGTAGAAATCTTCGGCGTCTGCTGGCCCATGTATGACGCTATGCCCGCATTTTTTAAGGATGCCATTCTGCGGTCCTATGAAGAGGTGGGCTGGGATCTGGGGTCCTCGACCTTCAATGGAAAAGAACCGGAATACCCGGATTTTGAAACCCTTGTGGAGCAGCTGAATCTTCTGATCGAAAGTTCAGACTATGCCTCTGACATTAAGTCCAACTATCGTGGCGCCCTGATCACCCGTGTCAAATCTTTGACAGTAGGACTGAATAAATTCATTTTCACATCAGAGCAGACAGATTACCGGAAACTGTTCGATGAAAACTGTGTTCTGGATATCAGCCGGGTCAAATCCACCGAGACCAAGGCCCTGATTATGGGTCTGATCGTATATATATTAAATGAATACCGCATGGACCAGAAGACAGAGAACAATAACGGATTAAAGCACATCACCGTCCTGGAAGAAGCCCATAACCTGCTTAAAAACACATCAGGCGGTGGCGCGTCAGAACTGATCGGGAAATCCGTAGAAATGCTGACTCAGACTATCGCAGAGATCCGAACCTACGGCGAAGGATTTATCATCGTCGACCAGTCGCCATCCTCCGTGGACATCGCAGCCATAAAAAATACAAATACAAAGATTGTCCTGCGGACACCGGAAGCCAATGACAGGGATGCCGTCGGCCGGTCCATCGGCCTGACAGCAGACCAGGTAAATGAAATCGCCAAGCTGCCCGGCGGTGTTGCGGTCGTATATCAGAACGACTGGGTGGCTCCGGTCCTGACCATGATCGACAGGGCGGACGTGAGAGAACAGCCCTATATGGCAGAACGCAAAACCAAGATCCGCACACTGGTTTCCGCACGGCTCCTGCTTTTGAGAATGCTCATGCAGCCCTGGATCGGCCAAGGGACAATAAATGAGCAGGAACTAAGGGCAGCCCTGAAGGTTGTGGATGTATCCAGAGAGTCAAAGAAAAGAATAGATGCTCTGATCGATGACTACGTGTTATGCAATGGTCTTTTGATCTGGAAGAATCAGGACATGTCAAAACTCCAGACTATTGTCCAGGATATCCTGGATTTAAAGGCCAGAGATTTCATGAAACTGGAATCACCGGAAGACCTGAAGAAGTTAGTTGAAAGTAGACTGGCCAAATGCTCAGCAGAGGATATCAACAATATCTGTTACGTACTGACAGCATAGAAAAGAGGGATGTTATGAATTTTGATAATTTTGAATCGGCAGGATTAAAAACAGAACCCTTTGATCTGAAAGAGAAATTAGCTTCATTTCATGGAGGATTTGAAAGCAGTGTAAAAACCGGTTTTGATGCATTTATGGACGTGCCAGAGAGTTTTGAAGGAAATATTGCCAGATGGCTGGGCATAGTCGGTATGGGACCTGGAATAAACATTGACCTGGGCTCTGCAATCGGTTTTAATCAGGAGTCCCTCGAGTTACTTAAAGTGTCAGCTATGGATATAATTAAGGATATGTATTCAGGGGTAGACCTGAGTGACGGGAAGAAAAGCCTGGGACTTGAGGATATCCATAAATGGAAAATTCATCCAGATTATGAAGAACAGAATATCAAACAGCATGCCGGATATGCAGCTGAAGTCATTGGTGCCGCTAAAGAAAATCTGTTGGCAAAACATGAGGGAACAGGTATCATTACCAAACGTGCCGATGACCTGCCTGAATTGTTCAGCAAGAATGATCAATATGTCGATAAAGTTCGTATAGACAGCACTGGTAAGATTATAGAGAGAATTCAAGTGAAGTTTGTTGGGGATAAACCAGCGGATTGTATGAAGAAATTGACATCAAAAAATTACGATAAATATTTTGATGATGGCATGGTCGATAAGATTGAGGTCCCCAAGAACTTTTTTGATGAAATGAAAAATATGATTCCTGAGAAAATCAGCGGCTTGGAGGAACAGCTCAAACGTGTTACAGAGCAAGGAAAAACTGATGCCATAATAAAAATAAAAAATAAGATAGAACGTTTTAAGAAGATTGATAATATGCTTGAGAAAAGCACTCTTACGAGTAGTGAAGCCAAAGAAGCAGTAAAGCATCCCAAAAGGTATGCAGCAAAATTATTTGCCAAAGATACTTTTGCTGAGAGCTTCAAAGGAGGCACAGGAGAGGCAAAAATTGCTGCAGTAATCACTGCTACGGTAAGCACTGTCGATAATGTATCAAGGGTAATGGACGGAGAAATCACAGCCCAGGAGGCCTTTGTTGATGTGGCAAAAGATTCCGGGACGGCAGGGGCGTTTGCTTTTGGAACCGCCTTTGTCAGTACAGCCGTTTCCCAAACCATGAACGCTTCCAGTCATAAATTAATCAATGCTCTTGGGAAAACAGGTATTCATGCTGCTATAGTATCATTTGGTGTAGAGTCCTATGACTCTGTCACTGATTATGCAACCGGCATTATAGATGGAAAACAATTGGCATTCGACTTGGGAGAAAATGCAGTTCAGATCGGTGGCTCTATCGGTGGATCCGCATTGACAGGTGCAGCTCTCGGATCTTTTGTTCCCGGCGCAGGAAATGTGGCGGGCTTTGGTGCCGGCATGGTTGGAGGAATCGTCGGCTGTGCCGTTGCTTCTGAAGCATATAAGTCTGTTGTTGATTTCGGTGGAGAGCATGTAGGAGCGTTATCTGATAAAGCGAAAGAAATGGCAAGTAAAACAATAGATATCGCAAAGGACGTCGTACCCGAAAAAGTAGATGGCCTTGTTTCATCCATTAATGATTTCGCATCAGAGAATAATCTGCCATTCAGATTTTGATATATGACCCATAGGGTGCCTGTCACCCTATTTCTCCCCCCACCACTTTTGGACCTCCCAGGCCCACAATTTTTATTGAATTCATTTTAAACTATTGCATAGGAAATGAAATAGTTGAAATGGAGGTAATTCTATGACGAAAAATGATATGATCATCAGCCTGCTGAAGCACGGACGAAGTGAGGAAGTACGCCTTCACATTAAAGAGCTGGAAAAGGAATCTTATACCGAGGATTTCTGTTCTTTTATGGACCAGATGCTGGATGAATATAAGGTGAAGCGCAAGCAGGTGGCCCTTCGGTCCGGTATGTCCCAGGACTACACTTACAAGTTGCTTCGAGGAGCGAAGAAGACTACCGAGAGGGATTATATCATCGCGATGTGTATCGCTATTGGGATGAACCTGAGCCAGGTCCAGCATGCTCTCAGCATATATGGCATGCCGATGTTAAACAGGGAGGATACCCGGGGAAATGTTCTTTATGCAGCTATCCAGAATGGTCTGGATATCGACCAGACCAACGAATGGCTGGAAAAAGCAGGTCTTCTCCTGCTGAGAACGAATCCATCCATGCCCAGTGCCCCGATAAAAAACAGCGGGTCTGTCAGCACTGAACAGGATAGGCAGGCATTGCTTCTAGGCAGCCAGGATATTCCGGACAATACCGCGTCCCACACTTTTGAAGAGATCGACCGGATCATCGAAGCTGAGCACGATGGAAATGCTCCCATGGATTACCGTTACTGGGGGATCATCACGGTACAGGATGAAAACGGGGCGAGATATTATGTCGAAGCTGCCTACTCCAGAATGGGAGACCAGCTTCTCGTAATGGACGAGGGAAATTACAAAAAGAGCGAAGAATGGATGGAAGAACAGGAGAAGGCTGTGCGGGCTTTCCATGAGAAGTATGATCCTGTTCTGGAGACTTGCGAGGAATTGAGCGATTATCCTGAGATATTGGATGAATATATGCGGGTCTGCAATATGCAGAATGATGTGAAGGTCATGGAGCGATACGATTCCCTGATCGATGCGGGTAATTCCCCCTTCTTCCGGTATTTCCTGGATCTCGACCAGGCCACGGATGAGAAAGTCACAGAGATCATGTCACACCTGGATGATACCAGGAATTACGGCATGAGGGTTGGCGGGGGCATCTTTGGCGGGGAAGGCCGCTGTTATCTGGAAGCCTTTAACACGAACAATCCGGCGGACCGGGAGTATCTGCAGATCATCCAGACGAAAGACGGCTATACCTATTCCGCTTCCCATGAAAGCTATTTTATGCGGATCGAATTGGGCGACCTCTATCCCATATATTTCGGGGAGAAAAGAGAAGAGGAATACTATGTCAGGATAAAAGATTTTTCAGAATTAAGGGAGAGGGACTTCCGCCTGAAGTTCCTATTTAATGACCTGAAGCTGGCTATGCACAAATATATGGTGGAATACATGGGAGGCTTCATGGCTCCTCCCGGGGAGGAGATCGATCAGGAGATGGTCAATACCCTGATACAACAGGCGACATTTCTCCATCATCAGGGGAAAGATAAAGAGTCACTCCCCCTGCTTCGGGAAGCAATGGGAATGCTGGAGAAGAGTGATCTTGATGATCTGGAAAATGTGATCTCTTATGTCTGCACCTGTTCCAAATTGGCCATAAGCTATGGGGAAGTGATGGAACATGAAAAAATGTTTCAGAACTTCCGGAAAATATACGACCTTAGAAATTATGTTCCGCAGCTGGAGGAATCAGAAGCAGAGGGAGCGGAAGATGCGGTATATGCCATCGCGGAGGCGGCCTTATACCTGTCCCAGCAATGCCAGAATCTCAGAGGACAGTATGATCCGGAAGCCAGAGAGCTGGCAAAAGAGTGTATTGATCTATTAGAGGGAAAATGCACCTTTGACAATGCCTGGATCACTCTTTATCAGGCATACACCAAATATGCCTATATGATCGATGTGGATCAGCCGGAAGAAGCGGCAAAATACTGCAGAAAAGCGATCTCCATCGTAAAGGCCAGGCATCTTGACCAGATGCCCATGCATCAGATGATGGTGGTGACTTTATATAATAATTATGCCTGGGGTCTTTGGAACAAGCTGCAGAGCGAGGAAGCAGTGATCTACTACGGCATGGCCATTGAGCTGCTGGAAGGATATTTGCTGCAGAGAAGCCAGGATCCGGAGTGGGTGAAGGCGCAGCTTGCCCATGTCGGAGGAGCCCTGCATAAACTCTATATGCAGACTGACAAGTTAAAGGAAGCCGGGAACCTGAAAGAACGGCTGCTGGAAGACGGCGTGGAGCTGTAAAAAGTATCCTTCATCGTACAATGGTTTAGGCCAGGGAAACGAGGATCTTCACAATAAGAGGAAAAGTTGGGCCTGCCAGGTCCACTTTTTTTATCCCCGGACTGATATATTGAGGATGTCAGGAAAACCAGACAAATCATATCAGAATTCAGGAGGGATTAAATCATGAAGATCAGAGCAATGAGATGGGGATATGACGGCGGCGGATTTGCCTGTGGGCCGGTGGAAGGAAATACTATAGTGGAGATCATCGTAACCCATGAAAGACACAACTATTTTGTCTGCGCCAGCAGGATGTCTGAATTCATGAAGTTCTCCGTGTCAGAGACACCGATATTCGATCTCCTGATCGAGGCAAACCATTTTGACGTTGACTGGGAAGACGAATATCAGAAGATTCAGGAGGCGATGATTGAGGAATATGATTTCGAGGTCAATGACATACCGGAGGAACTGGAAACGTCAGACTATTATGAAGTCTTCAAACTGTTAAATCTCGCCATGGAGCAGGCCTATCAGCCGGAGGATCCTACCTATGAAGGGGCTCAGGCCTTTATTGCGGATTATGTCGGGGCAGAGATATCCGAATTCAAACTCCCGGATTTCGGCACAGCCTGGGGCCCGGACGATACCTATGAGGATGACGAACTCTATGCCAGCGGACTTCAGATTAAAGAACCTGATTCCGGCGACTGGGCCGGGGAAATCAGAGCCCAGTGTGAAGTGGATCTCTACGAAGACGATTCCAGGGTCTATGCCTTTGCCTCAAAATTTGATGCGTACTATGTTTATGCCATTTATGATCATGACGTAATAGATTTGACTCTTAATGATCTGGCCGGGATCACGCCCATTGAGAAATATGAGAGCCTGACTGAGGCCATGGAGTCCGATTATTACCAGATATACAAAAGATTACACAGGACATTGGAAGAGATCTGAACAGGAGGCTCAGGACATGGCAGAGATTCAAGTACTTAGTAAAAGAAGTGATTATGTGACACCTTTGATGACAGCATATTTTGCTGAGATGCACATCAGAGACAGGGAAGAAGAGAAGTATCTTACCGTATGCTGGATGGAGGAATTTGGGGATATTATGACTACTGTCAGTAAAGAGAGCATGTTTGATTTCCTGTCATTTTGCGGGGAAGAACCAGAATACCGGGAGGTAGATTCCCAGGCTGTATATCAGGACCAGTTCAAAGAACTGGGGTTGATGATTGCTGATCTGATGGAGGAAACCCTGGAAAGTACCTATGTGGATAAAGAAGCTGTAGAGACAGTGAGGGAAATGTTTTCGTAGAAAGGATAGCAGGGCAGCATGCTGCAAATTATTACATTGGTGTACTGTATGAGGAGGGTAAAGAATACGAATATCTATATACAAATACTGACAACCAATATCTATTTGTGGTATAATTTTTGTAGAAATTGCTGATGGAAAGTGCATATTTTTGTTATAAAAATGTTTTGATTTGATAGCTCTGTAAAAATGATAATAACTAGTTTCTATTAAAAAATGTCGTCTTATCAGCGACATTTTTTGCCTTGTTATGTGATATGCTAAGCTTGCACAGTTTTTAATTTCTATTTAATGAGCATGAGGCGACAGGCAAGACTCTAATGGGAGAGGCTATTCGTATTGTAACAGAGATTACTAAAGATAAAAAAAGGTAAAAATACCTGAAGAAGAACAACGGAGAAAAAAGATGCTTCAAAACGGACTTTATGAGCAGGTTATTAATAAAGCTTTGGAAAAAGATCTTTCCGAGACGGATCGTCTAGTAAAAACCGCAGCGATTGATACGGAGGAAGCTGCTAAAGTGCTCTCAAAATATATTGCTGATGTGATTGAGCAGCAGCTCCTGCAGCTTAAGGATAAGGGCGGCAAATTGCAAGATCAGATCAAACTGGTAAATTGCCTGATTCGGTCTCTTTCACAAGATGAAGGGAAAGAAGATGATCTGGATTCTGTGGCAGAAAGAGCAGAGCAGCTGCTTGTTGTCTTGGATCGCCAGAATAACATACAGAACGTTAATGCAAAAAAGGAACTGATTCGACCGGAAACATCCATTTCCCAGACAAGTCTTTTTACCGGAGCTGTTCATGAACCACAGATATATTCAGAATTGAAAAAAGAGATCCTATCCTCCGACCAGATCGATATGCTGGTTTCTTTCATCAAGTGGAGCGGTCTGCGACTTATTATAAATGAGCTTGCAACCTTTGCAAAGAATGGTGGCAAACTGAGGATCATTACCACATCCTACATGGGTGCAACGGACGTGAAGGCTGTTGAAGAACTGCGAAAACTTCCAGGATCAGAGATCAAGATCAGCTATGATACAAAGCGTACCCGTCTTCACGCAAAGTCATATATATTTTATCGAAATACAGGGTTCACTACAGCCTATGTGGGATCTTCCAATCTCTCAAACGCTGCCATCTCCAGCGGCCTGGAGTGGAATGTTAAAGTGACCCGTTCAGATCTGCCTGAGACAATCGATAAGATCGCTGCAACATTTGAAAGCTATTGGAATTCTGCGGAGTTTGAAGAATATACGGAAGAAAAACAGACCTATCTTGTAAAAGCTTTAAAAGCTGAAAAATACTTCGATACGAACAATCCCAATCTATATACGTTGGACATTATGCCATATTCCTATCAGCAGGAGATTTTGGACAGGCTGGCTGCGGAACGTAAAGTGCGTGGGCATATGCGCAATCTCGTTGTAGCTGCAACAGGAACAGGTAAGACGGTAATCGCGGCACTTGATTATAAGCGTTTCCTGAAAGAGCATGTTAACCAGCCCTGTCGGCTGTTATTTGTAGCGCACCGGGAAGAGATCCTGAAACAGAGCCTTTACACTTTTCGTGCTGTGTTGAAGGATGCTAATTTCGGAGATATGTTTGTCGGGAAGTACAGGCCGGAGGGACTGGATGCCCTGTTTGTATCGATCCAGACATTTAATTCCCAGGACTTCACAGAAAAAACCACTGCGGATTTCTATGATTATATCGTGGTGGATGAGTTCCATCACGCTGCGGCTCCAACCTATCAAAGACTTTTGACATACTATCATCCAAAGATTATGTTGGGGTTGACGGCTACTCCGGAACGAATGGACGGTAAAAGTATCCTGCGGTACTTTGACAACAGGATTGCCGCTGAAATCCGGCTCCCGGAGGCCATCGACAGGAAACTGCTGAGCCCCTTCCAGTATTTTGGTGTGACCGATACGGTCGATCTTGATACATTGAAATGGTCAGCCGGCGGCTATGATAAAAATGAGCTGACGAATATTTATACTTTCAGTGGGATCGTGGCGGAAAAACGCGCAAATATGATCATCGCTTCCCTCCTTCGTTATGTAACAGACATCGATGCCGTCAAAGGTCTTGGTTTCTGTGTCAGCATACAGCATGCGGAGTTTATGAGCCGCTTCTTCAATGAAAAGGGGATTCCATCTATATATTTAACAGGTAAATCAGCAGACGAAGACCGAAAAAAAGCCCAGAAAAAATTAGTGGGTGGAGAAGTTCGGTTTATCTTTGTTGTGGATATATACAATGAAGGTGTCGATATTCCGGAAGTGAATACGATTCTGTTCTTGCGTCCGACCGAATCCCTGACAGTTTTTTTGCAGCAGCTTGGCAGAGGCTTGCGGCTTGCAGAAGGGAAAGAGTGCCTTACCGTTCTTGACTTCATTGGACAGGCGAACAAGAAATATCATTTTGAAGATAAATTCGCCGCATTACTTTCGAATACGACACGAGGTGTTTCAAGGGAGATCAAAGACGGGTTTATCTCTTTGCCAAAAGGCTGTTATATTCAGCTGGAGAAAAAGACTGAAAAAATCATCTTGGATAACATCCGTGCCTCTTACGGCAGCACTGCAGGTCTGATCATGCGCATCGCTTCCTTTGAAGAAGATTCCGGACAGGCTCTGTCGCTGGCATCGTTTCTCTCCTATAATCATTTGGATCCCCGCAGTCTTTATAAATATTGTAATTTTTCGAGACTCTGTGTACGTGCAGATGTGAAGGAGGATTTCAATGAACCTTTGGAAGAAACGATTACGAAGGCACTGCTTAAGTTATCGGTGCTGGATTCCCGTCGTTTGATCACGTTCCTCTTGGACATTCTTCCACGAATCGATGATATTGATTTTGAGCAGCTTTCTCCCATGGAAAAAAGAATGCTGCAGATGTTCTATGTGACAGTCTGGGGAAAACCGATCGATGCATGGAACGGGGATGATATGCTGGATGACATGTATGAACTTTCGGACAGCCCGGTCATGCTCCAGGAGATGATCGATCTTTTGAAATACCGGTATGAACAGATCGATTTCATCGATGAGTCGGTGGACCTTGGATTTGATTGTCCTTTGGATCTGCATTGCACTTATACCAGGGACCAGCTTCTGGTTGCAATGGACTTTATGAAACCTTCTACCGTCCGGGAAGGTGCCAAGTGGCTGCCGGATAAAAAACTGGATGTATTTTTTGTTACTTTAAATAAAGCTGACAAAGATTATTCTCCAACAACAATGTACAAGGACTATTCGATCAATGAATACCTATTTCATTGGCAGAGTCAGAGCACGACTTCGGAGAAGTCACCAACAGCCCAGAGATATATACATCATAAAGAGATGGGAACCAGAGTGCTTTTGTTTGTCCGTGAATTCAAGAAAGACCGGATTTCTGGTGGTGCAGAAGCCTACACTTTCCTTGGTACAGCAAACTATGTGAAGCATGAAGGGGAAAAACCCATGAATATTATCTGGCGGCTCGATGCGCCGATTCCGGCAAAATATATCAAGAAAACAGGAAAACTATTGGTAGGATGACCGTTATACAAAGAGAAAAGAAAAGGTATAAAGGAGTTATATAATACAATAATGTTTTTGTGCTTTATAGATCGAAACATATATTGTTGTTTGATGGTTTGATAAATTCAGATATAGTGTTATTCATGTTTAAAGAGCTAATAAATCAGTTCTGACAAGATATATTATTAAGGAGGCTGACTCGTGGCTGGAGTAGTGGAGCAAAATGTTTTTACTGAAACAAAAGTAGACAAACAAAATAAGGTGCTTTCTCTGTTTGAATTCATAAGAGAGTTAAATAAATTAAAAAGAAGGACTATTCTTAATGTTAAAGATTATCAATGGTCATTCACACTCTCAAAGTTACCAAATGATCCGGATAATATTAATGTATTTTATAGAGATCGGGTGGAAGAAGAAACATTTGATGATAATAATGGGGATAATATTTTACTATCTGTTCATAAACCAGAGTTTCAGAAATGTCCTGAACCTGATAAGGTATTTATTAATTGGTTACTTCCTAATTGGGATAGTTTCCGAAATGATGTATCAGTTAAACCTTTTGTGATATTGGAAACTTCAAAAGAAGAGCTATTGTTGAATTCTACATTAAAAGATATACACTCCACTGAAAAAGAAAATGTACAAGAGGAAGAGCTTTATAAAGAGAATTTTTCGGATGATATCCTCCGTGTTAAAGAGTATGAAAAATGGCTTGTTATGCGGGAAGAATGGGTTAAAAGACAGAGAATCATAGAGAAGACAAGATTATTGTTTACCGACTTATATCGTCTGTATTATGAATTGCAGAGAGAGTCCGAAACAAAAGAAATAATTGTTGCAAATGGGATACTTTGTGATGCAAAGAATCATATTATTAAACATCCTGTGTTAACTCATCGCGTTAAGCTAGATTACGATCCTGATGAGAACACAGTATATATTTTAGATACAGATATCACGTCGGAGCTATATTCTGTGGTTTTTCAAATGATGGAGGATGTCAATTTAGGTGGAATTAATAAATTGAGTGAAGATCTTCAAAATAATGATTATCATCCTTTAGATCGTAACGACACCCCTGATTTTCTGAGAATACTGATCCATCAATTATCACCGAGTAGTATGTTTTCCCAAAATGGAATTCCAACAAATTGGAGTGCTGAGAGCCGATTGCTTTTATATATGGAACCATGTTATATCGTTCGTAATCGCTTGGATGGGACCCTAAAAGCCATTGAGCAGATTATAGAAAATGTTAAAGAAACCGGAGAAATACCAGCCCCTATTGTAGATATTGTTAGTGGTGGAACTATTGAGGTTCCTAATGATTTAGGTGAGGAGTCGATTGAGGAACAATTGGCAGCAGTTGGTGGTGAGAGCATTGATGTCTTACTCTCTAAAGAAGCCAACAAGGAACAGCTTGAGATTGCTAGAAGAATTGAACAATATAATGCGGTGTTAGTTCAGGGGCCTCCAGGAACGGGTAAAACACATACAATTGCTAATCTTATGGGTCATTTTCTTGCTCAAGGTAAGAGTGTTTTGGTCACCAGTTACACAAAAAAAGCATTAAATGTTTTGAAGGATAAAGTTGTACCTGGTTTACAAAGCCTTTGTGTATCTGTACTAGTACATTACTTTCCAATTAGTTGGACATTTCCAATAATGTCTCGGTTTTAACGGGTTCGGTGGGGTCAATGTCGCCAAGGTGCCAC
>ODAI011158126.1_pt1 | contig 19312 bp, 15 predicted proteins | sample 1539321 | NCBI WGS metagenome assembly ODAI01 (sample SAMN02144231, study PRJEB22623) | gut metagenome | biome: sheep rumen | host: Ovis aries | place: New Zealand
CAACTCTCAATTCTCAATTCTCAACTCTCAATTCTCAACTCTCAATTCTCAACTCTCAATTCTCAACTCTCAATTCTCAATTCTCAACGGTATTGTCTGTTCACTTTTCACTGGTTAAGAGTTGGAATTGATAGGTGTGATCGTAGTTGTTCCAGTTGCGGAGATAGAGGATGTGGTTGGTCTGGTCATAGACGTTGCTGTACTGGGTGTCTTCGATGGTACCTTTCGGGTCGCCCCACGCCAGGTTTACCCAGTGCACCAGGCCGAGGCATTCCTGTGCCTGCTGGAGGGTGAGGGTGCCGTTGCGCTGAGAAAGGTATTTCTCCACCGTGTCATAGCGCCACCAGCTGCGGCTGTAGGGGTTGCCATACTTGGGATTGGGCTCTTCGGTTTGGAACTTGGGGCTGAGCAGGTGGTTGGTGACGGTCATGTACTGTAAGGCGGTGTCTTTGGGCACGACAAGGGTCTTCCAGCCGTCTTCAAGGTCAAACTCGACGACGGCGGCATGACCCTGGGCATCGGCCACCATATAGTGGTAGCCGCCACCGGTAACCGTGTCGTGGCGGACGTCGACACTACGGATAAGTTCCACAGCCTCCTCTACGGTGGCGCAGCGGTCAAGCACCAGGCGGATGAGCACGCTGGTGGCTGCCTTGTGCTTGCCAGTCTCCTGACGGGCAGCCTGCTTGGGCAGGGCCATGATGGACATGCAGAGGCCTTTCTCATTGACCCCGTCGAGGGGGGTATAGATGGCAGCCAGGCACATAAACTTGTCGGTCAGCCGGGTGGGCAGTTTGTCCAACCCGAAGCCGAAGTGCGACATATCGCAGCAGCTGATGGAGGCGTAGCCTTTCTTGGGATGGGAGGTGACCACGAGGGGGGGGTTCTTGAAGTAGTCGTAGTTTCGGCCATACCAGTAACCGGTGGCATCGGCTTTGAGGGCTTGGAAGCTGGTGCAGCCGAAGCCGTGGTATTCCCCGTTCTCGTCGGCCAGCTGGTTGCTCTTGATGGTGATGTGGAAGAGGCCTTTGCCGATACGGTAGGCCACATACTGGCCCAGTTTGGCGTTGCCGTCGATGTCGTGGCTGAGCAGGTCGTCGAGGTCGTAGTTGGCCTTGTAGTCCATGGTGTAGAGATAGGGGTTGTCTTCGACTGATTTGATGGAGGTCACGGACCCGATTTCCTTGCCCCAGATGCAGCCCACGGCAATCAGCAGCGCGAGAATAATGCCTAGGATGATGGATAATAACTTCTTCATAATAGATAGTATTTTATAGTTCTCAATTCATATATTCTCAACTCTCAACTCTCACTTCTCAACTCTCAACTCTCAATTCTCAACACTCAATTCTCAATTCTCAACTCTCAATTCCCAATTCCCAATTCTCAACGGCCCCGCCCACCCTTTTAGTTTTTAGTTTTTACCTTTTACTTTATCACAAACTCTCAATTCTCAATTCTCAATTCTTTTTGTGGTGCAAAGTTACAACTTTTTTTCGGTATGGGAAGAAAATTATTTTGTAGGAATAATAAAAAATGCTTTTCAGCGTTATAGAAAGCAAAATTAACCCTATTATTAATTAACATTTTTCAGCTATGAATTACACACCTTTTTTCCGTCGGGCAGCGATGTTGCTGTGCGCGATGCTGCTGTGCTGTGCTGTCGGCTATGCACAGAACGACGACGAAGACCTGAACAAAACCCTCTCGCCCTATTTTGTGGTAGTGAGCGACAACCCCGAGCAGGACAATCTGCCCCTGAAGGAGACTTCGGTGGATGCCAACATCGTGGGCTCCATTGCCGACGTGACAGTGCGACAGGTCTATGTCAACAGCGGCAAGAACCCCATCGAGGCCATCTACACCTTCCCCCTCTCGACCCGTGCCGCAGTCTATGGCATGCAAATGCGCATAGGCAGTCGCATCGTCCGTGCCCAAATTGAAGAGAAGAAGAAGGCCCGTGCCGACTACGAGAAGGCCAAGCAGGAGGGCAAACGCGCCTCTTTGCTGGAGCAGAGCCGCCCCAATGTCTTCACCATGAACGTGAGCAACATCATGGTGGGCGACACCATCGAGGGGGAGTTGAAGTACACCGAGCTCATCGTGCCGGAGAAGGGCACCTACAGCTTTGTCTATCCCACCGTGGTGGGTCCCCGCTACAGCAAAACCAGCAAGAGCAACCAGAACACTGGCGACAGCTTTGTGGAAACCCCCTATACCAAGTCGGGCACACTGCCCACCTATAAGTTTGACTATAAATTGAAAATCAGTTCCGCGGTGCCCATTCAGGACATCACCTGCACCAGCCACAAGATGAACATCCACCACGCTGGCACAGGCCATGCCACCGTCACCCTCGACCCCGCAGAGTCCCAAGGGGGCAACCGCGACGTGGTGCTCAACTACTCCCTGCAGGGCAGTCAGATAGAGAGCGGCATGCTTTTCTACGAGGGGCAGGACGAGAACTTCTTCCTCTGCATGGTGCAGCCGCCCAAACGGGTGGCCAAGGAGGATATACCTCCGCGCGAGTATATCTTTATTGTGGACGTCTCGGGCTCCATGTACGGTTTTCCGTTAGACCTTACCAAGAAACTGATGCGCAACCTCATCTTGGGGCTGAAACCTACCGACCGTTTCAATGTCATCCTCTTCTCCGGCGCCCAGGAGATGATGAGTCCGCAGTCGGTGACAGCCACAAAGGAGAATGTCGAAAAGGCCATATACTATATCGACAACCAGCGAGGTTCGGGCAGCACCGAGGTGCTGGGCGCCCTACAAATGGCCTATTCCATCCCCCGATTGGACGAGGATGTCAGCCGCTCCTTTGTCATTGTCACCGACGGCTATGTGGATGTGGAGCAGCAGTGTTTCGACCTCATCCGTCGCAACAGCGGCGAGACCAATTTCTTTGCCATCGGCATTGGCTCCTCGGTCAATCGCTATCTGATTGAGGGCATGGCTTTCTGCGGTGGCGGCGAACCCCTGATTGTCACCAAGGAGAGTGAGGCTTCTGCCGCGGCCGAGCGCTTCCGCTCCTATATCAGCACCCCTGTGCTCACCCGTATCAATTTCAAAGAGGGCCGCTTCCGTGCCTACGACATCGAGCCTGTCAGCGTGCCCGACATGATGGCCGAGCGCCCCATCCTCATCTTTGGCAAGTACGAGGGCAAGCCTCAGGGTACGGTGACCCTGACTGGCAAAGTGGGACGCAAACCTTTCCGCCAGACCTTTGACCTCTCCAAGTCTAAGGCCGACAAGTGCAATTCCGCTCTGCGCTATCTTTGGGCCCGCGAGCGAATCAAGTACTTGACTTATAACGAGACTGATAGATGGGGAGGAACTACGGGCAAAGGCGAGAAGGAGATTCTGGAATTGGGGTTGAAGTACAATCTTATGACCAATTACACCTCTTTTGTGGCCATCGACGAGGAAATCGTGAACAAAGATGGCAAGCAGACCACCGTCAAACAGGCCGTGCCGCTGCCCGAAGGGGTTTCGGACTATGCCGTGGGTGCCGATGCCCCGATGCTCTCGCTGAGCAAGACAGCCTCGGTCGGAGGCATTTATGTTGAAGAAGAGGAAGTTGAAGAGGAAATATTTATGGCGGTGGAGACCGACCCCGAGTTCCCCGGTGGATTGGATTCGCTGGCCCGGTTCATCAAGGCCAATCTTCGCTACCCAGAAGAGGCTCTAAAGCAAGGCATTGAGGGTCGGGTGTACGTTACTTTCATGATTGAGGTAGACGGCTCGGTGAGCAATGTGAGGCTGCTGCGCGACATTGGCGGCGGCTGTGGTCAGGAAGCCGTCCGTGTGGTGAAACTGATGCCCAAGTGGAAGCCCGCTCGCCAGCAAGGCAAGGCGGTGCGCACCCAGTTTAACCTGCCTGTCCAGTTCGTGATTCCTAAAGACAAATGATGCCGCACGGGACCCAGTGGCTCTTGGGGGCAGTGCTGCTGGCCTGCTGCATGGCCTGCAAGGGTGGGGGAGAACCTGCCCCACCCCCTGTGGACAGTGTGGCAGACACGCTCCCCACCCTCGAAGAGCAAGAGCCCCGCGCCTCCGTCACCTTCATCTTGGGCGAGGATCGCTCCCAGTTCAACCAGTACTATACCTTGGCCAACCATTACTACCGCCTCAGCCCCTCCGAGAGGACCGAGGCGGTGGTCACTGGCCTCACCTCGTTGCAAGAGGTGCTGCGCTACCTCCAGAAACACCCGCCTGCCAATGGGCGTCCCTACGGCTTGGTCAACCTGGTGAGCCACGGCAACGAGTTTGTCGACATGGCCATGACCGTCCGCCGCGGCGGCGAACGAACTTCAGCTGAGAGCCTCCGCGAGGCCCTGCGGCGGGGGCAGTTGGTGCCGCCCGACAGCAGCGTGGTGGACAGCCTCACGGTGGTCTTCCTCCACGGTTGTGCCGTTGGGCGCAATCAGGCCCTCTTGGACCAACTGGCAAAGGCTTTTGGGGGTCGGCATGGCGTGACGGTCAAGGCCTCCAAGCATTTTGAGTACTACGCCTACCTTGCTGCCAACAAGAATCCCCAATCCATTCGCCACTACTACGCGCGGGTGTGGTATGCTTTCTACCATCCCGACTCCTCCATGACCGAGAACGACTATGTGCGGCAGTTGGGCCGTCGCTACCCTCACGACCGGGTGCGGTGGCGCAAGGGGCTGCGGTGCCGTTTCCAGCAGAGTCCGACCGACTTCTACCACTACAGTTTCGAGGTGCCCTGCACGTGGGATGAGGTGTTCGATTCTCCAAGCGAAATGCCTTTGGTCAACTCCCGCGGCCGTCGGCAGAGGTGGATTGAGGAGCATGAAGATTTCCGCCAACTGATGGCGCGGTCGCAGGTGCCGGAGGAGGATTTCCAGGTGAAGTTCTTCCGCCGCACCTATCACGTGTCCGACGACAGCATTGCCCTCGGGCTGCATGTACGTGCCACAGCCGGCGTGATTTGTCTTATCCAGCCCCTTACTGTCGCCGACTCGGCAGGCCACGGCTGTCTGCCTTTCGTACCAGCCGAGTCCGATACGGCCATTTTTGCCTTCTCGCGCAGGCTATAATGCCTCTGCCCAGCGGAAATTCTCCTTTCCTGCCCCCAGCTCAAAATAGTAGCGGAAGATGCCCACATCCATCTTGGCGTAGGGCGAGAAGCCCGGCTTGGCCTCAACCGAGCCGTCGGCTGCCAGGCGGAAGGTGACACGGAACTGGTTGAGGGCCGAGGGGGCAAGCAGCACGGTGTCAATGCCGCGACGGAACCACTCGGGGGCGTTTTGGTAGCCGGGGGCAATCTTGGTGGCCGTCTTCATGGGGTGCAGTTGGCCCTGGGTGGCGCCGTGGCCGATGCACATCACTCCTTTGATGGCTTCGTCGGGCCCTATGTGCATGTTCTCGGTCTTGCTGTAGGTGAGGCCTACCCAGCAGGTGTTCAGCCCCATCATCTGGGCCGCAAGGCACAGCTCGGCTCCATAATAGCCCAGGCGCTGGCTGAGCGTTGGCTGCTTCTTGCCCACCAGGGCAATGAGGTTCTCCACACCGCTGAATTTGCCGTAGTGGGCCAGCCTACCGTCGAAGGCCTTCGGGTCGTCCAGCACCAGTTGCAGGTGCAGGTTGGCCTGCTGGTTGATTTCGGCAATGCGGTGGTTGAGTTGCTCCTTTTGCTCCTCCGTGAGGGGCTTTTGCAGATACTGCCGCACAGAGTGACGGGCTTGTATGGCTTCTTGAATTGTCATAGGGTTTGATATTATTTTTAGAGTGCAAAGATACGATTTTCTATCCATACAAAAGTTTTTTTCTTCTTTTTTTCTCGGCTGACAGGTTTTTGTGCTTGTTTTTTTTGAAAAAAGTTGTAAATTTGCAGTTCGAAAAGATGTAAATAAATGGGAATTGAGATTTGAGCATGGAGAATTATGCGAAGGGCGAAAGTGTTAAATAGATGTAAAATTCCTATGGAACGGTGTGCATTGTGTTTTTTCTGTGTACCTTTGCACCATTTTTTTAATTAACTCAACAGATACATGTTCGACTTACAGGATTATATGAGCAACAACATCAGCAACATGATGTTGACAGGATATAAAAACATGCTCAAGAATCCCCGTGAGGCTCGTTTTATGCTCAAGATGCAGCAAACCTTCAAGAAGTCCGAACGCCGGCGCAGGCAGACTGCCGAAGAAGAGGGTTTCGAGGTGCCGCCATTTCTGATTTCCAGTATTTCCAACTCCTGCAACCTGCAGTGCAAAGGGTGCTATGCCCGCAAGAACGGCATTGCCGACGACCCCGGTGCCAGCACTCGTCCCACCCTCTCGGCCGACCAGTGGAAGCATATCTTCGAGGAGGCTGCCGCCATCGGCATCAACTTCTCCCTCTTGGTGGGCGGCGAACCCATGATGCGGCGCGATGTGCTGGACAAGGTGGCCGAGGTGAAGGATATGATCTTCCCCGTCTTCACCAACGGCACTCTCATTTCGCCCGTTTCTATTGACTTCTTCCGCAAAAACCTCAACATGGTGCCCGTCATCAGCCTGGAGGGCGACCTGTTGGGCACCGACAGCCGTAGGGGCAAGGGCGTCTTCGAGCGGGTTCAGCGTTCCATGGCCATGCTGCATGAAGAGGACATCTTCTATGGCGTGAGCATCACCGTCACTAGCGAGAACCTACATCAGGTGGTCGGCGACGAATTCGTTCAGCAACTGCGGCAGCAGGGCTGTCGCCTCATCTTCTATGTCGAGTATGTTCCCATCGACGCGGGCTCCGAACACCTGGCCCTCACCGAGGCCCAACTTGAAGAGCAGGACCACATCAACGACCACCTGCGTGAGCTTTTTCCCGACATCATCTTCCTCTCCTTCCCGGGCGACGAGAAGTACATGGAGGGCTGTCTGGCCGCGGGGCGTGGTTTCTTCCACATCGGGCCCGACGGGGCCGCCGAGCCCTGCCCGTTTTCGCCTTTCAGCGACAGCAATGTGGTCACTTTGGGTTTGAAGGGCGCGCTCAAGAGCCCCCTCTTCCGCAAGCTGCGCGATGTGCGCCTCGTGGGCGGCGAGCACCACGGCGGCTGCGCCCTCTATGAACACCGCGACGAGGTGGAACGGCTGCTGCACCAATAGGGGTGCCAAGGGCTCTATAGCCCCCTGAGAAAAGAATGATTACTAACCCCATAAATATAAAGAAACATGAATATTGCAATTCGCTATTTTAGCCGTACCGGCCACATGAAACAGATGGCCGAGGCCGCTGCCTCTGTCCTTGACCTGGAGGCCCATACAATCGAACATCCGATTGACGCCCCTGTGGACGTGCTTCTGCTAGGCACGGCCGTCTATGCCGCAGGCATCGACGGCAAGGTGAAAGACTTCATTGCCCAACTAGACCCCGCCAAGGTGAAGAACGTCATCTGCTTCAGCTCCTCAGCCATTCTGGAGTCTTCCTATGCCCAGGTCAGGAAGCTGCTGGAGGAAAGAGGCATAGCCGTTGACAGCCACGAGTTCCACTGCCGTGGACAGCTGACCCTGCTCCACCGCGGCCATCCCGACGCTTCCGACATCGAAAACCTCAAAACCTTCGTGAAGGCCCTCAACCTCAAATAAGACTCATAAGGCCAATTGGTCCAATTAGACCAATCGGACCAATTGGCCCCAACCAAAACAGAAAGGTCTCATTGCCCTACCGGAAGGGCGAGGAGCACATTCGACCAGGGGGTGAAGGCGGTGAGGGACGGCAAGCAGAAGATAGCCGTAGGGATGTCTGCGACCACAGGTGGCCCAAGCGAGCTGAGACTGATGAACGTGGTCTGTGGTGGCCCAGCAGAAAACAGTTGGTGGACTAAGAGGTCTATCTTTTCTTTCTCAAATGGAATAATTTTCGTATTTTTGCATTGTAATAATCCGTGGTGCAGTAGACTATATTAATAACATGAAACAAATAATAATCAATAACTTTGGACCTGTTAAAGAGGCTGTTTTAGACCTTGACCGTATTGCTGTAATTATTGGCAGGCAGAGTTCTGGAAAAAGTTCTATCCTGAAAATGGCTTGCTACTGTTCATGGGTGGAGAAACGCATACAGTTAGCACAATCTGACACAATGTTTCAGGAACCTGATTCTTTCCGCGATTTCTTTGTTTCCTATTATGGATTAGACGGTTATTTCAAGTCAGAGACCAAAATTGAGTATATATCGCCATACCTTTCATTCCTATACAAGAACCATGTTTTTTTCTATAGTCGAAGACCAAACATTTGGTCCTTCAGGCGGCCAAAGATACAATATATTCCTTCAGAACGCAACATTGCCTCCTTTATTCCCAAATGGAAGAGAATACCTGTGCGTGACGGACTGCTTGACTTCCTTTCCGAATGGGATGCAGCAAGACAAATGATACCCCAAGAAGACGATATACTCCAATTGGGCATTTCGTATATGTATGACAGTACTAGCGATACAGACAGCATCATTACAACAGATGGAAATCCTCTTCCGCTGTCGGATGGTTCCAGTGGGCTTCAGTCTTTAATCCCCTTGTATGTGCTTGTAGACTACCTCCAACGGGAACAGACCCATCCCACTTCTAACAAAGAAAAATTGTCATTAGACCAACGTGAGGAACGCGAGACTCTAATAAGAACCTTATACAAAAAACTTAGTCCATCGGCTGTAAGAATTCGTGAAAAGCCCTTTAAAGTGGATTTGCCCAGTGCCGAAGTCGTAATCGATGGTAAAACATACAGATTCTTCAGCCAAGAAAAAGCGGAGCTTTTCAAGAAAAGATACAAGCGATTCCTTTACCCAGACCACTTCGAATTGTTTCTGGAAGAGCCAGAGCAAAATCTATACCCTCCCACCCAATGCAAGTTAGTAGATTGGTTAAACGAGGTGGTGTTTAATTCCGATAAAACACACACACTCCTCTTATCAACTCATAGTCCATATATCCTTAATGAAATGTGCAAGTTGTATCGGAAAGGAATGAATCTCTATTTTACTCATTGTGACGACAACGACCCAGCACAATACACGCTTAGAAAACTCACAGACAAAGAGGCAAACGAAGTATATACTTCTGGCACCGATTTGTTCTTTAATAGTGATGCATTTGTATGAGCGACTACAATGGATTCATCATACCCGAATGCTTTATTGACACTAGACTGACGCAGTTTCTCCTACAAAAACGAGTCAACCATCAGCATAGTTGCAATAACGTTGTCAAGGTCATGTGTACAAAGTATAAAGATGACTTTGCGGTTGGCATTATTGACGATGACAAACACGGGGTTTCCTATTTGCAAGAGTTTTATCTAGAAGGGCAAACGAAACATTTGAAGTTCTACACACACAACCAAAAAAAACATTTCATTATTACTGTCTTCCCAGCAATGGACGGTTTCATTATGGACTGTGCCCAAGAAATGCGTCAACCTTTAGCTTCGTTTGGCTTGCCTGCGAATCTTAAGGATTTTACCCATTTAACAAAGGATGAAGGAATTCTCAAGGACGGCCGAATTACTAAACTACTATCGGTGATTCAAAATCATGATGAAATAGTAGTACTTAGTAAAGTATTGACATATCTCATGCAATCGAGGTATGATGCTACAAGCGAAGTCATACGGACATTGGTCAATTGACAGTTTTTCTTGTGTCGAACGGCTGGAAGCAATTTGCCGTGGTGTAAAAACAATTGGAAGGCTAAACTTTTTTGGGACGCTTTTTGTCTTAGTGAAATCCGTGGCAGACATAATAAAAAGAGACACTTGTATTTTAAACAATGTGTCTCTCATCTAGTAGCGGGGGCTGGATTCGAACCAACGACCTCCGGGTTATGAGCCCGACGAGCTACCACTGCTCTACCCCGCAATGCTTAATTCTTCTGTTGAATTCGAGTGCAAAAGTACTAACTTTTTCCCATATGGCAAAATTTTTCACCCTTCAAAAAGTTTCTTTAACAAAACCCGCAATCATTCTCAGTGGCTTATAACAAAACTTTAACAAATGCCTTTCGTCCCTTTCGTGCCGCAAAACCCTGCCGTTGTGCCCTCCCAATGTAGAAATTCTGCCCTTTTTTGTCAACATTCGAAACGCTTTCTCTCCGCTTTGGTGACCTGTCGGTTGCGAGTGGGATTCGGTTCGATAGCGGTGGGCATACGTGTGATATGTCAAAAAGTTGTTATTCAATGCTGTGCAGACCACCATGCCCCCAGGGCTGTTTGATGGCCTTGTTTTGAGGGTGGGTTGTTCTTTTTTGGAAGGGAGAACACAATATTTTGGAGTGGGCGGCGTTATGGAGATGTATTTGACTAGATAAAAACTACCAGCTATGGACACTATCACCATACTTTGGGCCGACGACGAGATAGACCTTCTCAAGCCACACATCCTTTTCCTGAAAGAGCGCGGCTATGAGGTAGTGGCCGTCACCAGCGGCACCGAGGCCTTGGACGAACTGGACGAGCATCGTGGCGGCATCGACATTGTCTTTTTGGACGAGAACATGCCGGGACTGAGCGGCCTGGACACCCTCAGCCAGATAAAGGCCAAGTATGCCCAAGTGCCGGTGGTCATGATTACCAAGAGCGAAGAAGAGCACATCATGGACCAGGCACTGGGCAGCAAGATAAGCGACTACCTGATTAAGCCTGTGAACCCCAACCAGATTCTCATGGCCATCAAGAAGCACACTGATGCCCACCGCCTGCAGAGCGAGCACTCCACCATGGGCTATCAGCAGCAGTTCCGCCAGATAGGCATGGAACTCTCCGCTCCGTTGGACCACGAGGGGTGGAAGCAGCTCTACCGCAAGTTGGTCTACTGGGACTTGGAGCTGAGCGGTACCGACGACCAGAACATCCACGAAATCTTCGCCTCCCAGCGGTCCGAGGCCAATCAGCTCTTCTGCCGGTTCTATGAATCCAACTATCTGGACTGGCTGAACAGCCCCAATGCCGACAAGCCGTTGCTTTCCACCATGGTGCTGCGCGAGAAACTCTTTCCGCTGCTGCGCGAGGAGCGGCCCACGTTCCTTATCGTCATAGACAACTTCCGCTACGACCAGTGGAAGTTTCTGCAGCCCGCCATCGAGCGGTATCTGCACACCGCCGAGGACGACCTCTACTACGCCATCTTGCCCACCACCACTCAGTTTGCCCGCAACGCCATGTTCGGCGGACTGATGCCGTCGGAAATTGAACGCAAATATCCTCAGTATTGGATCAACGAGGACCAAGAGGGCTTCAAGAACCAGTATGAGAACGAGCTTCTGGACGAGAATCTGCGCCGCAACGGTTTCAACATCCGCCACAGCTATAGCAAGGTCATCAATGCCCAGTTCGGCCACCGCTTGGTGGAGGGCATGGGCAATATGATGAAGAACAAGCTGAATGTGATTATATACAACTTTGTGGACATGCTTTCGCATGCCAGCACCGACTCCAACATCGTGCGCGAGCTGGCTATCGACGAGAAGGCCTACCGCTCGGTGACCCTCAGCTGGTTCGAGCATTCGCCCCTGATGGAGGCGCTGCGGTACCTGAGCGACAAGGACGTAAACGTGGTTATCACCACCGACCACGGCTCGGTGCGCATAGACCGTCCGGTGCGGGTGAAGGGGGACGTGAGCGTGAGCGTGAACCTGCGCTACAAGCAGGGCCGCCTGCTGGACTACAATCCCAAGGATGTGTTCGAGGTGAAAGACCCCGCAAAGATATTCCTGCCCCGGCGCCACATCACCTCGCCCTACATCTTTTGCCACGAGAACGACTTCTTTGCCTACCCAAACAACTACAACCAGTATGTGCAATACTACACCAATACCTTCCAGCACGGCGGTGTGTCGTTGGAAGAGGTGTTGATTCCCTTCATTACGTTAAGGAGCAAATGACGATTTAGACAAAGTAAAAACTGAAAACTAAAAACTCAGAAGAGATTGTAGTTTTTAGTTTTTACTTTATAGTTTTTTACAGAATGGAGATTACCGAATATTACCGTAGGTCAAAATTGGTAGGACAGTTGGGAGAACTGTTGCAGAAAGGAACCAATAGGATACATGTGACAGGCATGGTGGGCTCCATGTCGGCTGCTGTGGCAGCTGCCATGGCCATGGAAATGCCCGACCGAGGCCAACTCTTGGTGGCTGGCAATAAAGAGGAGGCCTACTATCTGCTGAACGACTTAGAGACCCTGCTCGACGAGGCCGATGCCGAATTGGAGCAAAAAAGAGTGCTTCTGTTCCCCTCGTCGTACCGCAAAAACCACCGCCCGTCGGCCCCAATGGGGCAGGGGCAGAAGGTGGAAGATGACGGAGGAGACCTTTTCGCCACCGATAACGCCAACATCATGCAGCGCAGCGAGGTGGTGAAGCAACTGAATAGTGGCCGTACGCTGCTGGTAGTGACCTTCCCCGAAGCGCTGAGCGAGAAGGTGGTGAGCAGCCGCACGCTGACCCGCAACACCTTGCGGGTGGCCAAGGGGGCGAAAATCACCATGGATCATGTGATGGAGGTGCTTCAGGATTATGACTTTGAACGAGTGGATTTTGTGGTGGAGCCGGGCCAGTTCGCCATCCGGGGTGGCATATTGGATGTCTTTTCCTTCGGGGGTGAGCACCCCTATCGCATAGAGTTCTTTGACGATGAGGTGGACTCGTTGCGCACTTTTGACCCCGTAAGCCAGCTCTCCATCAAGCAGTATGACCAGATAAGCGTGTTGCCCAACATGGAGCGGCGGGCTCAAGATGTGGTGACTGTGGAAGAGAAGGTGCCGCTGCTGCACTATTTCGGGTCGGAGGACTTGGTGTGGGTGCAGGGGCTCATGTTGGTGGGCGAAACACTGGAGACCCTCTTTGCCAATGCCGGAAGGGACGAGAAATACTACTGCTCGGGCAATGAATTCATGCGCAGTCTGCTCAACTGCCGCATCATTGAGCAGGGCAACAGCAACTATTTCACCAAAGCAGAGCAGGTGAAAGCCGATGCACAGCCGCAGCCCGCTTTCCACAAGCAGTTTGAAATGCTGATGGATACCCTGAGCAACTATCGCGACCGAGGGTTTAAAATGGTTATCACTGTTGCCAACGAGCAGCAGCAACGCCGTCTGGAGAAGGTCTTTGCCACGGCCCAGTCACAGGTGGATGTGCTGGCCCTGGCCAGAGGCGAGGGCTATAAGACGATTGGGAATGTATGGCCGATAGGGTTTCTGCAATGCCAGTTGAACCGCGGCTTTGTGGACGAGGCCGAAAAACTGGTGTGCTTTACTGACCACGAGATTTTTGAACGATACCACAAATACACCGTCCGCAACCTCAGCGACACCCATCAGGCACTGACCCTTAAGGAGCTGTTCGAACTGAAGCCGGGCGACTATGTCACCCATATCGACTACGGTGTGGGCCGCTTCAGCGGGCTGGAGAAGATAACCACCGGCGGCCACACACAGGAGGTGATACGCCTGATTTACAAGAACAACGACACGCTGTATATCAGCATCCATGGGCTGCACAAGATTAGTCGATATGTGGGCAAGGAGGGAACCGCGCCCACGCTCAACCGCTTGGGCAGCAACACCTGGCAGGTGCTCAAGCAAAAGACCAAGAAACAGGTCAAAGACATCGCCAAGGACCTCATAGCCCTCTATGCCAAGCGCAAAGCCTCGAAGGGCTTTGCCTTCAGCGCCGACAGCTATCTGCAAGAGCAGCTGGAGGCCTCGTTTTTCTACGAGGACACCCCCGACCAGCTCAAAGCCACGCAGGAGGTGAAACACGACATGGAGGACGAATCACCCATGGACCGCCTGGTGTGTGGCGACGTGGGCTTCGGCAAGACCGAGGTGGCCATCCGTGCTGCCTTCAAGGCCGTCTGCGACTCCAAGCAGGTGGCCGTGCTGGTGCCCAACACCATTCTGGCATTCCAACACTACAACACTTTCTGCGACCGTCTGAAAGGGCTGCCGGTGAACATCGACTACCTCAACCGCTTCCGTTCGGCCAAGGACAAAAAGGAAATATACAAGCGGGTGGAAGAGGGCAAGATAGACATATTGATTGGCACCCATGCCATCACTAACAAGAGCCTCAAATTTAAAGATTTGGGACTGCTAATTATTGACGAGGAGCAAAAATTCGGTGTCAGTGCCAAGGAGAAGCTGCGCCAGATGAAGGTGAACGTAGACTGCCTCACCCTCACCGCCACCCCTATACCCCGCACCCTCCAGTTCTCACTCATGGGTGCCAGAGACCTGAGTGTCATCCGCACCCCGCCTCCCAACCGCCAGCCGATACAAACGGAACTGTGCAGTTTTGATGAGGAGGTCATCCGCGATGCCATCCGCTACGAGATGTCGCGCGGCGGGCAGACCTTCTTCGTCAGCAACCGGGTGGAGAACCTGCCCGAGATGGCCGGTCTGGTGGGCCGCCTGGTGCCGGATGCCCGCGTTGGCATTGCCCACGGCCAAATGGATGGCAAGCAGGTGGAGGAGACTATGATGCGCTTCTTGGAAGGCGAAATAGATGTGTTGGTGGCCACGGCCATCATAGAGAACGGTCTGGACATCCCTAATGCCAACACCATGATTATCAACAATGCCCAGAATTTCGGCCTCAGCGACCTGCATCAGATGCGCGGCCGCGTGGGCCGGAGCAACAAGAAGGCTTTCTGCTATATGCTCATTCCTTCTTATAGCGTGCTCACCGAAGAGGCTCAGAAAAGGCTCAAGGCCATCGAGGAGTTCAGCACCATCGGCAGCGGCCTGAATATTGCCATGCGCGACCTTGACATACGCGGGGCGGGCAACATCCTGGGAGCCGAACAGAGCGGCTTCATCAGCGACATAGGCTACGACATGTACCACAAGATTCTCAACGAAGCCATCGAGGAACTCAAAGAGACCGATTTCAAGGAGCTTTTCCAACAAGAGATAGAGGAAAGCAAAGAATATGTGAAGGAATGCGTGATAGAGACCGACCTGGAGGTGCTGCTGCCCGACGACTATGTCACCAGCGTGAGCGAGCGACTGCTGCTCTACAAGGAGCTGAACGACCTCAGCACCGAGGAGGAACTAGACCGCTATCGCGAACGGCTGATAGACCGTTTCGGACCCATCCCGATGGCCACACAGGAACTCATCAAGACCATCACCATGCGTCGCATGGCCAAAGAATTTGGCATAGAAAAGATAGTGCTGAAACAGAACAAACTGGTCTGTTTCTTTGTCTCCAACCAGGAGAACCCCTTCTATCGGTCGGCCAACTTTGCCAAGATGATACGCTACACGCAGAACCACCCGCAGACGGTCCACCTGCGCGAGACCAAAGACCGCCTCTCGATGGTCTGCGACGGGGTGGCCACCATACAGCAAGCCATAGAGACCATAGCTCAGTTGCTTGATGCAAAAACGGCAGTGACCCCTGTGGCACAAGGCTGAGTGTGATTTGCTGAGATGGGTTGGCCCCAAAGGCCGCCTTTGAAGCCGCCCTTGAAGCGAGAACGAAAAAAAACTCACCTCACACAATAAAAAAACATTTTTGTGGTTAATTAAGGCGAAATTAAAAAGAGTACAAGTTTTATTGAACAAGAAACACTAAATTGGAAAACACTTTAAAAACATTTTGTACCATGAAGAAACTGTTTTTATTCTGCTTAGTCGCCGTCATGACGATGGGAGCAGTGAATGCACAGGAAGCTAAGAAAGAAGCTGCCGCAGAAAACCAACACGGACCCAAGATTGTCTTTGCCGAGAGAGAACATAACTATGGCACTATCCAGAAAGGTGGCGACGGCAACTGCTCGTTCACTTTCACCAATGTGGGTGACGAACCCCTGATTCTGTCCGGCGTGCGGGCCAGCTGTGGCTGCACCACTCCCAAATGGACTCAGAAGCCCGTCATGCCCGGCAAGGCTGGCGAAATCGGCGTCCGCTACAATACCAACAATGTGGGCGGTTTCACCAAGACGGTCACCATCACGTCCAACGCTGTCAACGAACCCCGTGTGGTAGTGAAAATCAAAGGTAATGTGGTGGCTCCTGCCAACAAATAACATTTTGCATTACTGAATTCCATATCATGAATTCTGGGCATCGGCCACGGAGGCAAGATGTTCAGAATTCATGATTCTTTAAGCATTTTCGAACTTATCAACAATTATTATTAGTCATGCCTAGCATTTCAAAAAAAGGTTTAGAACTGCCGCAGTCGGCCATTCGTAAACTTGTTCCCTATTCCGATGCAGCCAAAGAGCGCGGCATCCATGTATATCACCTGAATATCGGTCAGCCCGATATCGAGACCCCCAAAGGCGCGCTGAAGACCTTGGCCGAGACCAAGATTGGCGTTCTGGCCTACAGCCACAGTGCCGGTAACCTCTCCTACCGCAAGAAACTGGTGGAATACTATCACCGCCATCAGATTGAGGTCACTCCCGACCAAATCATCGTTACCACCGGCGGCAGCGAGGCCCTTCAGTTTGCCTTCACCGTCTGCCTGAACCCTGGCGACGAGATTATCATCCCCGAGCCCTACTACACCAACTACAACACCTTTGCCAAGCTGTGCGATGCCACCATCAAGACCATCCCCAGCGACATCAGGACCGGCTTTGCGCTGCCCCCGATTGAAGAGTTTGAGAAGGCCATCACGCCGCGCACCCGCGCCATCATGATTTGCAATCCCAACAACCCCACCGGCTACCTCTACACCAAGGAGGAACTGCTGAAGGTGGCTGAGATTGTGAAGAAGCACGACCTCTTCCTTTTTGCCGATGAGGTCTACCGCGAGTTCTGCTACGACGGCCACGAGCATTTCAGCGTCATGCAGCTGGAGGGCTTGGAGAAGAATGTCGTCCTGTTCGACTCTGTCTCCAAGCGTTACAGTGCCTGTGGTGCCCGCGTGGGTTGTTTGGTGACCCGCAACGAGGAGGTTTACAGCATTGCTATGCGTCTGGCTCAGGCCCGTCTGTCGCCACCCAGCTTCGGTCAGATATTTGCTGAAGCCGCTGTGGACACCCCGCAGGAGTATTTCGACGCCGTGAGCAAGGAGTATGTTGCCCGTCGCAACGTTATCGTTGAGGGTATCAATAAGATTCCTGGCTGTTTCTGCCCCAACCCCAAGGGCGCTTTCTACACGGTGGTTGACCTGCCCGTGGACGACAGCGACAAGTTCTGCCAGTGGCTGCTCACCGACTTCAACTATAACGGCGAAACCCTCATGATGGCCCCCGCCACCGGTTTCTATGTCAATCCCGAAAGCGGTCGCCATCAGGCACGCATCACCTACTGCCTCTGCATTGAGGACCTGAAACATGCGGTCAAGTGCCTCGAAGAGGCCCTGAAGGTCTATCCCGGAAGACTCAACAAGTAATTATTAGTTAATAGATACTGGTTAATAGTTAATAGTTGCACACCGTTGCGGCTATTAACTATTAACTTTAAACAGCCCTTATGACTCGCGAGCAACGTCGCACACAGATTATCCAAGCCTGCATCGACAGGCAGCAGGCGGTGGCGGCCACCGCCAAGCAGGAGATGGACTCTGCCCAACAGCAGAGCAACGACTATGGTGCCAATGTGGACCGCTACGACTCCTATCGCACCAAGATGATGCGCAACCGCGACATGTATGCCAAGCAACTCTCCAATGCCAACGCCAGCATCAGGGTGCTGCAAGAGCTGTTGCGCATGGCCCCCATGCATGTGGCCGACCACGGGGCCATTGTCGTCACCGACAAGCAGAAGTTTTTTATGAGCGTGGGCATAGGTAAGTTCTTGGTGCCATACAAGACCTCGACCATGACCCCACAAGAATTGTTCTTCGCCGTCAGTGCCCAAACGCCTATCTACATGGCCCTGAAAGGAAAAAGGGTGGGGGAGAGCCTCACCTTCAATGGGGTGACACAAGTGATAAAGGAAATCCTCTAACCCGAAGGGGTGTCAGCAGTTCTGCTCCTTTAGGCTTTGTTCAAAATGTTCCTTCAGTTCGTCAAACCGATAAAATCTGTGGCCGCAATGGTCTTTCCACACTACAGGTCCGTGGTTGGGGAAAAGGTCCAGTAGCGGCTTGTGGTCCCCCAAGAGTTCGTCGTCGGTACTGAGGGCGAAATGCAGTTGCCCGACTTTGGGTCGGAGCTGTTGGAAGACCTTCTTGTCGAAGTTTTCGTATTCCTTTAGTTTATCGGAAATGTTGTCTCCCGTGCCTATGGAAAGGTGGCGGCGGATGGTACCCACTATGTCGCGCACGGGGTTGACACACCAAACCACCCCTTGGTAAAACTGTGTGCAGCAGAGGGCATAGTAGCCGCCAGTGCTACTGCCGAGGATGAGGGCGGGTTGCTCACGTTGGGCCACCTCTTGCAGTTGGGTGTAGACCTCTGTGGGCGCAAGGCGGTCATAGTCAAAAGTGGGGGCAAGCACCTGCTCTTGTGGGAACATGGCTTGGAGTTTCTGGGCCTTCATGGCGTTGCCGGTGGAACCGTAGCCGTGGATGTAGAGGAGTTTCATGACATGCCGATTTTTGGTAAATAACTTACTTTATGTTTTTTTATTATATTATTACAATAATAAATGTGTTTTCTCGTTCTGCATATTATTAGTAGTCTGAATTGAGACGGCGGCAGCCGCTCAGAATTCATCATTGAGAATTGTAAAGTATGAAAACGAAGTATATAGTTTTTCTTTTAGGTGTGTTGCTGTTGGGTGCAGTTGCCAAAGGGCAGACGCAGGAGAACCGTTTGAAAAAACACGTCTACTATTTGGCTGCAGACTCGCTGCAAGGACGTAAGGCTGGCAGCGACGATGCTCGCAAGGCCCTTCAGTATATCGAAAACGAATACAACAACATAGGCCTACAACCTTTCTGGGGCGGCGATATGCGGCAACACTTTCTCATAGTGCGTTATTCTGCTGCCAATAGCAAAGGTGGTGGGGTAAAAGTCATCGATGCAGATTCTGTGGAGTATTGGACACAGAAGGTCGACAATGTATACTGCAATCTGGTGGCCGTCATTCCGGGCAGCGACCCTGTGCTGAGGAATGAATTTGTGGTGGTGGGTGCCCACTATGACCATCTGGGCGTGCGTGACGGGCAAGTGTACAACGGGGCTGACGACAACGCCTCAGGTTCGGCAGCTGTGATAGAGTTGGCACGCAGGCTGATGCAGCGACGCGATGAGTTGGACCGCAGTGTGCTCATTTGTGCCTTTGATGCCGAAGAAATAGGACTCTATGGCTCGTCGGCTTTGGCCAAGGAGCTGGACAGAAGGGGCCTTTTGGAGAATGTCAGGATGATGATGAGTGTGGACATGGTGGGATGGCTGAAAGGGGGAAG
>ODAI012344276.1_pt1 | contig 19311 bp, 17 predicted proteins | sample 1539321 | NCBI WGS metagenome assembly ODAI01 (sample SAMN02144231, study PRJEB22623) | gut metagenome | biome: sheep rumen | host: Ovis aries | place: New Zealand
CATAAGACATGAAGCTGATATGGAGAGGACATTCCTGTTTTATTCTGGAGCATGAAGGCAGAAGGATCGTCTTTGATCCTTTTAAACCGGGCAGCGTACCGGGGCTTAAGGATGTGCACGAGACCGCAGATATGGTCATCTGCAGCCATGAGCACAGCGACCACGGCTATGCCCAGGCAGTTACGGTTCCTGCAGATGCGGATCCCTCTGTCTTTAAGGTCACTCAGCTGGATATTCCGCACGACGATGCAGAGGGAACCCTTCGCGGTATGAATAAAATCACGATCGTAGAGGCAGGTGGCTTTAAGATCGCACACTTCGGTGATACCGGCTGTGAGCTGACAGCTGATCAGAAGGCAGCCCTTGCCGGTCTTGATGCAGCCATGGTGCCGATCGGCGGATTCTATACCATCGATGCCGCTCAGGCAGCAGCTATGGTTAAAGAACTGGCACCGCACATCGTGATCCCGATGCATTACAGAAGTGACCGCTTTGGCTTTGATGTGATCGGTACCCTGGACCAGTTCACTGACTGCTTTGACCCGGCCCAGGTGACCATACTTGATACAGATACTGTGGAAATTGAAAAGGGCGATGGCCTGAAGGTTTTCGTGCCGGCGTATCTTTGATCACAGCTGCATCTGATCCATGAGGTCTGCGATGGCGGCCATATCGACACTGAAACTGCCATCCCAGATCCTGACAGGAATCTGATCCTGAAAGTGATAAAGGCTGATCTCGGCCCTCTCCGGATTTGCACTGTTTTCAGCATCCATGGCTTCCAGATCATAGACAACGACAGTGCGCTTTACGGGATCGATGATCCAGTATTCCCGGACTCCGGCATTGGCATATTTATGCAGTTTTAAGGTCTGGTCTCTTTTCTTAGTAGAAGGAGACAGGATCTCGATGATCATATCCGGAGCGCCGTAAATGTACTTCGTGAGTTTGGACCGGTCACATACGATCATCAGATCCGGCAGCATGACGGTTTTGTCATCATTATCCAGATAAACATCCAGCGGGGCAGCCAGTGCCAGACATGGGCCGCCCTGTTTCTGGATATGGGATACCAGTTGAGTATGAATCTGAGCTGAGATCAGCTGGTGGGCCAGGCGTGGCGATGCCATGTCGTAGAAGACGCCGTCGATCAGCTCGGTCAGACGGTCATCCGGCAGCTTGTCTCTGTCGGCAGCTGTATATGTCGGCCTGGCGGGGGAAGTGCGGATATAGGCGGGATCCGGCTCTTTGACCATATTGCCGTAAGGCGTGTTGTCAATGATCATCTCATCGGGGATATAGCGGCGGTCGATTGGGTTCTGGTTGGCATAAATGTATTGCTGTTCGCATGCCAGAAGCGCTTTCTCGATGGCCTGCAGCGTCACATAGCGGGGTGACTTTGTGATGCCGCCAAATACCTTCTGGACTGTGCCTAATGGAACACCTGATTCCTTTGAAAGCTGCTCATAGGTCAGACCGAGAGATTCACGCTTTTTTTTCATCTCGTCAAGTGTCATAGTAATAACCTCAAATCTATCCATATTTGGATACTACTATTATATCCATATATGGATAGATTGTCAACGATTTAAGGACTTTTATATGTTGAAAATTTCGATCCTTACCATGTTCCCTGAGCTTTTTGGGGACTTCTTAAATGCCCCGGTCATCCGGCGTCAGATCTTAAAGGGAAACGTGGAGCTGCATGTTTTCGATATCAAGACCTACGCACCCGGGAGCTTCAGGCGTATCGACGATTCGCCTTATGGCGGAGGCGCAGGTATGATCCTGCGGTGCCAGCCGGTGGTGGACGCCCTGCGGGCTGCAAAAGGAGACGCAGGTGCTCATGTCATCGCCCTGGATCCTGCGGGGAAGCCTTTTGTCCAGGCAGATGCCAGGTCCTATGCCGGATATGACCATCTGATCCTGATCTGCGGTCACTATGAAGGCATGGACTCCAGGATCTATGACTACGTGGATGATATTGTCTCGATCGGCGACTATGTGCTGACCGGCGGTGAACTTCCGGCCATGGTCATGTGCGATGCCATCGTCAGGCTGACGGAAGGGGCTTTAAGAGAAGAGAGCAAACGGGAAGAATCATTTGAAGAAGGGCTGCTGGAGTACCCGCAGTATACAAGACCGGCCGTGTTTGAAGGCAAGGCGGTGCCGGAGGTTTTGCTCTCGGGGAACCATGAGGCCATAGATGCGTGGCGCAGGCAGGCGGCCCTTGAGCGGACAAGAAGGATGCGGCCGGACCTGCTGACAGATTTGCAAAATACAGGAGAAGAGACTTAAATGGCTGAAATATTCAAACTGGCAGTATGCCAGATGGACTCGGTAAATGACAAAGAGAAAAATCTGGCTTTTGCCAGAGAAATGATTGAAGAGGCAGCCGGGGAAGAGGCGCAGATGATTGCTTTCCCTGAGACCATGAATTACATGGGAAAGGGCTATAAGTATCAGGCTGAGTCCCTGGAAGGTGAGACCTTTACTTTCCTGGCAGCGCAGGCAAAGGCGCACCGGATATGGATCATGACAGGCAGTATTCCCGTCATTCATGAGAGCGGTAAGCCGACCAATACGCTGGCCCTGATCAGTCCGGAGGGAAAGCTTATCTGTACCTACAGTAAGGTACATATGTTTGATGTGGATATCGATGACGGGGCTTCCTTTCAGGAATCGGCAGGCAATACAGCCGGTGATGAGATCGTCACGGCAGATACGCCCTTTGGAAAAATGGGTTTTTCGATCTGTTATGACCTGCGCTTTGGAGAGATCTATCGTCTGATGGCCCTTGCCGGTGCAAAGCTGATCTTTGTGCCTTCCTCATTTACAGCCAAGACCGGGGCGGCTCACTGGGAGGTCCTGCTTCGGGCCAGAGCGATAGAAAATGGTATCTATATCGCGGCGCCGGCCCAGACCGGGCACAAGGCGGTATCTGATGCCTATGGCCATGCCATGATCATCGACCCATGGGGCCGGATCCTGACAGAGAAAAAGGAAGGTACTGGTCTCATATATGCAGAGATCGATCTGGAGATGCCGGACAGGATCAGGCGGCAGATCCCCTCGCTGAAGAACCGGCGGGAGGATGTATATCAGTTATCATCAAAAGAAATGAAGGGTTATGTATGAATATCATAGATCAGATGAAGGCCGCTCAGGAAGTGATTTGGATCAATCCAGCCATGGCGGATGTTCCGCCCATGACACCGGTCAGAGGTTATAAGTTTGTTTATGTCAAAGCAGCCCAGAGCAGGCTGATGCGTTTCCTGCCCTATATCGCCAAAGCTTTTCCTGAGACCGCAGCGAAGAAAGGTGTGATCGAGTCACCGCTCATCGAGATTCCGGCCATGCAAGCCTGGATGAATGGTCAGGGAGCATCTGTAAAGGGAAAGGTTTTTCTGAAGGATGATGCCAGACTGCCCATCGCAGGTTCTGTCAAAGCCAGGGGTGGTGTGCATGAAGTGCTGAAGATCGTTGAGCAGCTGGCTATGAAGGCTGAGATGCTAGGCCCAACGGACAATTATGCGAAAATCGATTCAGAAGCCTTCCGTAATCTTTACGGTCAGTATACCATTCAGGTGGGATCTACAGGAAACCTGGGGATCAGTATCGGCAGGACCGCCGCCAGGCTTGGCTTTAAGGCCATCGTTCATATGTCATCAGATGCAAAGCAGTGGAAGAAAGACCTGCTGCGCAGTGAAGGCGTAACGGTTATCGAGTATGACGGAGATTACAGCGCAGCGGTTGCTGCAGGCCGGAAGGCAGCAGAAGCAGATGATCACAGCTTTTTCATCGATGATGAGAATTCTGAAGACCTTTTCTTCGGCTATGCTACGGCGGCCATGCGGGTATCGGTGCAGCTGAGAAAGCTGGGCATCCCGGTGAATGAGGATCACCCACTGTTTCTGTATCTGCCCTGCGGTGTGGGCGGTGCACCGGGCGGCATCACTTTTGGTTTCAAGCAGCTCTTTGGCGATGCGGTTCACTGCTTCTTTGCAGAACCTGTACAGGCACCCTGCTTTACCCTGGGCATGGCCAGTGGCAAAAAGGATGGAATCTGTGTCCAGGACATCGGTTTATCCGGAAAGACAGCAGCAGACGGTCTGGCTGTTGGCAGGCCTTCGGGATTTGTTTGCAATATGATGGAGACGTTGATGTCAGGAGCCTTTACCGTGACTGATGATCATTTGCTGGAATATCAGAAGAAGCTTAAGGAGACAGAAAACATCTATCTGGAGCCCTCGGCCTGTGCCGGTTTTTACGGTCTGATGAATGTCTGTCAGCCAGGAAATGCCTGGGAGGAATATCTCACAGCCCATGACCTGAAGGATAAGATGGATCAGGCGGTTCATATTGTCTGGGGAACCGGCGGCGGTCTGCATGAAGAAGACATTCTTTCGAAATGTTAATCAAGAATATCGTTGTTTTAATAAAGAGATTACTCCACATTATGTGTGGGTAATCTCTTTTCTGTTCATATTAAATATAAGATTTTTCCTTGTACATGGCCAATTTGCGCTGGAAGGTGGAACGATCCATGTGGAGAGCTTTGGCAGCTGCCCGGATCGTGCCATAGTGTTCATAATATTTATTTAACATTTCAGCTTCATACCTGCATAATTCTTTCTGAAGATCGCATTCCCAGTCTGACTTCTGTGAAGCTAAAGCATTGAGTAAATGTACTACAACAGGTGATTCGGCTGCAACAGTATCTGGTGATATTGCAGCATGAGATATCTCTATCCCTTTCAGAACCTTATTATCAAAAAGTAAATTCGGTGTGATGACATTTCCATCGCACAGAGCGGCTGCCCTTTCAAGCACATTTCTAAGTTCTCTTATATTACCCGGCCACCGATATCTTTTCAGGATTTCGATCGAGTCTGCTGTCAGAGAATACCAGCTGCTGTTGTTATGCTTGTTTATCGTATTAAGAAAGTGCAATGACAGCGGAATGATATCATCAGTCCTTTCTCTCAGAGGCGGGATATTGATAGGAACAACATTGATCCTGTAATACAGGTCTTCACGGAATTTCTTTTCTTCAACATATTTTTTCAGATCCTGATTTGTAGCAGAAATGATCCGGACATCTATATGAACCTTTTTCAGACTCCCGATCCTTCGCACGGTTCTTTCCTGAAGGACCCTGAGTAATGAAGCCTGTACCTGGAAAGGAAGTTCTCCAATCTCATCAAGGAAGATCGTTCCATGGTCGGCTGCCTCAAACAGGCCGGCTTTACCTTCTTTGGCAGCGCCTGTAAATGCCCCCGAGACATAGCCAAACAGTTCGCTTTCAATCAGATTATCAGGTATAGCCCCGCAGTTTACCTGTATAAATGGCCCGTCCTTATACTGGCTGTTTTCATGGATGAATCTGGCCATCACTTCCTTACCGACACCGGTTTCTCCTGTAATAAAAATATTGGCATTCGATATGGCGGCTTTTTTTGCATAGTACAGAACCTGTTCCATCTGTCTGTCTTTTGTGATCAGGGATGGATTTTTCTGAAAATCGGAGATAAATTGTTCAAATCCCTGAGTAGAAAGCAGAGGATCACCTGTATGATAGCTGCTTTTTGACTGAATGATATCTGTAACATCAACAAGATTCCCAATAACGGCATAAATGCTATCGTCATCGTTCAGTATCAGTTTTGTAGAGATGGTAATAAGCTTCTTTGTCAGAGGAAAGAAAAGATCCTGCGTAACTTCCCTGTGTTCGATGATTGAAATAGAGGCTACAGAGTAGTCTACATGCATATCCTGATGAACAGTATGGCAGTTTTTGCCTATCATATCTTCTTTGTTAAATCCGGTTAATCTCTCATAGGCTTTGTTAAAGTAGCGCATGGTTCCGTCGCCGTCGATCAGATATACACCGTTAGCGGAATATTCAAATATCAGGTAAAGCGCTTCTGTAAGGGGCCGGAGATTTCTTAGTGATTCGTAAAGCGCCGCGGCATCATTTTTGTGAGAATCAATAAAAGTCATGTCCGGGATCAGATCTGTCTGCCTCATAAGGGTAAAAACTCCTTTTTTAGTATGTTGTGTAGAAAGTATAGCATAGTTTTTGTCTCATATTCAAGTCAAATATCCCTTAAAAGGTCGGGAGAGCCCGTTTTAGGGGATGTTTTGAAAACTCAAAAATGAGACATGACTTATTTATGAGACAAAATGCCGGGTTTTGTTTGCGATTTGAGCATATAAAACTGTTATATTTAGACAAAAAAGAGGGAAAAACATAGGCGATTTATTGTTAAAAAGTATAAACACAAATGATTCATAATTGGCATGGTTTTTGCATTATATAAGTGCAGATAGTTAAAACGTTTTGCTATGTAAGGAATATTTATATGGGAGGTATTGTTATGAGTCCGGAAATTATCAGTGTGATTGGTGTGGCAATCGCCATCATACTCATCATCTTTCTGGTAATGAAAGATGTTCCGATACTTCTGACTGGTCTGATCGGTGTTGTAATTATGGCACTTACAGGCAGTCTTGGAATGAAGGAAGCAATGCTCGATACATACATGGTCGGGTATGCAAATTATTTTGGAAGATATTTTCTGATGTTTCTTACCGGTGCACTGCTTGGAAAAATATACGAAAGTACCGGTGCAGCTGAAGCAATCGCAGTCCTTTTCGGAAGGCTGTTTGGCCCCAAATGGGCACCGCTTGCCACTGTACTGGCAGCGGGCCTTATGTGTTACGGCGGCGTAAGCCTCTTTGTTGTCGCATTTGCAGTATATCCGATTGCTGCAAAACTGTATAAGGAAGCAGATCTGCCGAGACGTTTTATACCTGGCGCCATGTGCCTGGGAACGGGATCATTCGCAATCAATTCACCTGGATCCCCTCAGATCCATAATATCGTACCGGGTGATATTCTTGGCGACGGCCCTATGGGCGGCGCGGTATTCGGCTTTATCTGCTCTGCATTTATCCTGGTTGTGGGCATGATCTGGTATTACGCAGTGATGAACAAGTGCATAAAAAACGGCGAAGGCTGGACAGACCCGCCGGGACATGAAGTTAAAGAAGACAGAAAGCCGGAAGATCTGCCAAATGGCTGGATAGCTTTTATACCGCTGATCGTCGTCGTCATAGCCTTGAATGTCGTTGGTCTCAGGGTTGAGATTGCAACACTTCTGGGATGTGTTCTCGCGATCATCATGTTTGCAAAATACAAAGAAGATAAAGTGTTTTCGATTTTTTCCTCAGGTACAGAGAGTGCTATAGCAGCGATCACCGCTTCATGTGCCATGGTAGGTATCGGAACGGTCCTTACGGCGGTTCCTGCATACCAGTTCCTGATCGATAAGCTTCTTAACATGCCGGGTCCGCCGCTGCTTTCAGTATGGCTTACGACAACATTGATCTCAGGTATAACAGCTTCCGGATCTTCGGCGGTCAGTATCGTCACGCCGATACTTGGAGAACAGTTTGTAGCTGCCGGTGTTCCTGCTTCAGCGGTCCATCGAGTGATCACACTTTCTTCCTGCGGTATGGATACCAGCCCGCATGCCGGGTATGTATGCACTACGCTTAAGGTCTGCGGTGGTGTCGTACATAAAGAGGGTTATGGAATGATATTCCGCATGACCGTTATCACTACAAACCTTGCAGCGCTTCTTGCTGTACTGCTCTTTACTGTGTTTCCTAATATGCCATAGATGGTCATCCAGGACACTATGGCAGAAAAATACAACCTTATTAACCTAAAAAGCGTGCAGCATCAAGCTGCACAGAAAGGACGTATCATTATGAGTAAAAGAATGAGCCTTGAGGACGCCATCAGACAGATTCCTGACGGCAGCACCGTTGCTTTCGGCGGGTGGACGGTTGTCCGGGCACCTATGGCAGCGGTTCGCGAACTTGTAAGACAGAAGAAACAGGATCTTGCAGTTGTAGGATCCATGTCCGGTCCTGCTACAGATCTTCTTCTGGGAGCTGGCTGTGTGAAGTATGCAGAGATGTTTTACCATGGTCTTGAAAAATTTGGTTCTGCCTATAATTCACAGAGGCTGGTAGGGAAGCCTGAGGGAGAAAAGGAAGTATTTGTTGATGATATCACGGTTGCCGATTATGTGGCAAAGGTCATGGCAGGTGCCATGGGAATCCCGTTTATTCCTTCTTATACACATAAGGGCAGTGATTTTCTGAATATGGATTATGACATGCTGAAGGATGTCAGAGGAAAAGATCCAAGATTCCCGAAGAAGAAATATGAGATCATGAAGGATCCGTTCTGGGGCATGGAGGACGTCGTCCTTATTCCGTCAACTATGCCGGATTATGTATTCATCCATGCGCAGGAAGTCAGTGAGAGCGGGATCGTGAGGATTAATGGTACTTTAGGTGCTGATTATTATCTGGCAGCAGCCGGTAAAACAACGATCGTGACGGCTGAGAAGATCGTATCCGATGAAGAGATTGCAAAAGAGCCTTCAAAGAATACCATACCGGGAGTTTTTGTTGATATTGTCTGTGAAGTACCTTATGGTGCGTTTGAGACTCAGCTCATGGATTACTATGATTATGATGTCAATTATTACAAAGAGTATGTGAAATATTCCAAGGAAGACAACTTTGATGCATGGCTTCAGGAATGGATCTATGGGACAAAGGATCAGGCAGATTTTATCAAAAAACTTGGGAAAGAGCGTCTGGAAGCGATGAGTGTGGATCCTGAAACAGGATACCGTACCGGTATGAAGATGAAATAGGAGGTCTTGTTATGGGTAATACAACAGTTACAAAACGAGAGATGCTTGCAATTGCAAGTGCACGCTGTATTAATGACGGTGATGTCGTATTTATCGGCTTCGGTCTTCCGATGATTGCTGCACTCCAGGCCAGAAACTATAACGCAAAAAACTGTATTCTGATCGCTGAGAGCGGCGTTTACAGCCCGGCCCCGATCGAACTTCCGAATGCCATGGGCGATGCCCGCTGGATGAAGGGGTCTCCGATCAATGTAGATGCCGGTCCCGTCATGCTGATGATCCTGCAGAACAAGAAGATCGATACAGCCTTCCTCGGCGGTGCCCAGGTTGATAAATATGGCAATCTGAATTCAACAGTCATCGGTGATTATCTTAATCCGGTACGTCGTCTGCCGGGTTCGGGTGGTGCTTCGGATATCGCAGCCATGGCCAAAAAGACCGTGATATCTATTGATCATGACAAGAGACATTTTGTTGAAAAAGTCGATTATCTGACAACGCCCGGCTGGAAGTGTAAGTACAATGGAACAGATGAGTACCGTTTCCGTGAGGAAATGGGTATGTGGGGCGGACCGTCCAAGGTTATTTCCAATCTGGGTATCATGGAATTTGATGAGGATACGCATGAAATGTATGTGTCCCGCTTTTATGAGAGTCTGGGTGTTACGCTTCAGGATATCAAGGATAATACAGGCTTTGATATAGACGTGTCAAGGGCAGTTCCATTTGAAATGCCGACAGAAGAAGAACTTGAAGTCCTTCGCAGGATCGACAAAGATAAAGTATTTATTGGATAAGGAGGCGTTTAAAGTGAGTGAAACAGCAAAAACATCCAAACAGATCATGAATGAGATGCTGGCAAATGCCTACATCAATGCAGCTAAGGCGAAAGAAAACGGAGAGCTGGTCTGCTGGGCAACGGGTATCGCTCCGCAGGAATTTATGGAAACAATGGGGATTGCGACCCTGTATCCGGAGAACTTCGGTGCAGCCATGGGGGCAAAGCATTATTCAGGACATTTTTGCGATGTCGCTGAGGCGAACGGTTACTCCATCGATATTTGTTCCTATGCCCGAAATCATTTTGGATATATCGCAGAGGGCATGCATGTGGATGATGTGAACCTTGTTAAACCTGACTTCATCCTTTGCTGTACCAACACATGTGTGACAGTCCTTAAATGGTATGAGAACCTGGCAAAGGAATGGAATATTCCATGTCTGATGTTTGATACACCTTTTGTTTATGAAGAACAGTCCACAGAGCACCAGGCAGAGTATCTTGAAGCACAGTGCTACCATATCATCCATCAGCTTGAGGAGATCACAGGTAAGAAATTTGACATGGACAAGTTCCGTCGTGTCATGGAGATTTCCATGGAAACAGTACAGGAATTCAAGCATGTTGTCGAACTTGGAAAGGCTACGCCGTCGCCATACTGTGGTTTTGATCTGTTCAATTACATGGGTGTCATGGTATTTAACCGCGGTACGGAGCAGGCGCGTGACCTGATGAAATTATGGGCTAAAGAATGTGAAGAAAAAATTGCCAGAGGAGAAGGCCCGTGGGCAGATCAGGAGGAGAGATTCCGTATCCTCTGGGATGGTATCGCATGCTGGCCGCAGCTGTCTCTGACATACAAGACGCTGAAGAAGTATGGCATCAATATGGTAGCTTCGAACTACCCGAATTTCTGGATCCTCGATTATGATGAACCGACACCGAAGGCCATGGGAAGAGCTTATGCAGAATGTATTGCCATGAACAGAGATATCCCTTATGATCTGAAAAATTTCAGAAATCTTGGTCAGAACTGGAATCTGGACGGCATTATCTCTCATTCTAACCGCAGCTGTAAACCGATGGATTTCAAACAGTATGAAGTCAGAAGGATCATCCTTGAGGAGACAGGTCTGCCGTCAGTTATCTTTGACGGTGACCAGACAGATCCGGATGTATTCTCTGCAGCGCAGTTTGAGACCAGGATCCAGTCTCTGCTTGAGATCATGGAAAAGAACAAGTACGGAAAACAATAGAAGAGAGGAGAATCGTTATGAGTTATCAGGATATTATTCAGGAATTAGTCGCAGCGGCAAAAACTCCTAAGAAGACGGTTGTCCGTTCTATGAAGGAGACAGGAAAAAAAGCGGTCGGTATGTTTCCTGTATTTGCACCGGATGAAATCGTTTATGCGGCCGGATGCATTCCTGTTGGAATGTGGGGCGGTCATACAGAATTTGAACTGGCTGACAAATACCTGCAGAGCTTTTGCTGCAGTCTTGTCAGGGCAAACATGGAGTACGGCCTTCGCGGCGATTATAACATGCTCTCTGCAGTCGTAGGCAACAGCTTCTGTGATGCACTTAAAGGTCTTTATAAAAACTGGCCATACGGCATAAAGAATATACCGATCATTCCTTGCGTATATCCTCAGAATACATACCCGGAGGCTGAGAAATATCTTGTTAAGGAACTTAATTATTTCAAGTCTAATCTTGAAAAATGTCTCGGTGTAGAGATTACAGAAGAGGCGCTTACAGACGCAGTAAATGTATATGATGCATACAGACAGGCCTGTCGTGATTTTGTTGATATCGTCAAGGATTATCCGGTGACGATCGACGCAAAGACAAGGCATTTCATTCTTAAGGCTGCCCAGTTCATGGATAAGAAGATTTATACCGAAAAACTGAGACAGCTGGTGGATGGACTTAAGTCTCAGCCCAAAGAGGAAAAGGATGGACTCAGGGTCGTGCTGACCGGTGTTATGATTGATGCCGAAGCATATCTTGATGCTCTTGTAGACAATAATGTCATTGTCGTTGCAGACGACCTCATGCAGGAGAGCAGACAGTTCCGTACCAAAGATGTTAAAGAAGGTACTGCACTTGAAAGAATGGCTGCCAGATATTGCCATATCAAAGGCTGTGCCATGGTCTATGACGAGGAGAAGACGAGAGGGGATCTCCTGATCGATCTGAAAAATAAATATGGAGCAGATGCGATCATCTACGCACTTTTCAAGTTCTGTGAGATCGAGGAATTTGATTATCCGATCATCAAAGAACAGATGGCAAAGGAAGGCGTAAAGATGCTGTATATCGAATCTGACCAGCAGGTAGATACATCCGGACAGCTTGCCAACAGGATCCAGGCGTTTGTAGAGATCAATCAGTAACTTTTAGAAGACAGAGGAAGAGGAAATGGATAAAGATATTTTTTTGGGTATAGACATAGGATCATCATCATCAAAGGTTGCGGTCATTGATGAGAACAAAAACATTCTTTTTCAGGAAGCGATCAATATCGGAACCGGGAGCAATGTGATACAGGAGCTGCGTGCGCATGCGCTTGACGTTGTAGGTGCCTGTGAATCAGATGTTTTATTTGCGGTAGTAACAGGGTATGGAAGAACAACCTACCAGAATGCCGATACTCAGATTACAGAGATCTCGTGTCATGCAAAAGGGGCTCATTTCCTCTTTCCCTCTGTTCGGACAGTCATTGATATCGGCGGTCAGGATTCCAAGGTCATTCGCATAGGAGAAAACGGATATGCAGAAGACTTCGTTATGAATGACAAATGTGCAGCGGGAACCGGGCGATTCCTTGAAGTCATGGCAAGAGTCCTTGGCTGCAGTATGGATGAACTTTCAGATATCGCAGCGACATCGACAAACAGTGTACGTATCAGCAGTACCTGCACGGTTTTCGCGGAGTCAGAAGTGATATCTCAGCTTTCCATAGGCAGCGCACGTGAAGATGTTGCCATGGGAGCGCATATATCTGTTGCAAAAAGGGTCAGCGGTCAGGCGCTGAGGGTTGGCGTCGTTCCGGAAGTGGTCATGACGGGCGGCGTTGCGCTCAATAAAAATATGGTTGAGACACTGGCACAGGAAATCGGTTATCCGATCAGTGTCCCGGAATCGCCTCAAACCGTAGGGGCATTGGGTGCTGCGCTTTATGCAGCCGAAAAGTATAAGAAAATATAAAAAGCAAAAGCTTTATATTAAAGAAAGGGGTTACAAACATGTCATTTCAATTTACAGAAGAACAATTAATGATCCAGGATCTGGCCAGACAGATTTCACAGAAGTCTTTTAAGCCGATGGCTCAGGAACTGGACGAAACCGGAAGATTTCCAAAAGAGAATCTTGACATCCTTGTAGAAGCAGGCCTGATGGGACTGAATATCCCGGAGGAGTACGGCGGCGCAGGAATGGACGAAGTGGCCAAAGTGCTTGCGATCGAGGAAGTCGCAAAAGCCTGTGCAAGTACAGCTGAGTTTTTCGCAGTGCATCTTCTTGTCAACAATATTATTAAGCTGAATGGCAATGAGGAGCAAAAACAGAAGTATCTGACGATGGCCTGTGAAGGCAAGCTGGGCGCTTTTGCACTTACAGAGCCAAATGCAGGATCAGATGCCGGCGGGCTTAAGACAAAGGCTGTTCGCGATGGTGATGATTTTGTTATTAATGGATCAAAATGCTTTATTTCCAATATGGGTCCGGATGAAGGTGACTATGTCGTTGTTATCGCGCTTACTGATCCGGAGAAGAAGACAAAGGGTATGACTGCTTTCCTGGTTGACAGGGATACGCCTGGCTTCAGTATCGGTAAGGTTGAAAATAAGATGGGTATGCGGGCAGCTTCCGTATCTGAGATTGTTTTTGACAACTGCAGAGTTCCGGCAAGCGCTATGCTTGGAAAAGAAGGCGAAGGATTCAAGATTGCCATGTCAGGCCTTGACAGCGGACGTGTCGGTATTGCTGCCCAGGCATGCGGCGTTGCTGAGGCGGCGCTTGAAGCAGCTATTGAGTATTCCTCACAGCGTGTTCAGTTTGGCAGACCGATCAATGCCAATCAGGGTATCCAGTGGTATCTTGCGGATATGGCTACCAAACTTGAGGCGTCCAAGCTTCTGGCCCTTAATGCTGCAAATGCACGTGATACAGGCAACCCGGGTGCAAGCAAGCTTTGTTCAATGGCTAAATACTATGCAGCTGAAAGTGCAATTTGGATCGTACATAAATCTCTTCAGATCCATGGCGGTTATGGTTATATGAAAGAATATGACATTGAAAGAATGTATCGTGACGTCAGGATCATTGCACTGTATGAGGGAACTTCTGAGGTTCAGAAGATGGTTATCTCAAAGGCATTGTTAAAATAAAAAGTAAATAAAACAATCGCCAGTCAGGTTTACTCCCTCCCTTTCACCTGATCTGGCGATTTTGTTTTAGGATGCTAAGGGTTGATTAAAGGTGCATGAACTCAGATTATTTATGAAATAAACAGGAGAATATTATATGGCTTTAGAGATTGGAATGAAAAATAATGTGTCAATAGAAGTTACGGATGCAATGTGTGCGGATCATCTTGATTCACAGCTGCCCCAGCTGGACCTCCCCCATGTCTTTTCAACACCCAGTATGATTAATATGATGGAGATCACCTGTGGTGAATTAATGAATCAGCATGCACCAGAAGGAAAATGCTCAGTCGGCATGTCTGTTGATATAAAACATATCGCGGCAACTCCCGCCGGCGGTAAAGTCACATGTGAGGTTGAGGTTGCTGAGATCAATGGCAGCAAAGTACTGTTTAATGTCTCTGCATTTGATGAGAAGGGCAAGATTGGTTTCGGAACTCATAAAAGAGCATATATCAATAAAAAGAATTAAAAAGGGTAAATCTTATCATATGTTATAATTGATATATAATCTCGGGTATTTATAACAGCAGTTGGTTCGGGTGGGAAAATGATTCGCGAAGATTTTTATGATTTGTGTATGAACCGATTCAGATCAGAGAAGCCATTGGCAGATCATGAAACAGTAATTCAGTATTATCTGGAACAAATGGCAGAGGAATATACGAACAGCAGTCTGTTTTGCAGAAGTATGGAAAGAATGATTGAAGACATTGTCCTGAAAATTTCAGAAGACAGAGAATACCTGAATCTTTTCATACAAAGGCAATTCTTAAAAATTGAAATTAAAAAAACAGATCTTATGATCAATGATTTCATGCAGAGACTGTTCAGGCTGGACAGGCTCTATAAGCTCTTGTCAGGAAAATCCGGCGAAAAATCCGACATGATCTGCAGATATCTTGCAAGGCATGTGGATGAGGATATTTCAATCGGGCAGATGGCTGAGTATCTGTATATGAATAAGAAGTATCTGAGTTCGTATATCATCAAACATCTGGGAATGAAGTATTCTGCCTATCAGCGGCTTATCAAAATGGAAAGAGCAAAAAAACTTCTATCTGATCATAACCTTATGGTATATGAAGTGGCAGACAGACTTGGGTATCAGGATGTGGAATATTTCAGCCGTATCTTTAAACACGAAACAGGTCAGATGCCAAGTGAATACGAATGGGATCCTGAAGATGACTGTCACAAAAATAAAGAGATAAGACGCAGCAGTGATGAGATCCTGATCGGAGTGATCGGTGCATATACGGGAGAGTATGCCTATCTGGATGGGGGAAAACGGTATATTTATGAGATGGCCGTGAATGAGATCAACAAAACCGGCGGGATCGCAGGGAAGCCTGTAAGCGTGATCTACAAGGATTATGAATCGGATCTGTCCCGGATAGAAAAGATCATGGAGGAATTATATTCAGAGCGCGTAGATGTTGTTGTAGGCGGTTATCTGTCTTCTGCAAGAGAGATCATACGTAAATTTATCGATAAAAATAAAATGCTCTATCTGTATGATTCACTTTATGAAGGGGGTATCGCAGATCATTATACTTTTGTTTTTTCCAGTATGCCTGAACAGAACCTTCAGCCTGTCATAAAATATCTGTTTGACAGGGGAAGCAGGAGATTCTATATACTTGCGACAGATTATAATTATGGGATACTTTCATGTGAATGTGCCAAACAATTTGTAACTGAAATCGGAGGAGAAGTCGTGACTGCCGAGTATGTACCGAACAGCAAATCTGATTTTTCTGTTACGATTGAAAACATCATGGTTCATTCTCCGGATGTTGTCGTAACATTTCTTGTCGGAGAAAGGCAAAGCGAATTTTTTGCTCAGTGGCATGAGCAGGGGAACAAAGATATAAAACTGATAAACACCTCTGCCGTTTCCCAGGCTTATATGCATCTCACGACTGAAGACGGCATCCTTGAGAATCTGTATTTTTCAGCTCCATATACAGAGGAACTGGAAACTGAAGAGTCTGAAAAATGGTTTGAATCAGTGCGTAGAAATTATACAAAAGAGCAGATTCCTTATCTTGGCTGTGACCATGAAGCGGCTTATCTCTCGCTCTTATATTATAAAGCTGCAGTGGAATATGCGAACAGGACCGAAACAGAAGCGGTGATCCGGGCACTGGAAAGCGGAAAAATACAGATCAAAGCGCCTGGTGGATGCTCTGCCATGAACCCGAAGGATCATCATCTGATCAGAGATGTCGGTATATACAGGGTGAATGAAAAGAATAAGGTGGAATTGCTGGAGCGGATACCGGAGGTAAGATCTGGTTTTGTTGAAACAATGATCGAAGGACAGTATGGCATAAGGGGAGGCCTGAAAGAGCTTGGCCGGCGGTCTCCGAATATTCAGTATAACCATCTGCTCCACAAGATTTAACCTGACTTTTTTCATGGATGAAAAAGGACAGATTTCATTCAGCCCGGACTTTCTGAATAGTATAATTAAATCACAGTTAAAGAATTCCTGCAGGGAACCGGTTAATTAATATGTGAAGTCAGTGTACAGGACGGATCAGAACAAAAGATTATTCATGGAGGTATTATAATGCAGGTTAGTAATGAAAAAATCGCAATGGGTCAGATCGTGGCATGTGAAACAATCGAGGAGAATCTTGAGCAGTACAGCAAAATGATTGATGAAGCAGCTGAAAAAGGTGCAAAGCTTATTCTGTTCCCGGAAGTTGGTTTTTATCCTTTCTTCCCGCAGCGTCATTTTGATGAATCAGCTTTTGATCTTGCTCAGCCGATTCCGGGTCAGATCAGTGACTTCATCTGCAAAAAAGCAAAAGAGAGAAATATCGTTGTCGTTTGCAGTATCCTTGAGGAAGGTTACAAGGGTGAGTATTATGACAGTGCATTCGTCGTAGATGCAGACGGTGCTCTTCTTGGAACATCTCGTATGATGCATGTATTTGACGGTATGGTCGCTAACGAGAAGTATTATTATGGTCTTGGTGACACAGACTGGCCGGTATTTGAGACAGCAGCAGGCAAGATCGGCATTGCGATCTGCTATGATGCATATTTCCCGGAGGCAGTAAGATGCCTGGCTCTGAATGGTGCAGAGATCATTCTTGTTCCGACAATGACATGCGACGAGATGTGCGGTGCATTCCCACCGACAAATCATCCGGTTAACGGCGTTATTGAGATGATTGAGTTCGTAAATAAAGCAAATGCATTTCTTAATGGCGTATTTGTTGGCTGGTGCAACAGAGCCGGTCAGGAATCACGCAATAAGATGAGCGGTAACAGTATGGTATTTGATCCATATGGACGTATTATTGCAACAGCAAATCGTGAGACAGCAGAGGTTCTTGTGGCAGATGTTGATTTCGAGAAGATCCGTCAGAGCCGCAGAAAGTTCCATCTGATGTCTGACCGTCGTCCGGATTCTTACATCGGTGTTACCAAGAGATATGGCAGCGAGCCGTATTATGATCCGGAACGTGTAACCGGACGCAAGGCTCCCGAGACATTCTGTGGTAAGAATTACAAGTAAAACAAAGACCGGAGGGAAAGGCAGTTATGATTAAAATTTCTACTGCAGCTTTAAAGTGTGAAAGAGATAAGGCTGCCAATCTGGCCAAGATTTTAAAAACCATGGATGAAGCGGCTGACAATGGAGCTGATATCCTGGTTCTTCCTGAGCAGTTTCTGCAGGGCTATCTGACATCTGTCGTTGCGATGGATGTATCAGGGGATCTTGATAAAAATGAATTTTTATATCAGTATGAAAATGCTGAGACTGTTCCCGAAGGTCCTTCTGTTCAGGCGATCATAAAGAAGGCACAGGAAAGAAAATTATACACCTGTTTTGGAATGACAGAGAAAGATTCTGAGATAGACTGTAAGCTTTACAACAGTGCTGTTCTTGTGGGACCTGACGGTTATATCGGAACCTATCGCAAGGTTCATCAGCCGGCAGATGAAATGCAGGCATACTATGCAGGCAGTGGATTCGAGGTTTATGACACACCGATCGGAAAACTAGGCATGATGATCTGTTATGACGCATGGTTTCCGGAGTCCGGCAGGGAGCTTGCACTTGCCGGTGCCGAGATCATTCTGAAACCGACCGCTACATGTCATGGGACGCCCGATCATAATCTGGATGAAGATTTTGCATACTACAGCTATGATCTTAATGAACGTGTGACTGCACTGCATAACGGTTGTTATTATGTGTCATCGAACCAGATCGGTCTGTGTGGTGTCTCTGATTATTTCGGACATAGTAATATTATCAATCCTTCAGGCAAAATAATGGTGACAACTGGAGACGAGGAAAAGATCGTTTACTATGAGATTGAGGATCTTAAAAAAGGCCTTTACATGGGAAGAGAAGTGAACTTCTCCGGCCTGTTTTATCTGAAAGACAGACGTCCGTCTGCTTATAAGAGACTGGCAGAAGAGAATGCCCTGTGCAACAATAAATAAAAACATAAAGTATTCCTCTGAAAAAAGGGAGCCGTGGCTCCCTTTTTTGCTGTGTTCATATGGATTTTACATGTTTTGCGGCTCTTCTGACACCGCGGACACGTCCACTGTGGGGCGGCATGGCAGCCGAAATATCGATGCCTGTAACGACCCGGATCAGCCAGATAAAGAAGACCAGGACCAGGAGCGGGATCACACAGGATGTGACGATGATCACGGCAAGGGTCTCGATAAATCGGTTCAGGATGTTTGCTGCCCGGTCGGTCAGACTCTCTTTGGTCTCAGACAGCTGCTCCATGATCTGGGTAATGACATTCTCATTGCCGCCGGCAGCGGAGATCGCTGCTGTATCATCGGAGAGGTCTTCCGCAGAATCGATGGTCTGGTTGATGGACTCCTGATAGGTCTGATAGATCATATCCGATACCTTGACGCTGGCAGGGATGACCACATACAGGACCAGAGCAACAGCAATGAATTTGATGCCCATCTTTTTCAGCAAGGCGGGCCATTTATAGAGGGACACGGCCAGCATGAGGCAGGCGATGGGGATCAGGATCCTGAAAGCTGCCGTCCCCAGGATGGTCAGCAGGTATTTTTCTGAATAAAGGACACACAGGATCAGAAAATAATACTCCGAGAAATCAGCCAGCTTCTCTGCGATCGGGGTGGCGGTATCTCCGGGGATGGCGGATACGCCTGCAGAGGCCACCGTCGAGGTGGCGGTCAGCTTCAGGACGGTTTCCACCTTGTCGTCGATGGCTGCGATGGTTTCCCGATGGGTTTCCACAGCGGAGGCCTTATCTCCCAGAAACAGGAAAGAAACCAGGCCGAGAAGGATCAGCAGGGCCGTGAAAAAAATCTTTTTTGATACATTTTCCATA
>ODAI012696192.1_pt1 | contig 19310 bp, 22 predicted proteins | sample 1539321 | NCBI WGS metagenome assembly ODAI01 (sample SAMN02144231, study PRJEB22623) | gut metagenome | biome: sheep rumen | host: Ovis aries | place: New Zealand
GCGCAGCAAAACAGCCACGCTGTTTTGCCATATACTCATTGCAATGAGCAACGGGCGAATGATTCAAGGAATCATTCGCTGCCAAACCTGTCGTTTGGCAGCGAAATCAATCGAATCATCGATTGATTTCGCCATCCGATGGTCATTATACCACCGTCTGCGCAGAAATGCTACAGCAATGTTTGCCCGCTCCGCGGCTCCATAACAATATTTGATGCACTTCAGCGTTGCTATCTTCCGCGGTTTGTGGTAAAATTGTGGCATTGAAAACAGGAGGATTGAGCCTTGGATATTTACGAACAGATCAGGCTTCAGGATTGCCCCTATTGCGGCGGCGCCGCACTGCTGGAAGAGGAAAACGGCTGGAGTTGGTATGTCATGTGTATGGATTGCGGCGCCAATACCGCCGCGTTTGAGTTTCGCACCCCGGCCGAGCGCCTGATCGCCGCCCAGAAGGCCGCCGATCTGTGGAACATGGGCAAAGTGATCCGCGAAGGCGTGGGAGAATAAACACAGTTATTCGTACCCTTTCGACTGTCTGTGCGCCGGATGTTATTTGGTGATGAAGGAGAGGATCTCATGCGAGTGTCGATCTGCAGACGAATACTCTGCCTGCTGGTATGCCTGGTGCTGCTGGCGGGTATTTTGCCTGCCCGGACGCTGGCAGAGGGCGGCCGCCGCACGCGGCAGGCGGTGCGCGTCGGCATCGTCGAGCAGGATGGCTACGCCATGCGCGACAGCGAGGGAGTTTTCCGCGGACGCGATATCGAATTTATCTCAAAAATCGCGCAGTATGCCCTGCTGGATCTGGAGTACACGGTTTACCCAAGCTTCACGCAACTGCTGTCAGCGCTCGAGAACGGAGCGATCGATCTGACACTCGGCATTTCCCACAATACCGAGCGCGATCAGCAGTTCCTGTTTTCCGAACATAAGCTGGCTGAAGGCTATGTCACGATCAAGGTCCTGCCCGGGGATGATACGTATGATTACGGCAATCTCGCCCAGATCAACGGCATGTCGCTGGGCTATTCCTCCGGCTCTTCGACGGTCAATGCCGTCAAGGCCTGGGCCGAGGAAATGGACATAGATCTGCATCTGGTATGTTTTCCCAGCGAAAATGATATGAGGAAAGGTCTGGAGCACGGCAAGGTCGACGGCATCATCTCTACCGGCGAGCTGATGGATGACTGCCGGGCGATCCTCAGTATCACGGCCCAGAGCTATTATGTGGCCATCAACCGTGAACGGCGCGATCTGAAGCTGCTGATCGATTCGGCGATGAATCGCATTCTTGAGGAATCGCCCGACTATGCGTCCAATCTCTACTACGGACAGGAAAAGCGCAGACTGTATGCCTCGATCGCGCTGAGCGCCGGGCAGAAAGCGTATCTTTTCAACCACAGGGAAAATAGCGTGCGGATCGCTGTGCTCTCGAATGATCCGCCATTCAACGTCACCGAAAATGGTTCCCCGAGCGGTATCGTGCGTGACTGTTTTGATGCGATCTGCGGCATCATTAACGAGACAGTCCCCGGGTTCTCTGTCACTTACGTCAGCTATGGCAGCTTTGAAGAAGCGGCAGCGGCTGTGGCAGCCGGTGAAGCCGATGTTCTCGGCATGGCGCGGCTCAGCGCGGTCGAGGCCTCAAGACGCGGCCTTATCCTGACGGCCCCGCTGCAATCGAGCAGCATCATGCAGCTGAGTATTGAGAGCAGGGACATGCTGCTCAAGAACAATCGGAATCGCGCTGCTGTGCTGTCGAGTGATATCGAAACGCTTCAATTCGTTATGGGCGACGATGCCGATAAATATCAGTGGATCCCGGTTCCGACGATCATGGCAGCCTACGAGGAGCTCCACCTTGGCCGCGCTGACCTGATCCTGGCTTCGATGCCGCAGGCCACATGGCTTGTCAACCAGCAGCGTTCTGGCAGCTTTAACGTCTCGACGCTGCCCTACACAGGCTGGGATCTGACCGCTGCTGTCAATGTCGGGAATACCGAGTTTGGCGAAATCATCTCCAAGACAGCGCGGAGCCGTGCGCTGGATCTGTCTGGCATCATCACGGAACAGACCGCGACCCGATCCGACATCATCACCTTCCTTCAGCGCATCCCGATGCAATTTATCGTTAGCTTTTTCACGGTGCTGCTGCTGATCGCGCTGCTGATCTTCCTGCTGATATTGCGCAATCAGCACCTGCGCAGCCGCCAGCGCCAGAAAGACGCGCTGATTCACAGTCAGAAGGAGCTGCTGCACGCCTATGAGTACGATGGTCTGACAGGCCTTGCCAACCGCAATACGGCGGTTCGCCACGCTAAGGAGATGCTGCAGGGCTGCGATCATTTCTGCATGATGCTTTTGTGCATCAACAATCTCCACTTTGTCAACGAGAGCTTCGGGTATGAACAGGGGGACGCTGTCATCCGGGATCTCGCCGAGCGCCTTCTGGCCTATGCCCGGCGTTCTCCGACGGAGCGGTATCTCAGCCGCTACAGCGGAGATGAATTTCTGTTCTTATTCAAAAATCTCAGCGCTTGCGATGCCGAGCCGATCATAGATGAACTGCGCAGCATCGGTACGCAGACGATCGAGCTAAGCGGCGCTTCGGCCAAAGAATCCGAAGTATTCTATGTGCGGCCGCAGGTCTCTTTTGGCCTTGCCGAATCAGACGGAGTTTCCGACCCCGAACAGATCATCCAGCACTGTGCGATCGCCGCCAACGCGGGTCGGCAGGAGAGCGGCTCGGCTGTGGTCGTCTACGCGGAAGAGCTGAAAACACAGCTCTCGCGCGTCAATGAGGTGCGTGAGGAGCTGTTCCGTGCCCTCAACAACGACGGCTTTATCATGGTCTATCAGCCGAAGGTCGATCTGCAGACCGGCGCTGTCATCGGGTCAGAGGCCCTGATCCGCATGAAAAACGGGAAGCGGGGGCCCGGTGAATTCATTCCCGTGGCCGAGAGCTGCGGCTACATTCAGCACATCGGCCGTCTGACGACGCGCCTTGTCGTGCAGCAGCTGGCCGCGTGGCGAGAGCAGGGGATGGAGCTGCACCCGGTATCGATCAACTATTCCTCCAAGCAGCTCGGCGACAGCGGCTATGTCGCGTTTCTGCTGCGGCTGCTGCAGGAGTATCAGGTGCCGCCCTCGCTGGTGGAGATCGAAGTCACCGAGAGTCTGATGATCCGCGAGAGCGACGTGTCGCTCGAGCTGTTCCGCCAGCTGCACGAGGCCGGCATACGGCTGCTGCTGGACGATTTTGGCTCCGGCTATTCTTCGCTGCACTATCTGTCGTTCATTCCGGTCGAGATCGTCAAGCTGGACAAGAGCCTGGTTGATACCTTCCTCCTTGACGACACCGGCGAGAAGAACATTTTTGTGCACGATCTGATCGAATTGATGCACGATCTCGGCAAACAGGTCATCATCGAGGGCGTGGAAGAAGCGTGGCAGGCGGAAAAGCTGAAATCCTACGGCTGCGACGCCATCCAGGGCTATTATTTCTCCAAGCCGCTCCCGCCGGATGCGCTCCCGTCCTTTACGCTGAAACCGGAACAGCGGCTGGTGCTGGATCTGTAAGATGTTCCGGAGATGTTAATATATAAATCATCAAAAAGGCGGCCTCCCGTATTTGGGAGGCCGCCTCAGGCTGTAGACAAACCCAAGAACGGAAAAGGATAGACAATAGAGCAGCGGGGGAGCTCGAGGGGGCAAGGCCAGCCTCGTGATTCAATAACCGCCAGCAATTGCCTGCATGGCAGGCAATTTGCCGAGCGCAGCGAGATTTTTCGTGATATACGGATTCACGAAAAATATGGCGGCTGAAGCGTGAGACAAAGTCCGCAAGGGACTTTGTCTTCACGCTGAGGCGGCCTTCCCGCATGCGGGAAGGCCACCTTGGAATATTGCCAGCAGTTCAGCTTTTCACGCTGGCTTTGCGCTTGCGGATGATGCTGTAGTGCCGCACGATATTGACCGCGCTGAAGCCGAGACCCAGCCCGGCCAGTGCGCCGACAAATTCCAGTGCATTCGAGATCGCCAGCTCCTGATTCCGGATCAGGAAACCGGTGATCATATAATACAGCAGATCGCCGGGGATCAGCGGCACGACAGCGGGGTAGAGGTACATCGTGGAAATCGTTTTTGTCCGTGTGGCCATGACGTCGGCCAGCAGGCCGGCAGCCAGCGCCGAGAGGAACAGATAAGCCACCCGGTTGGGGATGAAGGTTTGACTGCTGATCAGAACGATGCGCGAGATCGCCCCGCACAGCCCCGCCAGCGGCAGACGTTTGAGCTCGATGCCGAAGACCAGACCGAAGCCCGCCGAGGCGCCGAAGCTCAGCAGCACAATGAGGATATTATTCAGCATTACATGACACCTCCACCGAATACGGCGGCCGAAACGACCAGGCCGCCCACGATCGTCACAGTCTCGATCACGACCTTCATCAGCTCGATCGCGCCGTTGACTTCGTTGCCGCACATCACGTTGCGCACGGAATTGATGATCGGGATACCGGGGATCAGCATGAAGGCCGAGGTGATCAGCAGAATGTAGATGTCGGCCCCAGGGACCAGCCGACAGTAGAGCATGCCGATGCTGCCCGCTAAAAACGCGGATACCAGCTCGTAGACGACCTTGCCGACGTCGGCACCGGGCTTGGTGATCAGCCAGCCGACGAGATTGCAGAGCGGTACGATGATGCAGATGGCCGGCAGCTCGCGGATGCCGCCGTTGAACAGACCGCACAGGCACAGCAGCGCCGCCGTCTGGGCCAGACACACGGCCCAGCGCGGATATGGCCTGACATGGCTGGCCTTCGTCAGCATGGTCATCAGCTGGCTGGGAGCCGGCTTCGTCGCGCAGACCTCGCGCGAGAGGCGGTTGAGTTGGTCAAGCTTTTTCATCTGGATCGAGCTTTTGGGGATCGTGGTCTGCTCGTGGCACGAGAAGCCGCTCGCGTTCTTCACGCTCAGCGAAAGGAAGCTCGACAGTGCGTACAAACTCACATCCACGAGCCCGTAGGCGTGACAGGTGCGGTAGATCGCATCCTGCGCGCGCTCGAGAGAGGCGCCGGCGCTGAGCATCTGCTTGCCGAGGTTGAGCATATAGTCGACCACGGTGCCGGTTTCTTTTTCCGTCAGTAATTTCATGGGGCGTCGCTCCTTTTTTGCTCACTGTGTTTTTTAGAGTTTACCACAGATTTCATGTACGCACAAGAGTGATGCTTACAGGAGCGGTGAAAAAGCATCTGTACTACAGGGACGACGCCTGCCCGCAGGACATGCAGCTCGGCGTCCCGCCCGGATATAGAATCACCGGCCGTCTTTTCTGACGGCCGGTGATACACATAAGAGATGTTAGTCTTCGAGAGCCTTGTAGGTGCAGGCGGCCAGCGCGGCGCCGGCAAAGGGGCCGACGATGAAGACCCACAGCGAGGCAAAGGGGGCGGCGTTGCCGGCAAACAGGGCGACGAGTGCGGGACCGAAGCTGCGGGCGGGGTTGACCGAGGTCCCGGTCAGGCCAATGCCGAGGATATGTACACCGACCAGCGTCAGGCCGATGATTAAGCCGCCGAAGGAGCCGTGGTTGGCTTTCTTCGAGGTCACGCCGAGGATGCACAGCACGAAAATGAAGGTCAGGATGATCTCAACCAGCAGACCCGCAAACGCGTTGCCATGCACACCGGCCAGACCGTTGGTGCCGAAACCGCCCGTCATGTCGGTGACATTACCGAGCTTGAAAATCAGCGCCAGCAGCCCCGAGCCGACAAGTGCGCCGATGCACTGGGCGATCAGATAGCCGACAAAATCCTTCACGCTCATGCCGCCGGTCATCAGAACGCCGAGAGAGACCGCGGGGTTCACATGGCAGCCGGAGATGTTGCCGATGCAGTAGGCCGAGGCGACGATCGCCAGGCCGAAGGCAAGGGCCGTCAGAATGTAGCCGCCGCCGGCAGCCGCATCGCAGCCGACCAGCATGGCCGTGCCGCAGCCGAGGACAACCAGGGTGCAGGTGCCGATACATTCGGCGATATACTTTTTCATGGGAAAACCCTCCTATTTGATGATAGCTGGATTATAGCACGCTGTGTTGTTTTGGGCAAGGGAGAATATGCCGGACCATGAATAATCTGCTCTCTGATTGCCGGTGCCGTGCAGGGCCTTTCAGTCTGCGGAAATGAAGAAAAAGTTGATAAATCAAGGCCAGTGAAGTATAATCAGGTATCATGTCATTGGTTTTTTCTGTCCCGGACAACTGTTTCGATAACGAAAACCTCTCGCCCGTCCTATCCCGTTATTTCGGGGCAGCGGGGCGAGAGGGGCGTTGCTGTTATATGGAGGACGCTATGACCTACGAAGAAGCATTACAATCCATCCCCTGCGGTCGATACCGCCACTTCAAGGGGAATGCGTATGAGGTTCTCGGGATCGCCCGGCATTCCGAGACAGAGGAGCCGATGGTTGTCTACAAAGCCCTGTACGGAGAGGGCGGCTTGTGGATACGCCCGGCATCCATGTGGAACGAGACGGTTGAGCGCTGCGGGAAGACCTGGCGGCGGTTTTACCGTCTGGATCGGATCGAGCGGGTGGAGACGTATGAGCGTCTGTTTGAGGAAGCCGCGGCCACGCACGACCCGGAGAAGCTCCGCCTCCTGGAGACTTATTACACATCCGGCGAGTGGCGGGACGACTATGAAGCGGATGAGCGCCGCGAGCTGCCGCCGGATCTGAAGCGGGGCGTGCTTTCGCAGGATGCGCTGTACGAGCTTCTGGAGGAGGCAGGGCAATGACAGATGCGGCACGCGATTTCTCCGGCGATGAACCGATGCAGTTTCAGCACACGCATCGCCCCGGCTTTCTGCTCGGCTTTGTTGACTTTTTCACGGCCGGGCTCTTCTTTCTCGTCTATATGCGGCTCGGCCTGCAGGATGAGCTGGAAACGATTCTCGGCCACAAGCTGCTGCCGTACTGGAAGGCGTATCTGCTGGGAATCCCGACGCTGTTCATCTATCCGCTGATCTGGATGGCCAGAATCGCGGAAGAACTGAAAGCGAAAGCGATCGAAATCGGCGTGGCAGGGCCGTACACCTCATGGTGGCACATGTTTGGATGGAACACGTTCGGCTTGCTTCTCATGGGCCCGGCCGTGGCAACGATGAGATTCTTTGATACGCTCAACAAAGTGGAAGACGAGATGAACAGGGCAGGGCAGAAGAGGGGAGCGTTGTCCCAGAGATCAGATGAATCATTCTGAAAGGGAGAGAGAACAAAACATGGATTATATTCACGATCTGCGCAAAATCATCGGGCCGCGAAAGATCATCTTGAACTGTGCCGGTGCCTTGATCATCCGCGATGATAAAATCCTTTTCCAGCGTCGGGCAGATAACGGCAAGTGGGGCTTGATCGGCGGTTTGCTGGAAATGAATGAGACATACGAGGAAGCGGCCCTGCGGGAAATCCGCGAAGAAACCGGCCTGAACGTGCAGCTGGACAGCTTTCTCGGCATTTACCATAACCACAACATGGTCTGGAGCAACGGAGATGCCGCCCATGTCATCAGCGCCTATTATACCGCGCATATTGTCAGCGGAGAGCCCCGGATCGACGAAGAATCGTATGAGTTGAAATTCTTCGGAAAAGAGGAGATGCCCGCACTCTTTGCCGAAGATCACAGGGCGGCCATGGAGGCGTATTTCAGCGGCATACGATATCCGCTGATGCAGGAAAACAGCGTATCATCATAACAAAACCGGGATAATCTATGCCAAGAGAGGGATTATTGTTCAGCGAGAAAGCGTTTTTTGCTATCTATCAGTAGCTGCAGCTGAACAAATCAAGAATATCTGTTTTATATGAAATGAAAAATGGCAGGGGAACGCAGTTGTTCTCCTGCCATTTTTCAATAGCCCGGGCGGGACCTTCCTGTATCGTAAACGCTGATTAATACGCCTTCGGCGACTGACAGCAAATCATTTGCCAGCTCTTATAAAAACTTGAAATACACAATGCGACTGCGACTCGCCAAAAGCCGCCATGCGGGCGGATGCTCGTCCGCATGGCGCCTGCGGGCGCTCACATGTATAAGTTGGCGTTGCCCAAATCAAAGAATAATAAGTATTCCTGCGTTTTTATGCCTTGATCTGACAAAGATTTGCTCGCCATTCGCTCTCGCCGCTTTTAATCATCGTTTTCTTTCCGGGAGAGACTGCGCCTGGGCTGCCTGGTGTATTCTCTGCTTTTCGGCCATCAGATGCCCGGACTGATTGCTGCGGCGGTAAGACCGACAGTGAAAGACATCTACAGCACAGAAAGGGTTTTTGACCTCGTTCAGGGGTGCCCAGGGACGCAGCTGTTCCATGGCCTGTGTCCAAGTTGCGCGGCTTTGACCTCCAACTCGGAAAACTCAAATCCGGACAGCTCACAGTCCGGCAGCAGTTCCGGCGCATCATAGAGCGTGTCACAGTTGACCTTGCAGCGCCGCATGGTGATCTGCCGCACGCAGGCGGGCGGAAAGTCAGTCCGGCCCTTCGGGTCAAAAAACTGCGTCCATTTGTTCAGCTGGAAAAAGTTTTCCACCGTGCCGGACACATCCTCTACCGTGACATACTCATAGCACTGCGGGGTATCCGGCCGCAGCTTCAGCCAGAGCAGATTGAAGCCGGAGTCCACAGTAATATGCCGAAGAAGGATGTTGCGGCAGTGGATGGCCTCCGAGCCGAGCGTCAGACAGCCGTGGCAGAAGCCGTAGTGGCAATGCTCGATCAGAATGCGCTCGTTGGCGCCGTTCTCCGGCAGCGTGTCAGCCCAGGGGCCTTTGCCGCCCTTTAAGGCCACCGCGTCGTCGTTGACGTGCATTGTGCAGCCGTGGATCAGCACGTCGGTGCAGGCGTCCAGGTCGATCGCGTCGGTACTCGGGGCGCGGACGGGTTGCTCGGGAGAAAAGATCGTGCAGCCGAGGATTTTGACATATTGGCAGCGGTAGAAATGGTTGGTCCAGAAGGCCGCGTTCTGCAGATGGAGCCCTCCGAGCAGCACGTTTCGGCTGTTCGAAACGTATATCAGTCTCGGCCGCTGTTCGTCCTTGTTGGTGCATGCCGGATTCCATGCGCGTCGGAGCCAGAAGGCTTTCCAGAAGCGCAGCCCGTTGCCGTCGATCGTACCGGGGCCGCACATCGTAAAGCCGTCGCAGCCATCGGCGTTGATCAGCGCGGCAAAGTAGGGGCAGCTCTCACCCTCGATGCGCGTATCGAGCAGCGGATAGTCCACAATGTTGTCGCTGCCCAGCAGCACGCCGCTCTCGGCAATATACAGATGGACACCCGGGCGGAAGAACAGCGCGCCGGTGCGAAAGGTTCCCGCAGGCACGGTGAGCACGCCGCCGCCCTCGGCGGCAATACGGTCGATCAGCGCCTGAATCTCCGCTGTATGGAGCGCGCCGTCGTCATGGATTCCATAATCGGTCAGACAGTAAGCTCTCCCCAGCGTCTCGCGCGGGGGGATTGTTGTATTCCGGAACCAGTCCTCGATCGGTGTTCCGTCCGGAAAGTGTTCATAATCCATATGGCACCCCTCATTTACTGTATCGGCCAGGGGAAATCCGCGATCAGCCCGTAATCCACCAGCGGTTTGGCTCCCTCGGGCGGTGCGATCCCGTCCGGCGCAGAGAGTTCTTCCATCGGCCCGTAGGGCAGCCACGCGAGCTGGGGGCTTTGCTCGGTAAGGCCGTATTCCGCCAGGGCGGATACAACAAAGCCCGCCGCCATGTAGGCGCCGAAGTCGTTGAGATGGCTGTAATCGCAGGGGTGGAACCAGCAGCGCGAGATATCCAGGCCATGCGCACACAGGCAGTCCATCATCGCGCCGTGCAGATCGAGCACAGGCACTTCATAGGCCTCTCCCAGGTCGAACATGGCCACGGCTTGCGCTTCCAACAGGTCGTTATATTCCGTTTCACTCTTCCATGTGTTGCGCGCGAGCGGCGTCACCAGTACCGGCATCGCGCCGCGCGCGGTGAGCTCGCGGATATAGCGCCGCAGATTTTCGTAATATCCGCCGAAGGCGTCGAGATGGCGGTGCTTCTGGTCATTGTGGCCAAACTGAATCAGCACCAGATCGTCCGGGCGGACGAGCGACAGCAGATTGGCATAGTGCCCCTCCTCGCGAAAGCTCTCGGTGCTCAGACCGGAATGGGCGTGATTGCTCACGCAGTAGTCAAGCCCCAGGTGCACCGGGAGCATCTGCCCCCAGCCGCAATAGGTGCAGCCCGGCGCATAGGGGATGATCGCCGACTGGTCGGTCACGGTCGAGTCGCCCATCAAAAAGAGGCGCGGGGCGTCGCTGCGCTCAAAACGCACCGACGCGAAACGAACGACACCGTCCATCGCGACAAGCGTCAGGTCAACGGCTCTGTCCTTCCGGCAGCCGGGGCTCGAGTCCGTCAGTCCGCTGTGCCCGGCCGGATAGATCGGCGAGACGTCGCACAGTGCTTCGATCGCCACGCGCTCACCGGCATTGAGCGCGCCGCGCCACGCGAGACGCCGACGGCTGATGAAAACCAGGACCTCTCGGCAGTCCGTTTCCGCTTCGAGTACGGCGGCGACGGCAAAACAGCCGCTGCCGGTGTCCGCGCGAAAGTGGACGGGGAAGGCGCGGCCTTCACAATTGCCCGTCTCCGGCGCTTTGGAAAGCGTGTACCACCAGGGGCGCACAAAACCGTTGCTCAGCTCGGGGATCTGCAGGGCGGAATGCGCCGCGATCTCCCGATCGGTCACAAAACCAAAGCCGCCCTCGCGATAGCGCGGCATATCTGAGCGGAGATCCACGTCAAAAGGCAGTGAAATCATAACGAATATCGTCTCCTGTATGTTTCACCCATGAGCCGATCAGCGGCTCATGGGTGATGTCTTAAAGTCCACAAATGCGGTCGATTTTCTGAAGTTCCTCGTCGGTGAAGCTGGTGTTTTCCAGCGCCTTCAGATTGTCCAGGAGCTGCTCGGGCTTCGAGGCACCGGCCAGCACACTGGTCACGACGCCGTCCCGCAGGATCCTGGCGAGCGCCATCTGTGCGAGACTCTGCCCGCAGCTGAAATACTGCATGGATTCATACCGATTGTCAGCTGCTTTGTACACGAAGCCATCTCCTTTAATGTGTTTTTCGTATATCAAGTGCCGGCGCTGCGGCGCTTTGGTTCGACTACAGCGTTACCAGCGCCCCGCCGGGGATCTCCAGCTTCTCCTTATCAACCTCGATCCAGATGCTCTGCGCCGAGGGGTTGTAGACCTTGTCGCCCGCAGCGGTAAACTGCAGGCGCTCGGCCGCGTCCATATAATCCACGATCTCGATGTTCGTGGCGTACCAGATATCCTCGTGGCCGCCCATCATGGCGCAGAAGTCCTCCATCACCTGCCAGTTGTCATAGGTGGTGAATTCATAGCTGTGTCCCCACACATACATCATGTACAGGTACTGGGTCTTGAACAGGTCCAGAAAGTCCCGCCCGCGCTCGAGCAGCCGGTCGTTGTGGTGGCAGGTGCCGGACCAGAGATAATAGTCCTCCGGCATGGCAAAGCCGCCGGTCGTGGGCACAACACGCGCATAGCGGATGCCGAGCAGCGGCAGCAGCTCGCGGATACGGCCGGAGGTGGAGCCGTTCGGATAGGCGAGTCCCCGCACCGGTTTGCCGCAGATGGCCTCAAGCTCGCGGCGATCCTGCAGGATCTGCTGCGCGACCTGCTCGATCGGGCAGCGGGCGATCGTCGGGTGGAGATAGGTGTGGCTGGCGATCTCGTGGTTTTTGTAGAGCTCGACGTACTCCGACTGCGGAATGCGCCGCGGATCGTCCCGCAGCCCCGCGTTCAGGTTGAAGGTGCCGCGGATGCCGTTTTGATCAAAGAGCTCGACCAGGCGGCGATCCTCCTCGCGCCCGTCGTCATAGCTCATGGTCAGAACCTTGTGGCGTCCGCTGGGAAAGCAGGTGTAAATGTTTTTCATTTTTGTATCCATTGTTATTCTCTCCGTCAGTTATTCGGCAAAAATGCAGAGGACAAGCTGTTTTTCGCATCGCGGGAGGGTGTGTATTCCCTTATAATTTATTCCCCAGGCGGCGAAACGCCGCCACAGAGAAGTTAAAACTTTTCTGTACACACGCCGTAAGGCGTGTATTGGGAATAAATTGCATTGTAGTCTCCGATCCTTTGCATGAAGACATGCAAAGGATTGGGAAAAACATTGTTTTTCCCAAATCGCTTTCAGCGATTGGAGACGAAAATATAAAAAAACGCCCCGCCTCTTGCAATCAGGCAAAAAACCGGTATAATAAAAGCGGACCCCAATCAATCATTCACTTTCGATACAAGGAGGAACTGATTCCCATGGTCAAAGTAGATACCACCGGCGCCGCTGCCTTCTTCGGCGGAAACGGTCCCGATTACGAAGCCGCCGCCAAGGCCCACGAGACGCTGGCCACCAAGTCCGGCAAGGGCGCCGATTTCACCGGCTGGGGCGAGCTGCCCCGCCGCATCAAAGAGACTGAGCTCGACGCGATCTGTGCCGCGGCCGAGAAGATCCGCGGCCGCTCCCAGGCGCTGATCGTCGTCGGCATCGGCGGCTCGTATCTCGGCGCCCGCGGGGCGATCGAGCTGCTCAAGCCGCTGCCCGGTGAAGGCGACCCCAAGGTCTTTTTCGTCGGCAACGGTCTGAGCCCCGACTATCTGTGCGACGTGCTGCGCCAGCTGGGCGATAAGGACTTTGACGTCAACGTCATCTCCAAGTCCGGCACAACGCTCGAGCCCGCCGTCTCCTTCCGCATCTTCCGCGAGCTGCTGATCAAGAAGTATGGCGATAAGGCCGACGAGCACATTTTCGCCACCACCGACGCGCGCCGCGGTGCCCTGAAGGCCCAGGCTGACGAGAAGGGCTGGCCCTGCTTTGTCGTTCCCGACGATGTCGGCGGCCGCTTCAGCGTGCTCTCCGCTGTGGGTCTGCTGCCGATGGCCGTGGCCGGCATCGACGTGCGCCGTGTGATCGACGCCGCGATCCGTGAATTTGACGCGCTCGATCTGCGCAGCAGCGAAAACCCCGCCTGGCAGTACGCCGCCGCCCGCCAGAACCTGTACAACACCGGCAAGACCGTCGAGCTGCTGGCCTGCTACGAGCCCAGCTTCCGCTTTATGGCCGAGTGGTGGAAACAGCTCTACGGCGAGAGCGAGGGCAAGGACGGCATCGGCATCTTCCCCGCCAGTGTCGAGTTTACCGCCGATCTGCACTCCATGGGCCAGTATATCCAGGCCGGCCGCCGCGATCTGATGGAGACGGTCGTACGCTTCACCAAGTGCCGCGACGAGTATAAGATCCCCTTCGATGCCGCTGACGCCGACGGACTGAACTATGTCGCCAACCGCGACCTGGCCGATGTCTGCCGCGTGGCCGCCGACGCCGTCAAGGCCGCTCACATCGACGGCGGTGTCCCCAACATGGTCGTCGAGGTCGAGGAGCGCAATGAAGAGGGCTTTGCCTCCCTCGTCTGCTTCTTCGAGATGGCCTGCGCCATTTCCGGCTATATGTCCGGCGTCAATCCCTTCGACCAGCCGGGCGTCGAGGCGTATAAAAAGAATATGTTCCGCATGCTGGGCAAGCCCGGTGCGAAATAATCCTTTGTAGTTTTACAAAATCGCCTGTTCCCGCGGGAACAGGCGATTTTTACCTCTCTCGTGCGGCTTGTGCCGAAAAGTTTACGTTGCTTTCACGATTTCAAATTTTTTGCCTCTTGCTTTAGCGGCGGAAAAATGGTAGAGTAAAGATACCAAAAAGAAAAGGAGTGATCCTACTTGGTTAAGATCATTATGGGGCTGAAGGGCTCCGGTAAGACCAAGCGGCTGGTCGACATGGTGCGTGAGGCGGTCGATGCCGATCACGGCGACGTCGTATGCATTGAAAAAGATAAGAAGCTCACCTACGATATCCCCTATCGCGCCCGTCTGATCGACGCCGGCGAGTACGGCATCGGAACGTATGAGTTTTTGCAGGGCTTTATCAGCGGCCTGCATGCGGGCAACTATGATATTACCCATATTTTTGTCGACAACTTCTATAAGCTCGTAGGTGACAAGTCTATCGACGCGCTCGATCGTTTCGTCACCTGGCTGGATGCCTTCTCCACCTCGCAAAATGTGGAGTTCGTGCTCAGTGTCTCGTCCGAGCTTGAAAACGCCACCGACAACATCAAATCGCACGTCATCTGAACACGCCATCTGAACTTGTAACAGGGCCGCCCATTCGTGCGGCCCTGTTCTTCTTTTTTAATTGGTAACAATGGTATACGTCGCTGCGGATACCGAGCGGATGAACTCCATTGCATTGCCGTTACCGATGTCGGTCTGCACCATAACGCACAGCGCATAGGCACGGCCGTCCGGCAGCATCACGATCGCCGCGTCATTTTCGACGCCGTCCAGCTCGCCGGTTTTATTGGCGCAGACGATCTCATCCGGCAGCACGGCGGGGATCTTTTCCCGACGGATCTGCGCCTTGAGCGCCTCGAGCGTCTGCGCCGAGGCCTCCGCTGAGACGAAATTCGAGTTCCACAGCCGCTCGAGCAGTGCACAGCAGTCCGCGGCCGAGGTATAGTTTTCCAACCCGTTTTGCTCGAGCATACGGCGGTTGAGCTGTGTGAACGGGTAGTGCTGCGCGATATAGGCGTTGATTTTCTCCATGCCCAGCAGCTCGATCACGGCGTTGCAGGCGGCGTTATCGCTCTCGCTGAGCATCAGGCGCACTTGCTCGCGCTCGGAATCGGCTATCACGCCGTCATGGACCGCAGCGTAATAGGCCTCGGCCACATAGAGCTTGATCAGGCTTGCAGCGACCATCGGCTTATCCCCGATCAGGATCCGTTCGCCGGTTCGCAGATCGGTATACCCGATCGAACAGCTGCCGCGAAAACCATCCGACAGCCCCTGCAGGGTGTTTTTCAACAGTTGTTGATCCACAGCCGTCTCCTCCCGTCGTTGAGCAGGCTCAACGGATGCGCTCGGCCGTGTGTCGTCCGGCAGCTCTGTGCGTCCACTGCCACAGCCCGATAGCCGTGCAGCCGCAAACAGCAGCACCGTCAGAACCAGCGCCGACAGAACGTACATCCACAGGGCAGGTCTGCGCTTTGCCCTGGCATGATCATGTTTTTCCATCATCGCATTATCAAAAAGGACCGCACCGGACGGTGCGGTCCTTCTCTTTCATTATATTGCCGACCTTCCGGCGAAATCCATCAAAGCTTCAACAAATGTACAGGCTCACTCGATTCTTTCGAAAAACAGCTTGATCACCTGCTGCTGCAGTGCCGTTTCAACGGGGTAGAACTCCACAAAGTTCGAATCGTAGCTGGCTTCACCCTCTATGGAATAGATCGTTGTGAACCGGTAATCACGCAGCGTATCCGCCGCCTTCGACATTTCGTCGGTTGTAAGATCCGAAACCACGTAATCAGCCAGAGCATTCGCCAGGCGGTAGCCAAAATGGCTGTCTGTCTGCATGCGCTGATCCATCTGCTGATAGAGCGCCTGGATGTATTCCCGCTGGCGGCGCATACGGCTGAGGTTCGTCCCATCTCCCACTGCCATGCGGGAGCGCACATAGAGCAGCGCCTGATTGCCGGAAAGACGGACATCCTTCCCCGTCTCCATCGTGGGATCGACCGTCGAGAAATCGTCACTGATATGGACAACAACCCCGCCGACCGTATCGTTGAGCACCGGCACGCCGTCCATCGTGATCGACACATAGTGCTCGATCGGAACGTCATACAGGAAACGGGAGACAGACCAGACCGTATTGCGGCAGCTGTCCTTACCGCCGGAGCCGTAGGTGTGCGAGAGCGCCAGCTGACCGATTTCCGTACCCACCGTCTGACCGTTTAGGCCAAGCTGACGGATCTCGGCCATGGTATCGCGGTTGATATGCAGTGCGCAGTAGCTCTTGTTGCTGTGATCGACGATCATCAGAAACAGAAAGTCGCACTGCTGGAAGTTCCGGTAGTATTGCTCCTGCGGCAGATCCTCGGTGAACTTGTCGATGCCTATGAAGAGATAGGTATCCAGATCGTCCCTGAGCCGGTAGTCTACCCCATCGTAATTGATCTCGATCTGTTGATTCTGATAGGGCTCATCCGCATGGAGTGCGGCCTGCTCGGCTTCGATACGCTGTTCATAGAAGCGAATACCAAGAAAGCCCGCCCCGATCACCGCCAGCAAAAGGACGGTGACCAGGACGGAGCTCCTTGATTTCTTACGTTTGCGTACCTGACGCATCCAGGCTCAATCAGCCGTTCTCGGCGCTGACAACGAAGGCAATAACGCCGGCGTTGCTGATAACGGGGCAGAAGCCGCCCTTGCCATCGGGGGCAAAATTGACCTCGACCCAGTTGCCATCGACAAACTGCATAGCAGCCAGCAGGTTCTTGGGCAGCTCAATCTTAGCCTTAACCTTGACAGAACCGTCGGCTTTGAACACGGACTCGCCATTGGCATCCTTCGCGTCAAAGAAGAACACATCGCTGACAGCAGTCTTGGTTCCAGCATCGAGCTCGATGCCGGCAGCAGCCAGAGCCTCAGCCAGACCGTCTTCGCTGGAAACAGCCTCAACGGCAGCCTCGATCTCTTCCTTCACTTCGCCCTCTGCATTGGCAGCGGAGGTCAGTTCAACCTTGACAGCGGTACCGTCGGCGGTAACAGCGTCCTCCTCGAACGCGGGGGCGGCCTTCGTCGTGACACTGGGATTAACTTCAGCAAAAGCGAAAACGCTCAGGCTGGCCAGCATCATAACGGCAAGAACAACAGAGAGAACTTTCTTCATGGGGTTTCCTTCCTTTCATCCACTATGGGAATTTTTATATGCTAATTGGTCGAATCAACCAGTTTAGCCACAACTAAAAACCGTTTGTCCGCATCCCGTGACAGGATTGTCGACAGGACCAGCAGACGGTCACCGGAACTTACGCTGACGCTGTCATCTGCTTGACGCTGCAGCGTATGATAATTCCGGATATCCTCCAGAAAAGCAGCAGTATCCGCTTCCGTCTGGAATTCATTATAATCGCGGGAAATCAGCGCATCTGAAAACTCAGTCGCACAGAAAACCCGATAGCGCAGCACGGCGTCGGCCGTAAAAACGACAAGCTCCTGATGCTGCTGCAGTCCCTCGCGCGAGTGGTAGTGCGCCTCTATCCCACTGAGTACGCCGATGCCTGAAAGCGTCTTTCCGTAAATAATGGATACAGGCTCGGAAAAATGCTTATCGCTATAACGAAAATGCGTGTAAAGACAACCTCGCTGGTCTTCGCTTCTGTCGGCGCTATGGGATTGATAAAAGCTGATATCACCTGACTCGCTCTGGGCAATCGGCGTGTTGATCTCGGTTCCGGGGATATACAGCCAGGCATACAACTCCGGATTGGTTTTCTGCAGAGCGGTAAAATCAATGATCTCCGCACCGCTGCTGTCTGTCAGCCGGTCTCGACGCTCTTTATACGCCTTCTCGGCCGATCTGGAGGCTTTAACAACCAGCTGATCAAACGTGTTTGAGGACTCCGTGCCTACACAGCCCGATAAAAGCAGCGCCGTTAAAACCAGCAGCACGAAAAGACACTGTCTTTTCTTCAAGCCAAAACCTCCCTGAGGAGTTGATGTCCGAGCGTATCGATCTCCTGTAAGGTTTCTTCCCCCAGCGCCCTTCGAATCCGAGAGGCCGCCTCGTCCATCCGCGGGCGCCGCTCGCGCATATTGTGGCAATCCGTACCGAGCAGATGGATACGACCCTCGCGCAGCAGCTTCAAGGCCTTTCTCCCCTCCCAGAACGGGAGAAAGAAATCAGCGTTGGACTGCATCAGGATCCCCTGGCGCAGGAATTCATCCCAGACCGAGACATCCTGCTTGAAATAATAGCGCTCAATGTGGGCCATGACCAGTTGGACACGGTGCGCTCTCGCCATTTCATTGACTTCGGCGACCATCTGCCTGCTCCACGCGGTGAAGGGCATCTCGAGCAGCAGTAAATCCGTTCCCTCTGTACAGAGGGATTCAAGAGCGTCCATACGGGAAATTCCAGGGAAATACAGAACCTCAGCCCCCAGTATAATCCTCGGGCAGTCATCTGTCAAGGCCTGTTTTAGTACTTCAAATGCCGCATTCCTGCGATTCAGGTATGATTCCGGACTTCTGTGCGTCGCATAAAAATGAGATGTGGCAACTACAGTGTCCACGCCCTGGTCCTTCAGTGCGCGCAGCATGGACAGGCTTTCCTCCACGCTCTGGCTGCCGTCGTCAATGGCCGGGAGAATATGGCTGTGAAAATCGATCATTGGTCAGACTCGGACTTTTCACTCTCCGGCTCTGCCGCGGACATGCTCGAGGCTCCAGTCGCTTTGATAAAAGCATCGCTCTTCCTGCTGCCGGATGATCCCTCCGCCGAGCCGTATTCATAGCCGTACTGTTTATATTTCCCGTATTTGCCGTACTTGCCGTATTTGCCGTAGCCGCTCTTTTCCATCGAAACGTCGGTCATTACAAAGCCAAGGAACTTGGCTCCGATTTTGCGAATCTGGTACATGCATTCGTCCAGCGCGCGGCGGGACGTATAATTCTGGCGGACAACGACGATCAGGCCGTCTGTCCAGGGAGAAATCACCAGGGCGTCGGCGACAATGTCGATCGGCGGGAGGTCGATAATGATGTAGTCAAAAATCTCCGACAGGCTGTTGAGCAGTGCCTCCATGCGCTGTGATCCCAACAGCTCCGAGGGGTTCGGAGGGATATCGCCCGCCGCAAGAATATACCAGTTCTCGTAATAGGGCGAAACCTGAACGGCGTTCTTCTCACGCGAGAGCCCGGCCAGCAGGTTCGAAAGTCCCGGCGACGCCTTGACTCCGATCTTCGTGTGGGCTGTCGGCAGACGCATATCCGCGTCGATCAGCAGCACGCGCTTGCCCGACTGAGCAATCGTATAGGCAATATTCGCAGATGTCGTGGATTTGCCTTCGCCGCGCATCGAGCTTGTCACGCCGACGATCCGGCAGGGCTTTTCCGGGGTGGAGAAGAGCAGATTGGTTCTCAGCAGCTTATAGGCCTCGGCGGCCGCAAAGCTCAGATTGTCGAACATGATCTCCCGCCGCTCACGATCTGCAGCGGGGGTAGCCACTTTCTTATTAGATGCCATCAGTCTTTTCCTCCCTTTCTGGCTTCACGGGAGGCAGCTCCGTAACCGTAGCCGTAGCCATAGCCATAGCCGTACTTTTTCTGTCCCTTGGCCTCAA
>ODAI014497644.1_pt1 | contig 19306 bp, 11 predicted proteins | sample 1539321 | NCBI WGS metagenome assembly ODAI01 (sample SAMN02144231, study PRJEB22623) | gut metagenome | biome: sheep rumen | host: Ovis aries | place: New Zealand
ACTGCTAGTTTTAACTTGTTCTAAATAATCGACGCCTGGCTTTAATAGACAGGCGTTTTCTTTTTAACGAAGTATTTAATAGTTCTTTCGATTAGTCCAGTCGGATTGTTGCGCGCTGCTCGCAATCCTTTGGACAGGTTAGAACTATTAAATACTTCAGCGAGAACTGCTAGTTTTAACTTGTTCTAAATAATCGACGCCTGGCTTTAATAGACAGGCGTTTTCTTTTTAACGAAGTATTTAATAGTTCTTTCGATTAGTCCAGTCGGATTACTGCGCACTGCTCGCAATCCTTTGGACAGGTTAGAACTATTAAATACTTCAGCGAGAACTGCTAATTGTTATTAAAATCTGAATGAATGAAAGACCTCTGGTTAATTCCGGAGGTCTTTTTTTATGTGGTCATTTTTACTGGTTTCTGATAGAATGGCTTCATGACTAAAAACTCCCTCGTTTTGTATAAAAGTTTCCTTGCACTTGTGCAAGACCGCGACAGCGATAAATTTCTCATCAAATTCTGTACACAGCCTGCAACTTCTACCGGTAAAAAAGCAATTTATAGTGAACAAAAAGTCCGCGAAAAGGATATTGTTTTGCTGCACGAAGGTCCTGTTTCTTCTTTAGAAAATGCCCTTGCTTTTTCTGATGAAAAAATATCTACGCAGCTAGAAGAAACCTGGGAGCTTTTGCAGAGTGACGAAAGCACTGCTTCTGAAAAAATAAGTCTTTCAGATCTTGCAGATTATGCCCGCGGCTCTTTTAAGCCGGAGGAAGCCTGGGCTTTTTATTCGGCTCTAACTGCTAGTTCTCTTTTTGCCTTATCACAAGAGGATTTAAAAAACGGTCAACTTTTCTTTTTCCCAAGAAGTCAGAAGGAAATAGAAGCTATTAATCAGAAAAAATATGAAAAAGAACATGAAGAAGAAATTCGTGCTGCCTTTATTAACCGCTTAAAAACAAAAAAACTGGAGCTTCCCGGCGATGCAAAATTTATGGGAGAGGTCGAAGCGTTTGCTCTTTGTAAAACAGATAAGTGCCGTACAATGAAGGAAGCTGGTTTTACTCAAACTCCCGAAAAGGCCCATAAACTATTAATAGACACCGGAATCTGGGATATTACAAAAAATCCTTACCCGACAAGACTCGGCTTCAGCTTTGAATCGGCTAAAGAAGGTCTTGGTGCCATGCCGGAAGAAGAGCGAATGAAGGTTGAAGGCATTGCTTATGCAATAGATAGTGAACATTCTACAGACCCTGATGACGCAGTAGCTTTTGACGGAGAATATTTATGGGTTCATATTGCAGATCCTGCCTCTTCTGTTGCTCCAGATTCTTCAATTGATATAGCAGCGCGCGGTAGAGGTACAACCCTTTATATTCCGGAGGGGGCTTCCCGAATGTTGGCAGAAAGCTGCCTTGAAGATTATGCGCTTGGCTTAAAAGAAGAAAGCTCAGCTTTGTCCTTTAGAATTAAGGTTGATGAAAATAGTCAGATTATAGACTGCGATGTTTTTAAAACCAAGGTTGATGTGAAAAGACTTACCTATAAACTGGCCGAAGAACAAAAGAATTCCCCTGAGCTTAAGCCTCTCTTTGATTTAGCTCGAAAAAACAAGGCCCGCCGCGAAGCAAACGGTGCTGTTACAATTCAAATGCCGGAAGTTGATATTACCGTGGACCGGGAAAGTAAAAAAGTAACAGTCAGCCCCGACGAAAAATTCGAAAGCAACGAAATGATAGCAGAGTGTATGATTATGGCAGGAGAAGGAGCTGCCCGTTTTGCTTTTAAGAATCAGCTGCCTTTTCCTTTTGTAAGTCAGGAAGCCCCAGACTTTCCGGAAAGTCTTCCAGACGGTTGGGCAGGTCAGTTCGCTCGTATAAAGTGTATGAGAAAGCGTTCTGTTGGAATTACACCCGCTCCACATGCAGGGCTTGGGGTAAGCTTTTACAGTCAGGTAACATCACCTCTTCGCCGTTATGGAGACCTCGTTGCTCATCAGCAGCTTAGAGCTTTTATAGATGGACGACATCTTCTTGGAAAAGATGAAATGCTTGAACGTATTGCGGCCGGAGATGCTGCCAGTCTTGCCGCAAAAAAAGCCAGCCGCCAGAGCGATACTCACTGGAAGCTGATTTATCTCTTGCAAAATCCGGAAAATACCTACGAAGCTTTTTGTATAGACCGTCGTGGTTCTGATGCACTTTTTTTAATTCCTTCTCTTGATATGCAGACAACTATGCATAACGCAGGCGATGTAAAATTAAACGACCTTGTTATGCTGAAAATGAAAAGCGTTGATGTAACAGAGCAAAAACAGGAATTTGTTCGCGTCGGCTAGGTTGCCTAAAAGCTTTCGCTTACAAAAAGATTTCTCTGACAAAAGCATTGCCTTAGCATATCTTTTTTATCATTTATTTTTACATCTTCTCTCAGTTCAGCTTCGTCAAGGCTTGCTGCACCCGAAGCCAGCTGAGAAAGAGCTCTGATATTCACTTCAATATCAAATGCCCCCTTGAAAGTGTCTGTAGGATTTATTGCTTCAACCCTATCGTTAAGTACTCTCAGGCAAATATTGTTTTCTTTAATCAAATCATCTTCAATCTTAATTGTAAAATCGCAGTTTTCAGGCTTTTTTATAAGCTCAAGTGCTTTTTTTGCATTTACAACTCTAAGCATAAAGTGCTGGGCTGTTTTCTTTTCAATATTGTAAGCATCTGGAGAATGTACAATTTTTAGAAAATCAATTCCCATTGGCAGGGGGAGGGTAATGCTTCCGTAGTCAGCTCCAAAACGAGAAAGAAAATTTAAAATTGCATAAAAGCCATCCCGACAGGTCCAGACAGCTTCTTCAACTTTTAATTGTGCTGCCTCCGGATTGTATTCATCCTTAAAAATCAGATAGGCAATTGCTTTTTTCTTATAAGTAAATAAATATGAAAATCTTCGGTCCTGATACTCTTTTTCATATTTTAAATGATTTTTCATCTGCTCTTCATTACGTACTGCAGAAAGATTATGTTTTGCGGCAAATTCTGTGTACACTTCAAGAAAAGCTTTTAGACTTTCGTCCAATGTCCATCTGTGAATTGAATAGTCCTTCTTGTCAAAATTAAGCTTTTGATAATCCTTAAGAACTGAGGGCGAAAAATTATATTCATTTTTAAAAGGGATAACCTCGTAACCAAATTTTCTATAAAATTTATGATTAAAAGGAAATAATGCAGAAATTACTTCTCCGTTTTTATAAGCTTCTGGAAGCAGGTGATTAAAAATTTGTCGGATAGCCCCACTGTCCCTGTATTCTGGATAAGTTGAAACAGCCCCAATTCCTCCTGTTTTTACGGCTTTTCCGTCAAGATAAAATTCATAATGATTATTTAAAATCTGGGCCATCAAATTGTTCTTTTCATCAAAGGCTCCCCAGGATTCTAATTCATCTTTTTCATACTTTTCTCTATTTTCTTCTATATTTTCTACCCTCTGATGAAAGCAGTAAAGTGCCAGCTTATATGCTTCAAATTTTTCTTTTGCAGTCAGTTTTCTAATTGTCATTTTTTTCCTCATGTGTTAAGGGGTTGTCCAATATGTAATGCAACAGATTGCCGTGTCGGGCACGGCAATGACATATACTTGTTAGACATCCCCGTTGGTAAATAGCATGAATCTGTTTTCTTTAATTATACTGTCAAACTTCTTTCTTCACCAGATAATTTTTTTTCCGCTCTTTGTATCAGAAAGCCTTTTTATCATTTATTCAATTTAAAAGGTCTTTTTTTTAAATCATCATTTTAATATACTGATTTTATGAACGAAAGCTTGTTTTTTACCAAAGTTCCTGAAAAATGGGAACACTATCTTCCTCTTGGAAATGGAAGACTTGGAGCTATGGTTAAGGCTCATCCTTGTAATGAAGTAATTCAATTAAACGAAGAAGGAATCTGGTCTGGCGGACCAATTGACAGAGTAAATCCTTGTGCATATAAAAATCTCAATGAAATTCGAAGGCTTGTAAAGGAAGGCAGGGTGCTGGAAGCTCAAGCCCTGGGCTTTCAAAGTCTGTCTGGAACCTGTTTTAATGAAAGGGTATATCAAACTGCCGGAGAATTCCGCCTGGATTTTTTTGGAGAGGACAATCCTGGTATTGCCTGTGGTTTTCCCCTGCAGCATTCAACACCAGAAGCCTGTCTTTCTTCCTATAAAAGTTCTCTTTCTTTAAGTCAGGCCTGTACAACAGTGTCTTACACAGACGAAAAGGGGGTAGAGTTTACCCGTACTAGCTGGATAAGTGCAGTCGACGATATTCTTTTTATGCAGGTAAAAGCCAGCAAGAAGGCTTCTATCAATTTTTCGGGTTATCTTGATCGTGGAATCTGGGTTGATTCTATTTATGCTGAAGACGGATTTCTCTTTCTTGAAGATTCACATGGCATTCCCTTTACCGTTGGGGTTGGAGCTGTAGCAGAAGGCGGTTCTGTAAACTGCGAAGGCTTTTGCATTTCAGGAAAGGCTTGCGACCAGGTTTTGTTTTTTATTGATATAAGGGCCTGGAAATATAATTCGAAGGCTGTGAATCAGCAAAAATACCGCAAGCTGATTAAGAAAAATGTCTGGAAAAAGGAAGTTAAAAATCATCTTGAAGAAATAAAGGCCTTTGTGGCTTCTAAAGATTTTTCAACTGCCTGTGAAGATTTGTTTGCCTGGCATCTGGTTGAATACGAAAATTACTGGAAGAGAATGTCTCTTTCTATAGGAAAAACAAAGTCAGACTCTGCCCAGGAAAAAGAGGAAGCTTCTCTTTCTACTCCAGAGCTTTTACGGAATGCGGGGCCTGCAAATACAGAACTTGTAAATCTATATTTGAATTTTTCCCGCTATCTTTTAATTTCAGGAAGTCGAACTCCAGGGCAGTTGCCTTTAACTCTTCAAGGCCTTTGGAATTGTTATATGGATCCTCCTTGGGGCAGTAAATATACAATTAATATAAACACTCAAATGAACTACTGGCCTGTAAATATGACAGGCTTGCACGAATGTCAGCTTCCTCTTTTTGAATTGCTGGAGCGTGCCTATAAAAACGGCTGTGACATTGCAAAGCGTATGTACCACTGCAGGGGATACCTTCTTCATCATAATACAGATTTTTGGGGGGATGCAGCTCCTCAGGATGCCTGGCTGCCCGGAACCTATTGGACTCTTGGTGCTGCCTGGCTTGCAACTCACATTTGGGAGCATTATGAATATACTCAGGATAAAGCGCTTTTACAAAAATATTATTATCTAATTCACGATGCCTGCCTGTTTTTTGTAGACTTTCTGGTTCCCTGTGATCTTATTGCTCCGGACGGCAAGCCTTATCTGGTTCTTAATCCATCTGTTTCTCCTGAAAATTCTTATGTAACAAAAACTGGAGAAACGGGAGCTTTTACCGAAGGCTGCGAAATGGATAACATGATTTTGCACGAGCTTTTTACAGACTGCCTTAAGGCTGCCGCTGTTCTTTCTAAGAATTGTGATGAAAAAGATTATTCAGATTTCAGATATGTGCTTAATCATTTGAAAAATCCGGAATTAAACAGCGACGGTTCTCTTATGGAATGGAATAAAGAGGTTACCGAAGTAGAACCAGGTCATCGCCATATAAGCCATTTATATGGACTTTACCCTGGCCATTCAATTTCTCTTGAAAAAAATCCTCAGCTGGCCGAGGCAGCAAAAAAAACTCTGGAAAAGAGACTTTCAAACGGAGGAGGGCATACCGGCTGGAGTCAGGCCTGGATTATCAATTTCCGTTCTCAACTTTGTCAGGGGGATCTTGCTTTAACGGCACTCACCAGGCTTTTGCAGAATTCAACCCTTCCAAATCTTTTAGATAATCATCCTCCTTTCCAGATTGACGGAAACTTTGGCGCACTTGCTGCTGTATTGCGAATGTTCGTTCAAAGTGAAATTGATGAAAAAAAACTGATTATAAAGCTTTTACCAGCTCTTCCTTCTCAACCCGAATGGCAGAATGGCAGTCTTTTTGGTCTGTGCCTTAAAGGCGGCTACAGTCTTGATTTTGAATGGAAGAACGGAAAGGTTGAAGAAATAAAACTTCATGCATCTCCATTAGCAGATAAAACTCTGCAAATTGTTACAATTCCGGAGGTAAAAATCTCTAGAATGGGGTAAAAACATGGGGGAAATGTATTATTTACACTTGTATAGCTCTCAAATTAAGTGTAATAAATTGGTAAAAAAGTAATAAATTTTGAAATTTTCAATAAAATTCTTATGCAATAATATATAACATATGATAGAATATACTATTATGGTAGGAATTAAAATTAATAAAACTGTGCGCAATACAGTAATCGTCATTGCAGCGATTATCCTTGTATTCGCAATCTCAAGTCTTTTACCTGATAAGAGCTACAAAGAAAAGTATGAAGGTTTTGACTTGATGACCACTTCTGGTATGACTTCCGCCGCAAAAACATACTCTGAATATTGCGAGCAGCACAAAGCTGCCCACAATCCTTCTGTATCTGTTGCTGTGGACATACAGGATTTTGATGCGTCATCATCATACGGTACTCGATTTGAAGCTGATTATTATGGAAAAGATGTTGTTGTTACGGAAGACCGCTCTTCTGTAACCTGGTCTGTGGATATCCCTGAAGCTGGATTTTACAACATTTCAATGGAATATATTTGTATTCCTTCAAGAAATGTAAATATGGAACGCATTTTGTATATTAATGGCGAAATTCCATTCAGTGGTGCGGATATTCTTTCTTTTTATCGCCTTTGGAAAGACGGTGGCCCTGTAAGAAAAGATAATCAGGGGAATGATATTCGTCCTTCTCAGGTGGAGCATTTTGCTTATCAGAATGTTCTATTTAAAAGCGATTTAGGTTACGAAGTAGATCCATATAAATTTTACTTTAATAAAGGTGTAAATACTATTACTTTGGAGTCAACTAATGAACCAATGGCAATTAGTGGCATAAAGTTAACTCCGGTAAAAACCTACAAAAATTACGATAGCTATCTTGCATCTTTCAAAAATAAGCCTGAAGATGATAAAGGAACTGGCTTTAAAGCAATCATAGAAGGTGAAAACTCTTCTCTTCGTTCAGATCCTTCTTTGTTTGCCCGCTATGACCGTTCTTCAGCTACAACCTCTCCAAATAGTGTAAAAAATACTATTCTCAACTATTCTGGCGGTGATTCATGGAAAGCTCCTGGACAGTGGATTGAATGGAATTTTGATGTTGAAGATGATGGCTGGTATACAATTTCCATAAAAGGTCGTCAGTTCTATCAGCGTGGTTATATTGCCTGTCGTTCTGTTTATATCGACGGTGAAATTCCAATTGAAGAGCTTAAATCTGTAGGCTTTGCTTACAGTTCAGACTGGAAGCTTCTTACACTTGCAAACGAAGATAGAGAGCCATATAAGTTCTACCTTACAAAGGGAACTCACTCTATCAGACTTGAAGCAACTCTTGGTGAAGTTGGAAATATTATTAATGACCTTCAGGATAGTATTTATCGCCTGAATGTTATTTATCGTACAATTCTCGTACTTACAGGTTCTTATCCTGATCAGTATCGTGATTACGAAATTGACAAGGTTTATCCTAACGAAGTTGAAGCAATGATGGCAGAAAGTCGCCGTCTCTACAAATCTGTAGACCGCTTTGTAGAATTCGCTGGTGAAAAATCAGATAGAATTGCTCCTGCAGAAACTTTGGCTATTCAGCTTGAACAGTTCTATAAATATCCAGATAGAATTACAAAAGCCTTTGCCAACTTCAAAGATAACATTACTTCTCTTGGTTCTTCTTTGCTTACAATGACAGAATCAAAGCTCGATATTGACTATATTCTGGTACAGAGTGCAAACGACAGAATTAAGCCGGTTCGCGCTAACTTCTTCAAAAATGCTGGACATGAAATTACATCTTTCGTAGCTTCCTTCTTTGTAGATTCAACAAACCTTGGTAATGTTTACGAGGATGATTCTGAACATCTTATTGAAGTTTGGGTAACAACTGGTCGTGACCAGAGCCAGATTCTTAAGAACATCATTGATGATACCTTTACCCCTCAGACAGGAATTAATGTAAACGTAAAGCTTATCGTTCAGGATGCACTTCTTACTGCCGTAGTTGCAGGAAACGGCCCGGATGTTGTAGTAACTCTTTATTCAAGAGCGCCTGTAGATTACGCTTTGCGTAATGCAAACGTAAACCTTATGAGGTTCTCTGATTGCCAGGATGTGCTTAAACAGTTTAATCCTAGCGCTTATGAAGCCTATAAATATGATGGTGGTGTATATGCACTTCCAGAACAGGAAACCTTCAATCTTCTCTTCTATAGAAAAGATATTCTTGATCAGTTGGGACTGGAAGTTCCAAAAACCTGGGATGATTTGATTGAAATTCTTCCTACATTACAGGGACAGAATCTTGATGTTGGTATTCCATTCCCTCAGCTTGCAACTGCTGAAGGTGATATTACCACATTCTATTCAATGATTTATCAGAGAGGTGGTTCTGTTTATAATGCCAGCGGTGCAAAGTCAGTAATTGACAGTGAGGAAGGTATCGCAGCATTCAAACAGTACACAAGCTTCTATAACAGCTATGCATTACCTCAGTTCTTTGACTTCCTTAGCCGTTTCCGTACCGGTGAAATGCCTCTTGGTATTCAAAACTATACTGCTTATAACACTCTAACTGTATCAGCTCCAGAAATTCGTGGACTTTGGGATTTTACTTATATCCTTGGTACAGAAGATAAGAATGGTAATATAAACAGATCTAACGTTGCCGGTACTGTTTGTACAATGATGATTAAAAAGGGTCTTGATTTATCAGATATAGATCCTTCAAAAACATCAAAGAATATGTCTTATGATTCCGTATTTGCAGAAAAAATTGCGGACGAAATTGCTCCAAACGTTGATGAAAAAACAATGCGCGAAGTAATGAAAAATGAAACTCGTATGCATGATGCATGGGAATTTATGAAGTGGTGGACTTCTACAGAAACTCAGGTTCGTTATGGACGTGAACAGGAAGCAATTCTTGGTTCTTCAGGACGTTACCCGACAGCAAATGTAGAAGCTTTAAGACAGCTTTCTTGGCGTTCAAACCAGATTGAGATTCTTGAAAAATCTCTTGAAGAAACAGTTGGACTGCCAGAAGTTCCTGGTAGTTATTATACACCTCGACACGTTGCAAACGGAATTCGTAGGGTTGCTAACGAACAGGAAGACCCTCGAGAAACTCTTATTGACTATACAAGAAAGGTTAATGAAGAGTTGACCCGTAAGCGTCAGGAATTCAATCTTCCAACAGAGTAGGAGTAAATAATTATGAGCGAAATGTGGAGTAAATATTTTAATAAGCAGAAAATGCTTATTTCAGATACTGCTAGACGAGCAAAAATGAATAGAATTTGTTATCTCTTCCTTTTGCCTTATGCAGTCTTGTTTTTGACATTTAATATTTTGCCAATGATAAATTCCATTTATTACAGTTTTACAAACTTTAATATTCTGGAAAAACCAGATTTTATTGGTGCAAGAAACTACATGAACCTTTTCCTTCAGGACGAAGTATTTCAGACTGCAGTAAAGAATACCTTCCTTATTGCAATTATTACTGGACCTGTAGGATACATTATGGCCTTCCTTTTTGCCTGGCTCATTAATGAGCTTCCAAATAAGCTTCGTGCCGTTGTTGTGTTCTTCTTTTATACACCATCAATTGCCGGTGCAGCTTACATGGTATTCTCTATCCTCTTTAAGGATGACCGCTATGGATGGGCAAATGCCTGGCTTCTAAAAACTGGTATTATTACAGAGCCTATTACCTTCCTTACAAATCCTAGATATGTATTAAAGGTAATTATTCCAATCATCTTGTGGCAGTCCCTTGGTGCCGGCTTCCTTTCTTTCGTTGCTGGTTTGAAGGGTATCGATAAGGCTCAGTACGAAGCTGGATATATTGATGGTATCCAGAATCGCTGGCAGGAATTGTGGTACATTACACTTCCAAATATGAAGCCAATGCTTTTGTTCGGAGCTGTAATGTCTATTACTGGTGCATTCAATGTTTGTGATGTACCAAGAGCTCTTGCCGGTTATCCATCAACTGACTATTGTGCACGTACAATTGTAACTCATTTGTTTGACTTCGGTTATACCCGTTTCGAAATGGGGTATGCATCCGCAATCGCTACTATTTTGTTCCTGACTATGATTATTTGTAACAAGATAATTCAGTCTCTCTTGAACAGAGTCGGACACTAATTCAGGAGGGTAGACTTAAATGAAAAGAAATAAATATCTTTCAGATGAACAGGTAATTCATCACTATAAACACAGAAGAAAGCCTAATCGTTCTGTTGGCGGCGATATTGGAGTATATATATTCCTGGCAATTTTCTCTGTAATAATGTTCTTCCCTATGGTTTATAACGTATGTCTCGCTCTTAAGCCTCTTGATGAGCTTTTGAAGCAGCCTCCAAGTTTCTTCCCTAGAAACCCAACCTTCAGAAACTTTTCTGATTTGTTTGTAACGTTAAGCCAGTCTTGGGTACCATTTTCTCGTTATGTATACAACACAATGTTTGTAACAATCGTTGCAACTGTTGGCCATGTAATTATTGCTTCTATGGCAGCTTATGTACTTGCAAAGTACAGATTCCCAGGTGGAAATCTTTTCTTCCGCGTTGCTGTAGTAGCTCTTATGTTTACTGGTTATGTAACTGGAATTCCTAACTATATGATTATGTGTCGCCTCCATATGGTTGACACTTACTGGGCTTTGATTCTCCCTGCAATTGGAGGTTCAATGGGACTCTTCCTTATGAAGCAGTTTATGGAAGGCTTCCCTATGTCTCTTATTGAAGCTGCAAAGATTGACGGTGCCAGAGAATTTTCTATTTTCTGGAATCTCGTAATGCCTAATGTAAAACCAGCCTGGCTTACAATTTCAATTTTTTCAATTCAGGGCTTGTGGAACAATCCTCAGACAACTTATATCTATACAGAAAGCAAGAAAATGATTGCTTATGCTTTGAATCAGATTCAGGCCGGTGGTATTGCCCGTACAGGTCAGGCTCAGGCTGTAATCGTATTCTCAATGTCTGTACCTATCATTTTCTTCCTCTTCTCACAGAGCCAGATTATGGAAACAATGTCATCATCAGGACTTAAGGATTAGCACTATGAATAGACGAAGATTATTAATTACAATTACAAGTCTTTTCACATTATGTGCGGGACTTTTTGCAAAAGGTGATACATACATTTATGATATCTGGGGAGAAATCGAAAAATCTCCGGATGTTTACCGAGTTTCAAATGTTTTGTATGCAAATGATTTAGATTTGGATGTAGGTTTAAGAAACCCTTCAAGTCTCTTTTGTTTGGGAAATCTTGTTTATGTTTGTGATACAGAAAACAACCGTATTATTGAGTTTGAATACACAAAAGAAAAAACAATGAAGTTTATTCGCGTAATTGACAGCTTCAAATGCGAGGATGAAAACATTGTTACTACTTTTGCCTCTCCAATGGATGTATTCATCAATAAAGAAAATGGTGATTACTATGTTGCAGATACAAACAATGGTCGTGTAGTTCAGTTTGATTCTGATTTGAATTACATCCGCGAATTCCGCGAGCCTGATGACCCTACCTACGAAAAAGGAAAAATTTTCTATCCACAGAAGGTAGTTGCTGATTCAAAGGGACGTGCTTATGTTCTTGCAAAGAACGTAAACAAGGGATTTATCAAATATGAAGAAGACGGTTCTTTTACAGGCTTCTTTGGAGCAAGTGAAGTAACCTACAATTGGACAGATTTGATGTGGAAAAGACTTTCTACACGAGCTCAGCGCGAACAAATGGAATCTTTCGTTCCTACAGAATATTCAAATGCCTTTATGGATCAGGAAGGCTTTATCTATGCCGTTCGTAAAAACTTTGATGAATGGGATCTTAAGTCTGACCAGGCAAAGCCAATTCGTCGTTTGAGCGCACTTGGAAAGGATATTCTTGTTAAAAACGGAACTTATCTTCCAATTGGAGATCTCCAGTGGAGTAATGCTGCCGGTATTAAAGATCCTTCTCATTTTACAGATATTACTGTACTTGAAGATGAGGTTTATATTGCAATAGATGAATCTCGTGGTCGTATATTCGGATACAATAATCAGGGCTTCCTTTTGTTTGCCTTTGGTAACAAGGGTAACATCGACGGATATTTCCGCGCTCCAGTTTCTGTTGAGCATATAGGAAAAGACCTCTTTGTTTTGGATTCTCAGAATGCTTCAATTACAGTATTCTCACCAACTGAATATGGTGAACTTATTTACAAGGCAACTGAACAGTATTCTGTAGGTGACTATGATGGTTCAGCAAAAACTTGGGAAAAGGTTCTTGAAATTAATGGTAACTATGATTTGGCTTACATTGGTTTAGGAAAATCATATCTTCGACAGAACCGCTATAAAGAGGCTATGGATTACTTCAAGCTTAAGCGAGAAAAGAAATATTATTCAAAAGCCTTTATGTATTATAGAAAAGAATGGATTGAAAGAAATATTGGAAAATGCCTGATTGTTCTTTTGGTAATCATTCTTGTTCCATTTATTATTAAGCGAGTTAAAGCGTTTAAGCGGGAGTTGATGTCATTATGAGTTATATAACAAATAAACTTGCTAAGCTAAAGCAGAAAGAAACTTATAAAAGATTCTTTAATACTCTGCGATATTCTCTTTATGTCATCTTCCATCCGGCTGACGGTTACTGGGATTTGATTCATGCAAAAAGAGGATCATACGCAGCTGCCAATTTTCTGGTAATTCTTACACTTTTCATTCATATCTGGAAGCTTCATTTTACAAGCTTTATGTTCAATGAAAAGAACTGGGAAAAAGTAAATGTTCTTATGGAAATATCAAGTATTTTAGTTCCACTTGCTATTTTCTGTATTTGTAACTGGGCCTGTACAACCTTGTTCGATGGTAAAGGTCATCTAGGTGATGTTTATATGGGAACTGCTTATGCATTAACCCCATATATCGTTATTCAGCTTCCTTTAATCATTTTGAGCAATTTCGTAACTGTAGAGGAAGGAACTTTCTATACTGTATTTAATGATATTTCATTGCTATGGTGCGTAATGTTATTATTTATGGCGATGATGATGATTCACCAGTATAGTTTTGCTAAAACGCTGCTGTTTACAATCATTACTGTGTTTGGAATGTTGGTATTTATTTTTATCCTGCTTCTTTTCTTCAGTATGATTTCTCAGGGTGTTGCATATTTTGTTTCTCTCGCACGAGAAATTATGTTCAGGTTGAATTGACGGGAGGATATTTAGATGGCAAAGAAACCAAAGAAATCAAAGTATCCGGAAGGATATATCGGCAGACCAAAGCCGATGAAAACAAAAACCTTTGAATTCCATAAACCAACATTAAAGAATTATATTGGATTGGGAATTCTTTTAATAATTGCAGGTTTTATTACATATATAATGATTCGTCTCGTAAATGTTGAAAAACAGCATGAGCTCGATTTTGAATATTACAGCTATGAAGAAGACAAACAACCTTCAAGCTATGTATTGGAAAATTCTTACCTCAAGCTGGAGATGGATCCTTCTACAACACAGTTCTCTATTTTGCAGAAGAACACTGGTCATATCTGGTATTCAAATCCGCAGAATATAGACAACGATCCAATTGCATTGGGAAAAGAAAAGAACAATATGCGTTCACCTTTCCTTATTAAGTATTCTACTATTAATGGTTCAGATGATGTATATGATGTTTATTCAAATTCTATAAAAAGAAACTTCTATACTGTTTCAAAAAATGGAAATGAAATCAGGGTAGACTATACTGTTGGTCAGATGGACCGAGAATATATTTTCCCTCTTGCCATTTATGAAGAAGAATTGAATGAATATAAGGCAAAGCTTTCTAGCAGTGAAAAGAGAGCTATGGATCGCGCTTATCATGAATATGATATTAATAAAATGAAGCCAACAGATGATGTTGAAGGTCTTCTTGCAAAGTATCCAAAGCTGAAGGATGAAAAGCTTTACCTGGTTTTCGAAAATATTCAGACATATCTTAAAGAGCAGATGGAAGATATCTTTGAAAAGCTTGGTTATACTTATGATGATTATTTACGTCATAAAGAAATGTATAAGGAAAATAACGTAAAAGAAGTTCCTGCTTTCAATCTTTCTGTAATTTACAAGTTGGATGGCAAGAATTTTATAGTAGACCTTCCTTTCTCTGAAATTTCTTATAAGTCAAAGTATCCTATTGTACAGGTTGCTGTTCTTCCTTATTTTGCTGCAGCCGGTGCAGAAGATTCTGGCTTTATGTTTGTTCCAGAGGGTAGTGGTGCAATAATCAACTTTAATAATGGAAAAACAAAGCAGAATGGTTATTATGCTGACGTATATGGCTGGGATTATGCATCTGATCGTAAGGCTTTAATTACTGAAACAAGAAGCTCTTTCCCTGTATTTGGTGTTTCTTACGGCGATAGCAGCTTTATTTCTATTCTTGAAGATGGTGCTGAATATGCTGGTATAGCAGCAGAAATTAGCGGAAAGCTTGCAAGCTATAACTATGTAAGAGCTGAATACAAAATGCTTCATCGTGAGCAGTACGAGGTAACAACAAGAAATACAAGTGCTCAGTATTCATACGAAAAGGGACTTCCTGTAGATGAAAAAATCCATCAGGTTTATACCTTCGTAGACAGCGGCTCTTATGTTGATATGGCAAAAGAATATAGAAATTATCTTTTTGCAAACGAAAAGAAGCTTAATGATACAGAAATTCCTTTTGCTGCAGAAATTGTTGGTGCAATCGACAAGGTTCAGCAGGTCGCTGGTATTCCAAAGACTCTGCCATATGAATTAACTTCATATTCAAACACAGCAAGAATTGTTAATCAGATTGATGAGATGGGCATTAAAAATGCTAATATTAAGATTTCTGGTGCAATTAATCAGGGGGTAAAGCATAAGATTCTTAATAAGGTTCGCTTTATTAAGGCGCTTGGCGGAAAAGCCGGCTTTAACAGAATGTTGAAGGATACAAAAGATACTTCTGCAAAGCTTTATCTTGATGCTTCTGTACAGACAGAATATCGTTCCGGTTTATTTGACGGATTTGTCAGCTTCCGTGATTCTGCAAAATTTGCAAGTGATGAAATTGCTGAATTGAATGAATATTCTCCTATCTGGTATGGTAAGCTTGAAGAAACGACTAGTTATCATCTTTTAAATCCAAAGGTTATTGCCCGAAATACAGATGTTTTCGCAAAAAATGCTAAAAAATATGGACTTAATCTTTCATTTAGAGATAACGGATATCTTCTTTCTGCAGATTATAATGATGACAGACGAGTTTCTCGTGCTCAGGCAAAAAATCAGCAGATTGAAAAAATGACAGCCATAAAAGAAGGCGGTTCCTCTATTATGATTAATGGTGGTAATGCTTATGCCATTAAACAGTCAGATTTTATTACTAATATGACACTTAGAGGTAACAGTTATGCAATTTTGGATGGACTTGTTCCTTTCTATCAGATTGCACTTCATGGTTATAAAAGATTTGCTGGCGCACCAATCAACTTAAGTTATGAAAGCGATCAGCTTGTGCTTGAGTCTGCAGAATGTGGTGCAGGCTTGTATTTTGTATTTATGGATGCTCCAGAAATGAAGCTTCAGGAATCATCATATACAGAATATTATTCTGCTAACTTTGACAGCTGGAAGGATAAGCTTGATACTTTATATAAGAAGTACAACAAGGAAATTGGTAAAGTTAAAAATAGTCTTATTTCTGACCACAAATACCTTAGTGAAAATGTAACAGAAACTGTTTTTGATAACGGTTATAAAGTTTTCGTAAACTACGGGTATTCTGATTTCGTAACGGAAGACGATATTGTGGTTCCTGCAAGATTCTATCGGGTTTTGCAGTAGGAGGATAAAAAATGAAAAAAAGAACCGTTGGACTAACAAGCCGAAGGGCTTTATACGGCTATATTTTTATTCTGCCCTTTATTTTGGGCTTTGTATTCTTTATGATTAAGCCTCTGGCTCAGTCTCTTAGAATGAGTTTCTGTGATGTTGTAATTTCAAATCAGGGCTTTTCTATGAGTCTGAATCATCTTGCTAATTATAAAAGAGCATTGTTAATTGATCCTGAGTTCAACAGGTTGTTGACAGAATCAGTTTCAACAATGATTTATCGCTCTCTGGCTACAATAGTATTCAGTTTCTTTGTTGCTCTTATTCTTAATCAGAAGTTCAAGGGAAGAACTTTGGCACGTTCTATCTTCTTCCTTGCTGTTATTCTTTCTTCTGGTGTTTTGGTAGGCTTGGAATACAATAACACCTTGATGCAGCAGTTAAAGGCAACTATTGAAGAGGCAGGAAATTCAAACACAATTACAGATGTTCTGGAACAGATTCTTGTTTCAAATACTGGTGGTGTAAACGGAACAAGTGGAAAGCTCTTTAAAATCCTCTTTGAGATTATTGATTCTATCTACGATGTAGCTATGGCTTCTGGTATTCAGATTATTATCTTCCTTTCTGGTCTTCAGAATATCTCTCCTAGTATGTATGAAGCTGCTCAGATGGAAGGCTGTACAGCCTGGGAAAGCCTCTGGAAAATTACAGTTCCAATGGTAAGTCCTCTTATGCTGGTTTGCTGGGTTTATACTATTGTAGACTTCTTTATGAAGACTGATAATCAGGTTATGTCGAAAATTAATGACCAGATGGTAATTCAGTTGAATTACGGCTTCAGTTCTGCAATGGCCTGGATTTACTTCCTTGTTTGTATGGCTTTAATAGGCCTTAGCTCATTGATTATTTCAAAGGTGGTGTATAACTATGACTAAAACTAAAGAAAAGCCTGTAGCTGCAGTTGATAAACGTTCTTTCTGGGAGCGAAATGAAGCTTCTGGCGGAATGTTGCTTAACGAGACTGTTAAGAAATATGCAATATCAATTTTCCGTGCAATTCTTTTGTTCGGAATGTGTTTTATGATTATTCAGCCAATTCTGAATAAAATTTCCTTCAGCTTTATGGCTGAACAGGATTTGTATGATACAACAATCATTGTTGTTCCAAAGCATTTTTCTTTAAATAACTGGAGAATTGCTATGGGGCTTCTAGATTATAAGACATCCTTAATTAATACAATTTGGGTTTCTGTTCTTGTATCAGTAATTGAAGTATTTATGTGTTGTCTTGTCGGATACGGATTCTCAAGATTCCAGTTTCCATTTAAGAGATTCTGGTTCTTCTGTGTAATTTTAATTATCGTAATTCCTCCTCAGACAATTTCTACATCTTTGTTCCTTCACTTCAGGTATTTTAATTTCTTTGGTAAGCAGCTGAACCTTCGGGGATCTATGATTCCTTATTTAATGATGTGTTTGGGTTGTATGGGTCTTAAAAATGGCTTGTACATCTTTATGATTCGTCAGTTCTATCTGGGCTTCCCATTTGAATTGGAAGAGGCTGCTTACGTAGACGGTTGTGGTCCATTCATGACCTTCTTTAGAATTATGATTCCTGGTGCAAAACCAATTATTACTTCATGCTTCCTCTTCTCTTTTGTATGGCAGTGGACAGATAGCTTCTATTCAAGCTTGTTCTTGGGTAAAATTCAGCTGCTTTCAATCAGAGTTTCAAGTATTGTAGACCGTTTTGGTGCATATCTTACAATCATTAATGGTGCTTCTACAGTACCACCTCAGGGATATGCTCAGGCAATTCTTTCAACCGGAGTTTTGCTTGTTATTCTTCCATTGATTCTCTTGTACATTTTCGCACAGAGACTCTTTGTAGAAAGTCTTGCAAGCACTGGTGTAAAGATGTAAAGTAAAATTACTTAATTTATCTTAGGTAAAATTAGACTAAAAAAAGGAATATCTTAAGTAGATATTCCTTTTTTTTTCAAAAAAATGAAAAAAAAATTTGTAATCGTGAAATATAGTGATATAATATATAATGCAGTTTGCTAGGAATAGCGTTATAAAAAATAAAAAAAAGGAGTAAATTTTTATGAAAAAAATTGCAGGTAGTGTACTTACATTGGCTGCTGTATTGTCTCTTACAGTAGTTGGATGTAGTAAAAAAAGTGGTTCAGCAAGTGCCGGCTCAGGAAAAGGTGATGGAGCTTATGCTGAGGTAACAAAAGAAAAAGATCCAAAAACTAAGAAACTTTACGATTTCGGTGGAATGAAAGTAATCGTTGGTGACTGGTGGTCAAATCCTGACAGAGAACCAGGTTCAAAGCAGGAAGAAGATACAATGGCCTTCAGAAACTGGCTTGGTGAAACATATAACTTCACAGCTGTTCAGTCTGACTGTGCTGGATGGGGTGAACATCCAAAGTTTGTTTCTAACTTCTGTGTAACAGGTGGAGACGAAAACTGCGTATTCATTATTGATGGACGTTCTGCTAACTCTGGCGTAAAAGCAAACCTTTTCTATGATTTGTCAAAAATCAAGAACATTGATTGGACAAAACCAAAGTGGGATCAGGGTGCTATTGCAAAGCTTAAGAAGGGAAATTCTTTCTACTGCTTCTCTTATGGAAAGCCAGAACCAAAGAATGGTATGTTCTTCAACAAGAGAATCCTTCAGGAAAATGGTTATGATCCAGACTATCCATATGATCTTCAGAAAGAAGGTAAATGGACTTGGGAAACATTCGAAGATATGTGTAAGAAATTGACAAAAGATACAGATAACGATGGTGTAATCGATCAGTATGCTATGTCTTCTTTCAACTCAGAATTCTCTTATGCAGCTCTTGACTCAAATGGTGGTTCTATCATTGGTCGTGATGCAAATGGTAACTATTTCAACAATGCTGGTTCTGAAAAATCTATGGAAGCTTGGAACTGGATTGCTCATATGTTCGCTACATATCAGCTCCCACAGGGCGAAGGTGCTAACTGGGATTACTTCTATACAGCATTCTTGAACGGTGAAACAGCTTTCTTGGCAGACCAGGAATACAATGCTCAGCCTAACGGACGTCTTTCTGTAATGAAGGATGACTGGGGATTCGTTTGCTTCCCTAAGGGACCAAGTGGAGACGGAAAGTATCACACAATTCATGATACAAACATGTGGGTTCTTCCAAGTGTTTATGATGAAGACAGAGCTAACAAGATTATGAAGATTGTTGACTTCTATACAGACGATGTTCCTGGATATGATTCTCCAGATTCATGG